>Ga0100393_10001583_pt1 | contig 22930 bp, 15 predicted proteins | sample CryGeymeta201517_FD_81546 | JGI IMG/M metagenome (GOLD analysis project Ga0100393, IMG submission 81546) | Groundwater microbial communities from Crystal Geyser aquifers in Utah, USA - Crystal Geyser metaG 2015-17 | ecosystem: Environmental > Aquatic > Deep subsurface > Groundwater | place... | reverse complement strand
GTACTGAAACGGTATTTTCATCTTCAGAGAAGCTACGCTTTATTTTTCCAATAACAGGATTTTCAGGATTTACATTAACATCAACTAATGGGGCAAAGTTCATATTGAAATTATTCTCATGCAACTCCTCGGCAAGCTTCGTCATTTCAGACTCAACGACGCCAGCATCAGACTTACCAAGATCCATTGGTGATAGCTTAGACTTAAAACCATAGCGGCTCTTTAAACGACTAACAAGGCCACCTTCCTCGTCAACTGAGATAAAAAGGGGAATCCTTGCGAGGGCCTGCATATCTTCATTTAATTTCTTTACTTGAATAGGATTTTTTATATTACGATCGCGAGTTTTTAAGGCGACATCGTAATCAAATAGGATGACTGAACCAACACCAATATCTTGAATATCACGTTTTAAACTCTCTGAGTTTGTCACTGAATCGCCGCGAAAACCGATAAGGATCATTTGACCAACCCTATCTTTCAAAGACATTTTTGAAACCATCTCGTCAATTGAAGTGCTTTGATCTGCAATCGCCAGTGGAGAAGTTAACATCAATGATAGTAGTGAGCAGTACCTTAGAATTTTAAACATAGATATCCCTTAAAATGATCAATAAATATAATCATCTTAAATGATCTCAGGTTTTATCCAATGGAAAGTGAAGGATTTTCTAGGCCGTCTAAAGTTTTGACAGTCTTATGGAATATCGCTGATATCAATTTCGAGAACGACATCTCGATCTAAGTCTTTAATTTCTTTCATCGGGATACGTAATCGCTTATAGAGAACCTGATGTTTTTTTGAAGTGAAGACATAGACCTTATCGATATTCCCCTCTGCTTTAATTGAAGAAAATAAGGTAGAAAGAAGTTTCTTTGAGAGATTCTTATCTTTTATCGTGTCATCGACAGTGAGGCGAACAATCTCGGCCACGCGTTTTCCATCAGTTCTTGGAACTTTAAACTGGGTGGCCTTTTCAAAAGGCATTAAGTCAGCTTTCTTTCCAGAGGTGACAACGGCAACTCCTCCTCGAAATTCAGAATTACTTCCCTTCTTCGTATTAACAACAAGGGTAGTTCGAGGGGCCATCTCTTTACTCGATTTAATAAAGCTTTTTATTTCATCATCTCCTAAGTTCAAACGTTTTGAATAAACGTCTGAGACATAGTTCCAGTAGTTTGAACTAAGTTTTTGAAAAGGCTCTTTAGTATTGGCGTGTGAAAGATTTAAAGCAAAGAAATCACCTTCACCTGAAGAACGAAAACGAAACCCTGATTCTGAAACCGATTTGCCATTGAGAGGATAAGACAATAGCTTGTCGCCAAGATCATCGAGGCTTTTAACCTCATAGAGATTATTGCTAAAATTATAATTTTTAACTTTTGGAATAGCTTTTTGTAGCGCTTTGAATGTTGAAAAAGAACTTACTCCGGCCTCAACAAGAGAAAGAGCAAGGGAGTTTTCAAAACTATCTTCACAGTCTTTATAAGCAAGATAATGTTGCTTATTCTTTGTGATATTAAAGTCTCTAAAAAGATTTGAACATTCTTCTCGGGCTTCTTTTAACTCCGTTAAGTTATTTGCAAAGTAAACGGCAGAAAGAGATTTCATCCCAGCGGATACGGCCGATTCGTAAATCTCACTACGAACACCCCACTTTAGTAGCCCTGCTCCTCTAAGCCCCCAAGCCCCGAGCCGAAATGTTGGTCCAAGTAAGAAAGGTGCTACGATCATTGTTCCATCAAGCGCGAGATCTTTTACTTCATTATTTCTAACAAATTTTTTATTTTCATTATAGTAATGACAAGCAATACTTCCAAATATTGGATCACTTGACTCGTCACTCCAATCAAGCCCTGACAGAATTCGCGACAAGAATTTATCATTTAGCCCCGTGCGATCTTTTGCAAGTTCAATGAACTTCTCTTGACCTACTTTAGCAACCTGAGGTCTTGAAGAAATAATAAATTCATATTGACGGTTAGCTTCACCTGCATAGTTTTCAGTTTCTAAAATTCCTCTTTGGAGATTAGTTAGGTAGTCTGAAGTTGCAGTAACAAAAGATTCTTTAAATCTCTTTTCATTGAAGTCATCATTTGCAATGGTCTCAAATTCAGGAGCTCCAAAAATTGGATTTTTTGCCAAGAGAGAAAGTTTTAAGCGCTGGAGGGATTGTTGTTCCTTCTCAGCTTCAATTCGCCAATAAGCAGTACAGGCATAGCAATTATTTAATTGAAAAGTCACACGATTTAATTGCTCAAGGACTTTTGAAAGAAAATTGAAATCACTTTCTAAATTCTTATATTGGTTTTCATACCATTGAATATTTTCTTCTTTTGGGGTTTTTCCATCTCTAATAAAACGGAAAAAATCCTTATTCGTATCAAGCTCAGCTTTCAAAAGTGCTTTATGATCTTCAAGTTTATTATTTAGCCAAGTCCACTTCGCAAGCGGTAGGATTGTGCTATCTGAGACCTCCAAGGGAAGCTTAACGAGTTCCCCCTGACAATTCTTATTGAAATCAATTCCGCCTTTTGAACAAAAATCATCAGCAAACAAATTATTAAGTAGTAGTGAAAGAATCAGTAGTTTAAATATCAATTTTAATTCTCGTATTGGCCCTTCTTAGGCGATCAAGTAAAGTCGTAATCAATGCACTAAACCACGCGGGTTGTTTATCCAGATATTTTTGAAATTTTTCTATCGGAACGATAACGAGACTGCACTCTTGAATTGCTCTAACTGAAGCACTACGAGGTTTTTTATCAAGAAAGCTCATCTCTCCTACAAGTTCACCTGAATAAATTGTACCAATCTGATGTTCAGTGTTTCCCTTGCGCTTATAAATTGCAAGCGTTCCACTTTGAAGATAGTACATATTTGCACTTTCTTCACCTTCTCTTAGTAAATATTCATTTGGTTTCAGATTGACTGTATCGGCCACGATAACTCCTTAATTACTTAAATTTTATTTGATTTAAGGAGTCTAGAAAAGGGGGGAATATATCCCCCCTAAATGCTTATAGAGTGACGTTACCTTCTTTAATATCACCACCCAAAACTTGTTTTGATAGTGGACGGACGATTTCGCGGTTAAAGACCGACTGTAATGGTCGAGCTCCATAACGTTCGTCATAACCTAATTCACATAACTTTTGGATAGTCTCATCTTTTAAATTTACTGAAATTTTCTTAGTAGCTAATCTTTCATTTAAAAGCTTAAGTTGTTTTCTCACTAGACTTGTCATCACTGACTTATCAAGAGCATGGTAATCAACAACAGCATCTAGCCTTCCAAGAACCTCAGGTTTAAAATCTCCTTCGAGATTTTTCGAGTTTGTTGTTAGTAGAATAATTGTATTTTTAAAATCGATCACTCGACCTTTATTATCTGTTAGTCGTCCATCATCTAGAATCTGTAATAAAATGTCCGAAAAATCACGGTGTGCTTTTTCAACTTCATCAAAGAGAATAACACTATATGGTCTTCTTCTTACAGCTTCTGTTAAGACACCACCTTCTTCATACCCGATATAACCTGGAGCTGCTCCAATGAGCTTAGAAACTGAATGCTTTTCACTATATTCAGAAAGATCCATTCTTATAATATTATCCTGCGTATCAAATAGAAACTCAGAAAGTGCCTTTGCTGTTTCTGTTTTACCAACTCCTGATGGGCCTTTTAAAAGAAAAGAACCAAGTGGTCTTGACGGATCAGAGAGCCCTGCATGAGCTGTCAAAAGAATCTCTGAAATTTCTTTAAGCGATTCTTTTTGTCCAAATACTCTTTCATTAAGAAAAGATTCAAGTTTCAAAATTTTATCTTGTCGAGATTTTAAAATTTTCTCAACAGGTATTCCCTTTTGTCTCGAAATGACCTGTGCGATATTTTCTTTATTTAATATCCAGTCATGATGACACTCGGCCAATTGCTTCTCAACTTCAGGAATGATTGAATACTTTAACTTAGAAGCTTCTTCATAGTTTTGATTTCTCTCATTTTGTTCGAGCTCAAAACGGTAGCGATCTAATTGGTTTTTAAGTTCAGATACTTTTTTTAGAGATAGTACCTCTTGTTCCCATACACTTTTTCTTTCTCCAAATTCAGCTTCAAGTGACTCTAATTCTTCTTTAAGACCTTTATTATCTGGCTCTATTTGTAAGTAAACCTTCTTAGAGCGTATATCGGCCTCAAGCTCCGCAAGAGATGAGGGCATCGCTTCAGCAGATAGCTTTAACGCCGACGCCGCCTCGTCAACAAGATCAATGGCCTTATCCGGGAGATTCTTATCAGTAATATACTGATTAGAAAGAAGTACTGAGTTATAAATTGCATCATCAGATATTTTGATCCCATGGTGCATTTCAAGTTTTTCTCTAACTCCCATTAAAATTTCAATGGCATCCTCAACGCTTGGCTCTTCAACTGGAACACTTCTAAAACGTCGATCGAGGGCACTATCTCCGAGAATATATTTTTGATATTCCTCTGGTGTTGTAGCTCCAATACAATTTAGCTCACCTCTTGCAAGTGCAGGTTTTAAAAGATTGGCAGCATCCATCGCACCATCTGTTTTTCCAGCTCCAACAAGCTGGTGCATTTCATCGATGAAGAGAATTGATTCACTTGCATTTTCTTTTATAAATTTTAAAAGACCTTGTAAGCGTTCTTCAAACTCTCCACGAAATTTTGTACCGGCCATTAGAGCGCCCATATCTAATGAGTAGACCGTTTTTCCAAGTAGCACATCGGGAACCTTTCCAGCGACAATCGCCTCCGCGAGCCCCTCAACGATGGCCGTTTTACCAACCCCCGCAGGACCAACAAGAACAGGGTTATTCTTTCCACGACGACCTAAGATCTCCATGACGGCACGGATCTCTTTCGTACGACCAATTACAGGGTCAAGCTTCCCCTCATTAGCAAGTTCATTTAAGTTAGTAAGAAAAGTTGGAACTTCACTTTCTTGCTCATGGGCCTTTGCAAAGATCTCAGGATTAATATTCAAGCTCGTAAAAACCTGTGGAATATAGCGAATTAAATCTTTCTCGATGACTTCTTGTCTTCCTTCTTGAATCGAGTGACTAGAAGCATATGTAAGCCATTCAGAAAGTTTTGAACTCGGCCTGATATTTTGAGCGTCAATATGTGACACTGTAGCAAGCCCCTCAAGTTTGTTTTTAATTTCTTTCTTATAGTCTTTTAAAGCTCGAGCACAGAAACTCGATGGATTTGAGATAAGCCCATGAAGAAGGTGATATTCTGATAACTCAGAATTTTTTCTCTTTAAAACTTCAGTTTGAGCAATATCGAAAGCCCCAGCAACAATTGAATCAAATTTATTCATAGATACCTCCAGCTATTTATAAGATGGAGTTTGTAAAGATCATGTCAAGGTTAGTTGACCGATATTTTTAATTTATGTTATTTTAAGTACCTATAAATCAATAATACTGGACTTATCATGAGAGTAAAAATATTTATCATTTCCCTTCTTAGCTTAATGACAATCGCAAGTAATCAATACCCTGATGCAACGCTCTTATCACCTAAAGAGACGATGAATTACTTCCTTAAAACGATGAAGGGTTACAAGTCGGGAGACAAAGATGCGCTAAATATGGCAACCAAGGCACTAGACGCTTCACACTTCTCTGAAGCGACAAGGTCAATTAAGGCACAAGACTTTGCACTCTCCCTCAGTAATGTACTCGATAAGCTTGAGTATATTGATGTTAACGATATCCCTGAAAATCTCGATTATGGGATTTGGATTTATCGTAAAGAAAAAATAAATGTTTCAGACAAAGAAGAACAGGTCGAAATTTCGATTATAAGAAATCAAGAAGACAGAAAATGGCGCTTCTCCAAAGAAACCTATAACTCTTTAAGTTTCTATGAAGTCTCTCTTGCCAATAAGTCCATCGCAACAAATGTCATCGCGGACACAAATTTACGCCAGAAAATTATTGCAAAACTTCCAGAATGGACAAAGAAGGAAAACCTCATTTTAAAAAATTACCAGTGGATTGCGATACTCTTTATTCTACTGACTTCATTCATTATTGATCGCTTAGTACGTTTTTACGTGGCCTCTAAACTCATTCAATTTCTAGCCAATAAGGATATAAGCTTTACGAGCAAAGAGAGAAAACGGATTACCTATCCTTTTGGGCTCTTTACTTTCCTACTGGTATTTAACTTTCTTGTTGCGAGAATAAACTTGCAAGAAAATGTACTCGATGTAATTTTTAAGCTTGCCGATATTGCAATGGCCTTTGCTCTCGTTCTTATCATTGCTTCATTTGTCGATATTCTATGTATCTTCCTCGAGCGCAAAGCGAGACTTACTGAAAATAAGTTTGACGACGTCCTCGTGCCTCTCGTTAAAAAGACAGCTAAATTCTTCATCTATTGTTTTGGGATTATCTATGTAGGTGATTCCCTCGCTCTTAATATGAAAAACATCCTCGCAGGTATGGGAATTGGTGGGATTGCTTTTGCTTTAGCGGCCAAAGATACCGTCTCAAATCTCTTTGGATCATTTACTGTTTTGATTGATCGACCATTTTCTATTGGCGACTGGGTAGTAATTAATAATGACATCACAGGCTCTGTTGAAGAAGTCGGCCTGAGGTCAACACGAGTAAGAACGGCCTACGACTCATTAGTCACGGTACCAAACGGAACGCTCACAAATGCCAATATCGATAATTACGGAAAGAGAAAACATCGTCGATTTATCACGACCCTTGGAATCGATTACGATACTCCTGTTGAGACGATTGATAATTTCTGTGAGGCCATTCGCCAGATGATCATTGCTCATCCACACACAAGAAAGGATAGCTTTCACGTCTACTTTAACGGTCTTGGGCCGAGCTCCCTTGATATTTACTTAAGTGTATTTTGGGCCGTACCTGACCTTGCAAGCGAGCTGTGTGAAAAACATAATCTCCTCATGGATATCATGCGTATTGCAAAAGAGATGAATGTGAACTTTGCATTTCCAACACAGACTCTTCACCTTCTTAATGAGCAAAAGCCACATTATGAAGCCTCTAAAATTGATTACCCGTCTGTCAAAGAGCGTGTGAGCCTAATTAATAACCAAAGGGTTTTGATGAAGGAAAATCGCTCCTCAATAGATACACTAGACTAATCCCTTACTTACTCTGTAAGGGCTTTCTTTAGAAAAATAGCAATCAACCGCTTCTCTTCACTCGTTAAGCGTATCATATGACTCTTTATTAAAGGATGTGCAGTATTCTTTTTTCTAAATAGCATATAACGATCAGTCTCAACAAAGAGCCTTTCTTTATAATTATTTTTTTCAAAAGGTGCGAGAATTTTAAAATCATAATTATCAATTGCATTTGGACCAGTTGAGTAGTGTTCAATAACTTGCTCAATAGATGCGTAAGCTCCACTATGAAAGTATGGTGCTGTCTTTGCAACATTTCTAAGCATCGGCACTTTAAACAAATAGCGATGCTGATCTGTTCCCGTTGTTAGAAAAAGCCCTTCATCATTATGCTTGATATCCTTACCTGGACCAGTCTGAGGAGCGACAACATTAAAAAAGTTTACTCCTCCAAGAAGTTCTCCATTATGACAATTAGCACACGAACCAGAAGTCGCAAAAGTAATTGCTCCTTTCTTCTCCTCTATCGACATAGCATTCTTATCACCTCTTAAATACTTATCCCAAGGCGTTTGCGCAACGACGAATGCAAATTTTTGGTAGTGACCTAAGGCCTTTCCAAAATGACCAATATTAAAGTCTTCAAGAGAATTCACATTAAAGGCGGCCTTAAAAAGTTTTTGATACTTAGGCATCATCATTAATCTCTTCATCACGGCCTGCCATAATTCTAGATTTGATTTTGCATCGGCCAGTTCGTTTGTTCCAACAACTCCACGCATTTCATCATGACTGGCGATTGGGAAAAGAGCTTGCGCGGCCAGGGCAGAATCAAGTTCATCAACGATTTCGTAAAACTCAGGGTAGTCTCCATTAAGTCCAGGCTCTGGAGTGGTGAATTCAAGACGTCTCTTACTATAGTGAACGCGCCCATCCCAAAACATAAAGCTTAAGGCCTCTGCGCCAATATTATAAAGACTAGGCGAATTACGTGGAACAATTTGATGTGAACTTGTAGCAACGCGCTTATCACCAACACCTACTCCACCTTCACCAATTGAAGTTGGTAGGGCATCACTTGTACCAAATTCTGGATCGTGACAAGTCGCACAACTTATATTCTTATTTCCAGAAATCGCCTCTTCAAAAAATAGCGCCTCTCCAAGTTGGTAAAGAGCGACATTCTTACCCTTAACGATCGATACTGGTTTAAAGTTGAATTGTTCAATATAACGACTTAGTTCTTTGTCGAGATCTTGATTATTCGCAAGTACATTGATTGTAATAAGTAAAAGAATTAGAGATTTCATAAATGTCCATTTGTGAGTGTCAGGTATTTTTCCAAATGGAGTTTGACATGTCAAACACATTTGCTAGACACTTTGTGTTATTGCAAGAAAATAAAAGTAAAGTACAATGACTCAATGGATTCATTCTTAAACCAATATACACTATTAATGAGTAAAATATCTCACACGTATATCGCCGATACTATCAGGCTCGATTTTCTACTTCATATTATTATTGGGGAATTGATTTACTTGATACTTGTGAAAAAATTTAAGGTCGCTCCAATAGCTTCACTCATCATTGTGATCATCGTTGCCCTCACCAAAGAATTCTTTGATAGTTTTACGATGACAAATGAGTTTCAAGAAAATATTACAGATTTTCTCTTCACAGTTTTTCTTCCTGCCTTATCTGTTGTGATTTCTAAAAAAACAAAGAGCACAAAGAAAACACTAAACTAGTCCAGAGAAATATCGCTATAGATCGCACGATGATCAGAAGTAAACTTTCCGTTATAAAGATACTGATCAATACTCCAGTTTGAAACACTCCAATTATCACGACTAGAGACTAAGATATGATCGACGCGACAATCGGGAAAGACTTTACCTTTTTCAAGATTACATCCGTCATTCAAGCCTGTATTAGAGTTTTGAATCATTGAAAACTCTGCGCTTATATCAAATGAGTCATCAAAGAATGTTTTTAAAATTGCGTAGCCATTTGTCAGCGGCTTAAGATTTGTATCGCCAGCGAAGAGAATAGGTCTTTCAGACTTAGAAAATGTCTCAATCACAAAACGTGCTGAGTTTTCCTTATTCTCTGTTCTATTATCAAAGTGACCACCAACAAAAGTAAATTCTTTTCCAGAAGTCTTGTCATAGATATTGGCCCACTGAACACGACGAGGAAGAGCAAAACTCCAACCAAAGCTAAACCTCTTACCTCCGCGGCGACCAAGCCAGTAGCCCCCATCAGCAGTCACTTTAAAGCGATCTTTTCTAATCAATAGTGCTGAGTCCGAAAATTTAAACACACGATACTTCCCATAGAAGAGCGAATAGTTTTTTAATTTCTTCGAAATCCATTTTAGCTGATGTGAGGTGAGTACTTCTTGTAGCGAGATAATATCAGGGTTGGCACGTTTAACAGTATCAACAATCCAGTGCTTGCGCTTTGAGAATTTATCAAACTTGCCCTTATTACAAAGAGCACAAGTTGTATTAAAGCTCATGACACGAATATCATTTGCGATTGCTGTTGAAGTGAAACTAAGAAGAAAGACTACCCAAAGAATTACATATTTCATTTATATATAATTTCATGAATAGTCTTTTGTTTATAGACGGAAGATTATTCTTTATTTTGAAAATAATTTTTGGGTCTTGACGTGTTTTGCTACAACGTCTGGCACCATCTCTTCCCAACCACTTTCGCCATCTTCAATCATCTTTAAAACTGTACGAGACCAAATAGCCGAGTAATCTTCATTGAAGTTTTTAACGTTAATTAGACGCTGATTTTCAAAGAAGTAATTTACAATACTCTTAATACTTGGATCATACTTGACGTCATCAATATGATTTAGTTTTGAAGAATCATCATCATCAAGGGCCGGATAAACAGCAAGCTTAGTTTGCTTCCCAAAAAGCGTCCCAAGGCCTCCAAGAATACCACTTGGGCAATTCTCATATTTTTTTATATCTAAAATTTCTTGAAGATTATAAACGCCCGTTACGAAGATAATTTTTCGGCGGCTGACATTTTCTAAGAACTCATTAACTTCGAAATAGTTATCAAAATTAGAAATCATCACAACTTGTTTAAGAGCAGTAAGAAGATCAACTCGAGCAAGGAAGTCACGATTAGAAACTTCTCCCCTTTCAATTAGTTTAGACATCGAAACTTCAGGCAGTCCTAAAATCTCTTCTCCCTCTGAAACTTCTTCTTTAATTATTTCAAGACCACACTTGAGCATATCCATATTTACGTGTGTTGGAGGGCGAAACGATCCGCGAAGAACAACAAGATTCTTTTTATAGAGATAGTCTCTCGCTTGTATCGCCTTACCATTCTCATCGAACATAACAACTTTTGTATATTTTCTTTTAACAAGCTCTAGTGATAAAATTCGAGAATCCATGTGAGAAAGCGCTTCCCCACTGACATGAATCATATCGATTTCAATTCTTCTGGTCGAAAGATTGTCCATTAATGCTGAAACAAATTTTCCCTTATCATCACGGTGAAAGAAGCATGCATGAATCATATTCACACCAATAAGTCCAACCGCCTCTTGTTGCTGAACATTTTCTTGATCGAGCATACGAATGTGTAATAGAAGCTCTGATGCCTTCGCGTTTGGTGCATGTTGAAAACGCACAGCTAACCAGCCGTGACATTCCCCTTTACCTGAATAACTCTTGGCCGCTACAGTGTCGGCGAAAACAAAGAAAGTCGTATCACTTCCACGAACTTTCCCAAGTCGATCGACTAAGAGATCATACTCATAATCGAGCATTTTCATCACACGATCTTGGCAAACGTAGCGACCACTTTTTTCTTTCCCATAGATACTATCAGAAAAAGTCATATCATAAGCAGACATTGTCTTTGCAACAGTTCCTGCTGCTCCACCGGCCTGAAAAAAGTTTCGAGCAACTTCTTGACCGGCTCCAATTTCAGCAAATGTTCCATAAATTTTATTATCAAGATTGATCTGTAATGCCTTTTGCTTAGGCTCCAAAATTTGACAAAAATCCATATTTAAATTCCAATTTTTAGTGTATTTGAGATAGAACTAGTTTAACAGAATATATCTAATACATAAAGCTTGAAGGATAAGCACCTATGGAAGAAAATAATAGAACCTCAATTAAAAAGCATGTCTTTATTTGCACACAATGTATGAATGAAAAACATTGTGACAATCCAAATTACGCCACTGAACTACGGGCCGAACTCAAGACAAGAGCAAAGTCCGAGTTCGCCAAAAATGATGTTAGAATCAATGCCTCGGGATGCCTTGGTGTTTGTGATGAGGGTATTCACGCTGTCATTTACCCGGAAGGTAAGTGGTTTAAAAAGTTGTCAAAAGAGGCAATTAACGACGTTATCAATTACCTGAAATCAGACACTTAGTAAGATGTAAGATTTAGTAAATGTCAGAATTAACTTTTTTCTCACTTTATGCCGTATAATATAGTGAGAAGGCAGATCGAGAAGATGATGCCTTAATTAAGGGTTAATTATGGAAGTATCAGTAATCGCAGTGGGAATCATCTTTGGCATTATCGCTGGAGTGATTGGCTCTTCACTTGTAAAAGAAAAGGAACCTAAAAAGGTCCCTGTTCGTATTAAGTCAAATTCAAGATAAATACTTGATCACATCTCTTACAAAGTAGGTCAAAATCATATCTGCGCCTGCTCTTTTAAACGAAGTCAGCATTTCGAGTGCAACCATATCACCATCTAACCAACCTCTTTCACTTGCGGCCTTAACCATCGAATATTCGCCAGATACATTGTAAGCAGCTACAGGAAGAGTAGTATTGGCCTTCATTTCTTTGATAACATCGAGATAAGAAATCCCAGGCTTCACCATTAAGATATCGGCCCCCTCTTCTTCATCAAGTTTAATTTCTCTAATGGCCTCTTTCACATTGTGATAATCCATCTGGTAAGTCTTCTTATCCCCAGACTTTGGCGCACTATCAAGAGCATCCCTAAATGGGCCATAAAAATATGAAGCATACTTTGCTGTGTAGGCCATAATCAAAGTATTTGAAAATCCCTCGGAATCAAGAGTTTCACGAATGGCACGAATACGTCCATCCATCATATCACTTGGACCAATAATATCACTTCCGGCCTGCGCCTGATTAAGCGCCATCGCACTTAAAATATCAAGAGTCTCATCATTTAAAATTTCACCTGTTTTATCATCAACCAATCCATCATGCCCATCACTTGAATAAGGATCCATCGCGACATCAGTCATAATCAGCATTTCAGGGATGGCATTTTTTATGTCTTTAATAGTCTGTTGTAAAAGACCATTTGGATTCTTCGACTCAGTCGCAAATTTATCTTTAAATGAATCATCAAGTGCTGGAAAAAGAGAAACACACTTAATTCCCATCTGCCAAAGTTCCTTCACTTCTTTTAAAAGAAGATCACCAGACAGTCTTGAAAAACCAGGCATCGATTCAATTGGAACTCTCTTATCCTTACCATCAATTAAAAATAAAGGAGCAATAAGATCGTTCGTTGTTAAAGAGTTTTCTCTAATTAAAGCTCTTATTGAATCATTCTTTCTATTTCTTCTTGGACGCTTAAGATTTAAATAACTCATTAGTTAATTCCCATTTCAATTTTTGTTTTAAATGCAATTGCATACATCGAGATTTGCTTAATCATACTCGAAAGTCCGTTAGCACGACTCATTGAAAGGTGTTGTCTAAGGCCAATCGTATCAAGAAACTCTGGCTTCGTAGCTAAAATTTCATCAGGTGTTGCATCCGAGTAAATTCTCACAAGGACAGAAACAATTCCTTTTACAATTGAAGCATCACTATCGGCCTGGAAGTACACTTTTCCATCTTTAACACTTGCATGAAGCCACACTTGAGACTGACAACCTTTGACTTTATTTGCTTCCGTTTTAAATTCTTCATCCATCTCTTCAAGAGATTTTCCAAGATCAATAATATATTTATAACGATCTTCCCACTCACCGAGGTGAGAAAATTCCTCAACTAATTTATCAACTCTTTTAGTAATTTCCATAAAAAAATCCCGTTTCAAATAATTAATTCAATAACTTATAGCATAAGTCCAATCCTTTGAAAAACGTAAAAATTACTATCTATGACAGATCAAAGTTGTGCCGTAATATATTGATATTATGTTAAGAAAACTCATTTTTACTACACTGATTACACTCTCAATGAACCTGCTTCATGCTAAGGACTTTTCGTTTTCCTTAGGAACTATAAACATTGGGGAAAAACGCCTCTCCCTCGATCTTAGTAAAGTGAGGACGACGACCAAAGAGTCTAACCCAGATGTAAAAGTTCGAATCATTAACAACTCTACCGAATGGGCACGTGAGGCCGGAAATATTCTCGTCCCAAAGGCCCTTGTTTCAATATCTGTTAAGAGTAAAAATTCAATCTCACTAAAATATGAAAATCAAATTCTACTCTCCCAAGGTGATCAAGTTAAGAATACTATCGTCTATATTGATCTCTACAATCCCACTCCAATTGAAATATATGAAGATGACCGAATCATCGAAGTTGTTAATTTTAGCTTTGATGCTAACTCTCAAAATAATGAAGGGATTGTCATTGATTACTCTTGCGCTTCCTATGGCCTCGAAGTTAAAGGAATTGAAAATGAGTATGCAACACTTGGCTGTGTTCGAGAACGCTTAGGAAAAATTGGGAGAGAGAGAAATAGACTTATCGTTACCATGAAAGTGAATCGTCTGAATTCTCCATCCAATATGCCTTCACCATTCTACCTTATTCTCATGAACGAGAGTCCGGTAAAAACTGTTCTTACAAATTTAAAAGATAAATTTCCAATTACAATAAGTGCAAAGTTTCCAAAGAGGGCCCATCGCATCCACATGGCACTTGGACTTGGTCCATATAAATTTAATACCCATGATGGAGCAAAGTCACAAAAAGAAGACATCGCCCCCGCTCTCATGCTCTATTCTAAAGTCGATATTACCGATGCTTCATCATTTAGATTCTTTGAAGCGCTCGTTTATAAGAAATCACTCTTTAGTAATTCAGGTCTCTATTTTGCCTATGAACTTGCAACCGCCTTTGATAATAAAGTACAGATTGTCCCACTACTTGGAGCACAAATTCTCACCTATAAGTTTGATTCTAATTCAGCAACGAAGAATAAAATAATTTACCCTCAAGGCTTTGAAGCTTCATTTAACCACGCATTAGGTATTAAGAACTTCAACTTTACTTATGGAATGTTTCTCTCAACTCAAGCATCAGAAACCTATAAGAACCTATGGCTTCGTTGGGGAAAGAAGTATTTTTGGGAAATTAATTATATCAAATGGGCGCGCGATTCGAAGAATGCAGAGATGCTGGGAATTTCAATCGGATTCCCAGTAGGAAAATTATTTTAGTCCTGGAACAAATAGAGAAACCTTACTTCTAATATCTTCTAAGATTGCTACAAACTGATCAACGAGGTCTTGTAGAAATAAGAAGAAACCGTAATTTCCAACTTGTCCTGAAATCATATCAACTATCGATTTAAAAATTTGCATCAATGGCTCAAGCCCAAACTTTTTAACGAGCATATCAAATAGATTCGTTGCCGATTCAACATCCTTACCATCATTAGTCACAACATATAGTGGGTTCTTAGCTTTTGCATTACTCATATTTTACTCCGTATTCTAACTATTCCATGTCTCTATTATATCGGCAATTTCATTAAATTGTTGATGAATTTGCGAGAACTCTTGTGCCTGATATTCGAAAATAGATTTTCGAGAGGCCTGCGCCTTAACAATCTGGGCCTTATTATAAATTGGCGTTAACACATTTCTTTTTCCAAATCTTGCCTCAATCATATCACCAATATCATTAAGATCACTCTCTTCCTGCTTCCGACGAGTATCCATCAGGTTTGGAATATGAACAATCACTTCAGGTACTTCGATGATTCCCATATCCTTAACATCTTCGAGCATTTCATAGAAATTATGAAGACCCTTCTTTGAAAAATCATCAGGCCTAAAAGGTACAATTGTCCCGTGTCCTGCACATATTGTATTGATAACAAGCAGCCCTAGCGTTGGAGGACAATCAATTAGAATATAATCGTACCTGGACATGAGATCATTTTTTTCAATAAATCTCTTAAGAATAAGTTGTCTTGGCACATTAACCGCGGCCATCGTAAGTTCAAAGCCTGATAGCTCCTGACCGGCAGGTAGAATATCAACATTATCATCAGACTTCACAATAACCTCATCAACAAGTAACGGGCGGTGAAGTGCTTTGAGTTCTCTAACAGAGTTCACTAAAAGCTGATGAATATTATCGGACGTCTCGACATTGAAAAGTAGGGAGAGATTCGCCTGAGGATCAAAGTCGATGCATAGAACCTTATGGCCTTTTCTTGCCAGTGCATGTGCACTATTAAAACACATGGTCGTCTTTCCAACGCCACCTTTTTGATTGAGAAACGCGATGACTTTCTTTTGACTTTCTTTGGCCTTAAAAAACATACAACCTCCACAGGAGGTCATATCATAACACTAATTTTATGTTTAGGTAAATTAGGATTTAGTTGGAATCGTAATCATAGTAAGGAATTCTTGCAATACATCGATAACCGACGTCTTTTCTCTGACGAGTTGGACGATCTAACTCTATCTTAAAAACTCCAGCAGCTTCCTTGTCAAAGAATCCACCACCCGAGATGATTCCTAAAGTTTCACCATTACCAAGTGCTGGTTCAGCAGGCAGAGCTGGTTGATCCGGATAAGTCATTGTCATATTAAGATCGATTGTATCATTTTTAAAACTTAAACTCGTGTCATTAACCGCTAGCATATAAGGATAAGCAGTATCCGTCGTTGTACTAAACTCACTAGTAATAGGTAAACCACTACCCATATCAATTTTTAAAGCATTATAAGTCTGATCCTGAATTTGCCATTCGGCCATAACACCTTCACAACTAAAATCCCCTGAACCATCAATATTATTACAAGGACCAGTCGCTGTCCCCTCATCAAAAGCGTACGATACTGCCGTACCTCCACCACCAAAGGCCTGATCATCTTCTGTCGCAAAAGTAGAAGTGAAAGTATAATAAGGATCAGCTGTTTCTCCATAAGTAAAAGAATCTGATGAGTTTAACCACTCCCCAACATTACCAATACTATCTTGAACCCCAAACATCGAAACACAGGCCGCTGTTTGTAACGAACCAGTATAAACCGAACGAATCGTCGAAGATGCCGTTCCAGGAATTGAATAGAAAGTAAATGAATCAGGAAGTTGATTATCTGTATAACCATAAGTTATACCATGTGCCCCCGATGAATTACACTTACTCTGAGAATTTAATGATTGCCCTTGTTCATATTGAGAGGCAATGCTATTTGTAAAAGTCGAAGTTATCTCCCACTGAGAATAGACAAATTGTTCTTTCTTCGTTGGAAGAATCTTTGTTATCGGAGCAACTGGACTTAGACCAGCAATATCTTCGAGTGTAATATCAGTACATGAATTAGTCGCAAAGGCCTGACCGACACGAGTTAATGGAGGAAGATAAGCCGCTTGTCCAAGACCAGATAAACCTTCTCCGGTTCCAAGGGTATTAGCTTCTGCCCAAGCTCCAGCATCTTTATAGTAACAAGTCGCCGAGCTACGATCATAGTAGTAATCTCCATCGATCCCATCCGAACCATCGATTGGAGCACGCCCATCAATACAACTTCCATCATTCGTTGAACAGCCACTCGAAGTGTAAGGACAACCCATTTCAAAGCGGTTGATAATAAGATCGTTTTCGATATCATATACTGTTTCAGTTGTAGAGCTGATTGTTGGATAGGCCTCAACGGACGCACCTGCATCCGTAAAGATTGTACTTGTCTTTCTATCAGCAAAACCTACGTACTCACAAATATAGTTGAGTTCAGGCGATTTAGTAGTACTTGGATAGAATCCACAAATTTTCTTATTCATCATCCAACGATGAGCAAAGACAGTATTATTTGGAGGTGAGATAATTCTCACCTTACTTAAATTTGAATTCGAAGTTGCTTCAACAACATTTGTCCCATCAGTAACAATAGGACGAACTTCATAAGTGTAAACTCTATTTGGTGCCGGTGGCACACGAGAATTAGTTCCATTATCAACATATTGAAAAACATTTGCAGCAATTGCTGTTTTATTAAGTGGCATACTATAATCAAACGTCTCACCAGATGCGCGACGATAAACATAGTAACCAGTCACTGTTCCTGAACCAGAAACTTGAAAGGCCTCCCATGTAATCGAAATCTCAGTCGTCGAAGAATACGACTTCCAACTTGCCCCATCTGAATACCAACATCTTTGATTATCTTGAGCGAGACTTGAAGTATTGTAGAAGTAAACATTCTTATTATTTGTTGGATCAAGGAGTCCATCAAGCTCAGTGATAAGCGCCGCTTCTGTCGTTGAACTTAAATTAGATGCACAACTTGCTGATCTGTTAGCTCCAAGACCTGTATCACAAGTATTTGTTGAATCATCAAGATCGGCATCTGACGATGAAGAAACTCGCGTCCAACTTGCCGTTCCTGCAGCAGTTGCCTTGAAACAATTTCCTGCACCATCTCTAAAGATTGCATTTGCAGAATCTGCACTCACAGTCGACGGCAGTGCTGGATCAGCATAGATATCACTCGACACACATGCTCCACCACTATTACAAGAGCTCAGTGAGTATGAACACTTCGCTATCGAATTTGCATCATATCTCTTTACCTCAGTAATATTACAAAATGATTTCGTTGCAGGAATTGCTGTCCATGCACTTGATCCAGAAGAAAGGGAACGATAGCACCCAGATGCGGTTTGATAAATAGCTCCAGCGATATCGGCCGAAGCACTTGGAGAACCAGAACTCGAACTAAAGCAAGTTCCTCCCCCATTACAAAGATTTGAAGAAAACGCACAGCTCGAATTAATCGGACTCCAAGAATTCTTACCTGGTGCCGTTGAAATATAACATCCACTTGATGTCTTATAGACTGCACCAGTAAAGTCAGCAGATGCACTTGGCGAACCACTAGATGTACTTAGACAAGTACTTCCGTTATTACATTTATCTAAGGAATAAGTACAAGTTGTATTCTTTTCTAAAGGCAGGCCAAACTTGTCTGTCTTAATACCAACAGATTTAATCTTTGCCCAGCCATTATGAATAACACTTAATGGAACAACCTCCACTTCAAAACTAGCAGTTGTAGATAGTGCCTGATCATCATTTATTTTCATCGTAACAATTGAATTTCCTACTTGACCTGAGACTGGTGTAATCTCAATGCGAAGACGTCCTACCGAAGCGTCATTAGCTGTCTGATTAAGAGTAATCGCGGAAGCAGTAGCTCCAGACCCTGTCGCATGATCGACAAGAGCATTATCGTACTTACCGTCATTATCTCCATCGTAGAAGAATTTGATATTTGCTTTTGGTGTTAACACACTATTTGAAACAGTTAAATTCGTACTTGGCTGAGAGATTTGGACATCTTCCCCATCCTCTGCACTATCTCCACCTTCATTAACGACAATATTATCAATGATAACAGTTTGCTTTTCACCAATTGAAACTTTCTTAATATAATTGCTCACTCTTTCCCATGAAGTAGTGCTTGAACTTAAGTAACATCCGCCATTTTTCTTATCATAGTAAGAAACGGGATCTGCACTTGTATGAGAGATTGGTAAGAACTTAGGCGAATCATCTCCGATACAACCAGTAATTCCACATTCAGTGCGACCTTTAATTTGAGAGTATTTTGAATACTGACAAATTGTTGGAATATCTGAAACAGGATCTATCGTCACATTTATTTTTCGTGCAACTAGTGAGTTCGTAGTTCCATCATTCACAACATAATAAAACACATCTGTAACACCAGACGTATTGCCGTCATTTGGAGTGTATGAGCAAACAAGATCTTGAAGATCATCACTTCCAGATAAGTTCATACATCCACTTAAAGTTCCATAAGTACCAGTACCTGACGAAGAAATATTTCCGCCAATATCAGTTAAGAAATAATTTAAAAGTGCTCCAGAAATATCATTTTCATTATCTTGTCCGGCCACAAGTGTTACATCAAAGGACAGCGGATTCCAATCACTACTTTCATTTCCAGATTCAGAGATATCAGCGACTGAAGCAAAGAATGGAGCATCATTTGTTGCTGTGATATTTAAAGTAATCGTTGCACTATTTGAAAATGCACCATTTGAATCTTTCACATAATATTTAAAGGTCGTCGTTTGACTTGACTGTGCTAATTCGTTCAATGTCAAAGTACATGTTGTACTTGTTCGATCATCCCCAAAACAATCAGTCGTTGTTGCAATATTCGAATCAAGCGTGGCACCGGCCAAGACATAGTATTCATATGTCTCTCCAGTATCAACATCTGTTGGAATTGGTAAACTAAATGTGGCCGTATCTGGAGCACCAGCATTTGTTCCACTTTCCGTAAAATTCCATGTTATTGAAGTAACAACTGCAGAGTCAGGAACACTAACAACATCTCCGCTTACGGTTGAAATATTTGATGTATTTCCATTTGAAGAAACTGTGTAATCAAAGTAATCAATTCCCATTTCATTATAATTTGCTGCGCCCATAATTGTTACAGAACAATTACCAGTAAAACAACTACAAGCTGAGACCTGAGAAATACTCGCATGAAGATTAGAAATCGTACACGTCGTAGCAACATCACCATCGGGATCCGCATAGGCCTCAGTCGTTGGAACTCCGCCATAAGCATAAGGAGTAAGCGAAACAGTAATAAAACTATCTTCATTAAAAGAAAGACCCGTAATATCTCTTGTCTCCGGTGCACGGTCGACATTGGTGACATTAACTTCTAATGTTTTAATATCACTATTACCATCAGCATCAGTTACGTAATATTTAAGGTAAGTAAGTCCATCATCATAAGTAATTGGCTGCAAAGTTACTTGACATGTACCATTAGTACATTCACAAAACCCACCTTGAAAATTTATCGAGGCCTGTGCTGTTTGAAACCTAAATGTTTCAACGAGCTCCGCAGTTATTCCAGCTGTAATTAAAGTTGGAGAAGTATTGATTGCATTTACAATATTATCAGAAATTGTTGCACCATCTCTCATTCGAACAACTACTGTTGACCCAGAAAGAGTTGCAACTTCACTTCCAACAGCAACTGACGGATCATTTAATAGAGATATCGAATAATATAAGTGTGCTGCATTTGTAACACTTCCACGATAGATTATCCCTTGAGATTTAATCACTCCACGAAGGCCTGTAAACGACTCTGTAATAGTACAAGAATTTACAAGATCACCATCATTATCAGTATAAGAAATAGGATAAGAATTTTCAGATGCATTTTCTAAAATCGTGAGAGATGTACTTGTCGCAACAGGAAGGCGTGGTGTTGTATTAATAACACATGTTCTTTTTATCTCATCGAATAATTCATTCTCTCCGCATGAAGCACTCTTTTTTACTTCTTGAGGAGTACACGAACTAATCAGAAATACAAAAAATATGAATCCAATTAAACTCTTCATTCACTACCCATTTAAACATTTACCCAACTGACTTATCGCCTTTAGGCAATAATTCTTGAGCTAACTCACTTAATTTTCATACAAATCCGGAGATTTACACAAAAGCCTGCAATTACAAGGACTTAAAAAAAGCTAACCTATTAAGAGAGTTTTAAAATGCAAATTTTTAGTTGCAAAAAGGAGCATCAGAGAATTTCTGACAAATAAAATCTTTCATCTGTTCATTCTCTGATTTTAATTTTGATATTTCTCTGGCCTGCTCAGCGACAGCACCCATCGAATACATTTGAAGTTTTGAATAATTAACTTTGAACATTCCATCTTCATCTGTAACAACAGCATCAGGAAAAATTTTGATAATGTCTTGGGCAATAACACCCATTGTTCGATTGCCACTAAAATGCTTCTGAGGAAATTCATCTTGGCGCCAATTATATTCAACGAGATGTAGATCCTTAAATTTATTCCAAATGCCATCAACATTTTCAATGTCTTTTTTAAATCTTTCATCCGAAGAGCATGTCCCCGCAATCGTTGCACTCACACTATCAACCACACAGTCATCAACCATCAAGCTCCCAGCAATTTGCATCATAACAGAATTATCAGGAGTAACGGTTCCTATTCCGATTCTGTTATTTACAGAATCCGTAAAAAATAAATTTGTATCAATAGCAAGATCAGTTGCCGTCGCAGTAGTTAGCGTCGTCGCTCCTGTAACCGATAAAGTCGTTCCAATACTTGCACTTCCAGCTCCTGTAATATTTCCTGAAAACGTCGCATTGCCAACGACGTCGAGCGCCTCGGTTGGAGCTGTGATACCAATACCAACTTTTCCATCATGAGAGATTCTAACTTTCTCTGTTGCTCCAGTAGTACCTGTCGCTGTCGTATAAAAAGATAAATTTGTACCTGAATTTGTAGCCGTCCAGTTCTCTGTAGCACTCGATCCAATTTTAGAGCCCATCAAAAAACTTGTGCCGTTATAACCAGAAAATTTTAAAGAGCCCAAGTTGTTACCAGAAAATGTTTGCGCCTCAGCTCCCTCATTAGCTCCAGAGTTGGAAATCAAGTTCAAAACAGCTTCGTTGGTTTGATAAGAATAAATCGATGCTGTCGTTTCTGTCACACTTCTCACATCAAGTTTTGATGTCGGCGTAGCTGTCCCAAGACCAAAGCTTCCATTATTAGAGAGCACGGCCTTAGTCGCAGATTGTGTTTGAAAAAGAATTTCACCAGTTGCATCACCATTATTATCAGCAGAAATCACTGTTGTATCAGGATTCGTTAAAGCATAAGAAGAAGTAATCCCAGTAAGCTGTGATCCGTCTCCAATGAATGAAGTAGCATTTACAATACCATTTACATCGAGATCATATCCCGGAGTAAGCGTATTAATTCCAACGTAACCTGTAGAGTTAATCACAAAATCAGCAGATGCCCATGGCGTAGCAGAACCCGGATTCGATGCATTTAAAAAGTAGTAATCAAGCGTTGCTGCACCACCGGCCGAGGCCCCATAAACTCCACTATAAAGATGCTCAACGCCATTAATTCCAAATGTCATTGAACGTGACCAATTCCCATTTGCTGTATCAGTTCCTCCTGTCAAAGTCAGAACTTTTCCATTATTATTACCCATTAAAGTAGCTTCACTTAAAGTCAAAAGATTCACAGGAATCTGAGTTCCAATTCCAACATCACCTGTCGTATAGTAAAGATCACTCCCACTTCGCTGAAAGAAATTTCCACTCGCTGTATTTGTTAATCGAGTCCACTTATCATTAATTCCATCATATACAATCCAATCACCTGAATTATACGCCACTGAAATCGCTCGAGTCCCAACCCCATCAATATCAACGGCTCCAACCGATGTCGTCACAACATAGAAATCACCATTATTAGGTGAAACATTTGGCTCGATACCCGCTTGAGGAAAATATGTCCCTCTAAAATCTAAACCCGAGATATTTCCAGGTGCCCACTCCGCTGCAGTCGCATCATAAATCAAGGCCTGTCCATCAACGGCACCCATTGAATCAATTTTCTCTGTAGTCACTGCACCATCAGCAATTTTACTCGTCGTAATCGTTCCATCATTAATAATAAATGTAATTGGCGTACTC
>Ga0100393_10001579_pt1 | contig 22962 bp, 17 predicted proteins | sample CryGeymeta201517_FD_81546 | JGI IMG/M metagenome (GOLD analysis project Ga0100393, IMG submission 81546) | Groundwater microbial communities from Crystal Geyser aquifers in Utah, USA - Crystal Geyser metaG 2015-17 | ecosystem: Environmental > Aquatic > Deep subsurface > Groundwater | place... | reverse complement strand
ATTTCTTCTTCGCCCATCCGGCTTTGAAGCTGCAACAAAACCGCCAGAATATTCGGGCGAGGATCGGTGATGAGCTCGCGCAGCCAGGCGTCGTCGCGGACTAGGATATCCCCGTCGCAGAGCAGGAATGAAGTCGTCGGCATCGCATGCATCGCACGGCGCAAGGATTCGGCATTATTGGCCGTGTCGTATGCGTCGTTTTCCACAAAATGCAGTTCTGGCAGGCCCGGAATGCCCTGAAGGTGTTCGGGCAACATGTCTGAGAGGTAGCCCGTCACAAGGTAGGCTCGCTCGATGCCGTTTGTCTTGAGTTGGCGCAACAGACGTACAATCAGCGGGGTTCCCGCGATCTCGATCAAACACTTGGGCAAATTATTGGTCAGCGGGCGAAGGCGTGAGCCTGTGCCAGCAACCAACAAAACTGCGTCTTTGATTTCACGATTCTTTTGTTTCCACATCAACGACATCTGAACACCCTGTTTAAGAACACACCGCTCCTTGGCAGCATGTTGTTAACCCGAGTGTTCGACGATTTGATTCACAAATCCGATGAACCGTCGAAACTCAGGTCTCAACGGTTACGATGCGGATTGAGTGGTGAAGGTGCCTACTTCAGAGTGAAGTGGGTTTCGGTCGTGGGCTGCCCCTCGGCTTTGACTTCACAGCGCCATTCGCCAGGCTCTTGGTCCGCGATCTCAAGCCATTCCCAACTCATGTCGGTCTTGGCAGGAAGCGGATGGGGCTTGAACGTGACGGTTTTGCCGTTGGGTCCATAAAACGTCCAATCACCAACCATCGCCTGATTTTGTCGCCATTCGGCAACACACGCGATTCGGTCGTCTTTGACTTTGTACTCAAGCTGCGAGTTCAAGAAGTACGTGGTGTTACCCCAATTCTTGCCCGTGGCCGAATAGATATGAGCGTTGTTATTCTGTGCTTTTTCCGAGGTGCCTTTTTCGATCTTAAAATGCCAACCGTGGCTCACAGCCTGGTACCCGGGTACTCGCCATGGCGAGTTTAACATGGCGTAAATATTGACGTCTGGGTTGTTGTCCAACAGGTATTTCTGCCATCGCCCACTTAAAGCAATATCGTCTGGCGGCCAGTTGATTTGTGGGAACGAGCGTCGGAACCATTCTCGATACCAGCCCTTATTTTTCAGTCCAAACATAACGGCATCGACCGGAATCACGCCCTTATTGGGTTGGGCAACAAAGGCCTGGTACCACATCGGAAACGAGTGTCCGTCGACCGAGGTAAAGATGAGTGCTGGGCCCTCGATATCGTTCATCACCTGCGTGCTCATGTCCTGAGCGATGGCTTCCCGATACGTGTTCGGATACGCCCGATAGCCCAGACCGACCAACCAGCCAAAGCCGACCATGATCATGACCAAAGCCAGCGACTGTTGCTTGGGTGTGTCCAGGAATCGAACTGTCAAAAACCACTCGAAACCAAGAGTCGCGAGCACGACGATCGGCACGTACGCCATCGTGTAATAGGTCGAGATGTCGTTGATCGAATAGGTGCCGATATAGGCCAGATAAAGCACCATAAAGAGGGCGATACCAGCCAGAACCTTCCAGCTCTTCATCGCCATTTCCCACACGCCCAAAATGGCCACGAGCAACATGCCTGGCATGAACGAACGATCGATCGACAGCGCGAACTTGTTCAGGTTGCTGGCCAGCTTACTGGTGTTTCTAAAAATCGAATATTCTTGGCCAGTCACGTGGAAAATAAACCGTTCAAGCGTCTGTGGGTCATTCCACGAAACACATTGTCCGGTGTTCATCATCGCCTGGAGCGGCAGGTACAAATAGATGGCAGCGCATGCGGCGGCGATACCCGAAAACACCCCGGCCGCCTTCACCGTGAGGATTTGTTTCTTGTCGACCAGAACCAGAGTCAGGATCACTGGCAAAATCATGAGCGCGCTGGTCAAGTGGTTGGTCAGGCCCAAACACACACACAGGACCGCGATCCACGCGTCTTTGAAGCGCTTATCTTGAGCGAACCGGATCATCGCCAACAATGCCCCGGCGAGCAGCATGCAATGCAGTGCATAGACTTCGATGCGCGTCGCTAGATAAACGACGCCATGCGAAAACGCCCATGCCCAGGCGCCGAGCAGCGCAACAGGCTCGCGAACCTGAAATCGCCGGACGATCATGAAGATCAGTCCTGCCGTCAGCGCGGTCGGCAAAGCCGAGAGCGTCCACGCCATGTTGTAAAATGGAGTGAGCCACGGAAGATGTGAAGGGATAAAGCCCAGCAACGTGAAGAGTGGATAGCCGCTCGGATGCGGCCCACACAAATTATACGCGGCCGTCAGGAGCTCGGGGCCGTCGCCGAACGTGAAGTCCAGTCGGATCAACGCCGAGAAAAAAATCAAAGGAACCGTAACGGCTAAAATCCGCCAACGATTCTCGGGGCTCTTCAACATAAACACCCATCCATTCAGTTGGGCTCAGGGGTATTCATGTTGCTGCTCTGAGTCAAGTCTCAGGGCACACCACCATACACGAGGTCGACATTGATTTTCTTGGCGCGGTCGGCATCAAAACGAAACCATTTGCCGTAATGCGCCCGTTTTTTCACGATGTCGTCGGCCTCGGGCGTGGCCAAGATTTCTTTGTAGAGGTGTTTTGCAGTCGATCGTCGTTTCAAAAGATCGTACGCCCACGCAAGATAGAGTTGGATTTCGGCACGGCGGTCGGCGCGAGTGATGCCCTCAAGTGCGCGACGAAAAGCACCCTCGGCGCGTTCTCCGCGATTGAGTCTGAGCGAAATCAGTCCCGCTAAAACCCGCAGGTAGGGTTCGTCCGGATCTAGGGCGAGTGCGTGTTCAACCTGCATCAACACAGCTTGATCGGGTTCGTTGGCCGCCGCCATCGCGACCGCCTTGCGGTAGCTCTCAAACGCGCGTCCTTGCGGCGATTCGTGCCAGCCAGGAAAGGGCATAAAGGGCTCAAGACTCTCGTCAGGACCTCCGGTGTTGAGGTTGAATGGCACAAACCAACCGCGGCAGGTCGGCGTTCGTCCAGCTCCCACCCAAACCCGGCGGTGTTCGGGTTCAAACACCACGCTCGCCACGGTCGTCACGTTCACGATTGTGGGCCCGAGCAAGCGTTCTTCACCGCTTTCTGGGTCATTGAAATCGCCCAGGATCTTTGCGATTTCCAACGGGCTCGTCGACATTGAGGTTTCACGAAGGCATTGGTTCACGCGCGATTGCCGTGCTTCGTTGCTGCGCCGGTACTCTGGGAAAAAGTCGACCTCGACGTCCTTGAGTTCAGCGCCCCAATACATGTTCGCGTAACCCATATTCGCCGTTTTGGGGTCGATCCAAGAAAGGTTTTCAAGGCCCGGTGCCACCTCAAAAACAGCGGCTCGTCCCGTGTCTCCTTCAGTCATCACATAGGTCCATCCGGCGACAGGCGGAAAATCCCGTAAGATCGCGACGGCCTCGTCGATGGTATGGGCGTTGCGCATCACATAATCGCCGGCGATTCCAACCGGAACACCTTGCAGGTTTAGCTCGCGCGGAAAATGCTGGTGCATCGCAAACGTAAGCCCTGCGCTATTCATCGACGTGATGCCACCACCAATCATCCCTGCGCTTGTGATCGAAACGTAATCAAGACCCACGTCTGGATGATGAAAGGCAACGACCTGATTTTTGTCCCAATAATCGATTCCGAAATAGTCAAAATTGCGGCCGTGCAGAGTCGTTTGTCCCTTGGGCGGAACGACGATCGCGCTGGTGCACCCGAAGAGCGGAGGCGTACCAAGTCCCTGTGCCGAGCGGGTCCCAAGCAATTTGTGGTAGGTGCCCACCACCCACAAAAAGATTTCGGGCATCAAATAGGCCTGCCAAACCTTTTCTTCGTTGACCTCGGCTCCAGCCGCAAGTGCCGCAATAGCGCGCTGAAACTCAGCCGGAACCTGTTTTTTTAATTTTTGGCCCAAGAGCTTCTGACTGGTCCAATCCAGAGTGTAAGCGGCGACGTGAAGTGGGGAATTGGCCAGGACTTTGAGCAGGTAATCCGAGAAAAAAGCGATCGTCCCGGTCTGCACCTTCTGGCGCAGTCGCGTCCCGTGTTGGTGCGCCATTTCTTCGATCGACCCCGACACATTAATGTAGGTCAGCTCACCCTGAGGCGTGGTGATCTGGCCGGGCCGCGTCGCGGTTTCGGCGATATGGACAACAGGTGTCGATTGCCAGGGGGCGTTGAAGTGGGGTTGGCTTGCCATCGGGTCTCACCGTTTTGATACAGGTGTATCTTTCCACAAACCGGGGCATTTCGCGACTTTGGGGATCGACTTCGCCACGACCTCGCTGATCATGAGTAAAATCGCGGTAAAGGCGCGTACGAATGAGCGAAGCCTTATGTCTGCTCGACGCGTCCGTGCGCGCCTTAACCGTGATAATGAAAATCATTCTCATTATGCTTGCCATTCAGGGGATCTTCTGTAGAGTCCAGATAATGATAATCAGTATCAAAAACGCATTTGCGATATTCTTATTCTCGTCCTTGGTTCTTGGGTCCCCGTTACTCTTGGCTCAGGAACTCAAAATTTCGCCCGAGGTCGAGATTCGTTTCTCGGCGTACGGCGAGGCGACCTTCGCCTACTTTAACTACGAGCAGAATCAGACCGGGGATAACGGGGCTCGTGCGGATCACCGTCTGGTTTTTGATACCACACGATTCGCCCCCAAAATCGAGGTGATGCTCCCTTTGGACTTCGAAGTGGAAGCCGAAATTGAGTTCGAGCACGGCGGGACTGGTTCCACGCTGGAGCTGGAGTACGAAGAATTCGGTGAGTACGAAAACGAAGTCGAGCAGGGCGGCGAAGTCATCGTCGAAGAGCTCTATCTGCAAAAAGAAATAGCGCATCGTGGGCATATCAAAATAGGTCGCTTTTATAACGCGTTGGGCCTGTTGAGCGACCTCCATAAACCCAACGAGTTGATCGCCGCAGGTCGCCCAGAATCCGAAACAACCATGATCCCCGCTGTTTGGGACGAGATGGGCGTGGAAGGGGTCATCTATCTGAATCCTGTGAAGATCACGGCTCAGGTTTTAAACGGCCTAGATTCCACCGGATTTTCGTCGCAATCCTGGGTTTCCACAGGCCAGCAGCGCCGATTCTATTCGGCCAATGCACGCGGACTTGCGGGTGTTTTGCGCGTTGATATTAGGCCCGTGGCCGGTGTGATGGCAGGCGTTTCCGCCTACCGCGGTGATTCGAATGCTAACCGTCCCAAACCCGACCTCGCCCTGGATTGTGATGACGATTCAAGCGTGGCCGCTTGCGGGTTTTTAGGCGGAAATGTTTCGATTATTGGAGCGCATTTTGTGCTCGACGAAAGACACGTTCGAGCACGGGCATCCTTGCTTTGGGGCCATTTGGAAAATGCTGGTGCAATCTCGGAGCGCAATAAAAGCCTGTCCAATAATCTTGGCGTTCTAAGGAGCGCGGTCGCCGAACAAGCTGTGTCAGCATGGGCTGAAGTCGGCGTGGACGTCATGAGCTTCATTGATGACTCCAAATGGCGAATCGAACCCCATGTTCGCGCTGAATATTACGACACGATGTTCAAGGTCGCGCCCGGCCAATTTGATGCGCCTCGTTATGAGCGCTTCGTCGCCGCCGCAGGCGTCGGTGTCGACTACCAAAATATGATTTTATCCAGACTCACCGCCCGTCATCGCTCCTTTGGCGACGATGGCATTCGGTCTCAATGGGACGTGGTCCTGTCGACCGGATTTAATTTTTAAGGACTCTCAAATGAATAGAACTCTCATTGCTCTGACCGTACTTCTGTCGGCGACCGCATGCGGCGATGACAACACCCAGGTCACGTCCCAACAATTCGACGACGTGGAGGTCATTCAAGGCTACGTCGACAACGTAATGGTGCCCAAATACGACCTCCATGCCCAAAATGCCTCGGCATTGAGTGTGGCTGTGGACGCGTTTATTGCCGAGCCGACTCAGGTCCGCTTGGAGGCTGCGCAAGAGGCCTGGAGGGCCGCGCGCGCACCCTGGGAATTGAGCGAAACCTCGCTATTTGGTCCCGTGGATGTTCATGGCTACGACCCCGCGTTGGATTCCTGGCCGTTGAATTTGGTCGACCTGAACACCGTTCTTGGTGAGTCTGGCGAGCTATCGCAGGCTGACTTTGAAGCCCTCGACGTGTCTCTGAAAGGCTTTCATGCCGTCGAACTGCTCCTATTTGGTCCGGATGGAACCCGAGATGTGACAAGTCTTTCTGCGCGTGAACTCTCGTATTTGTCGTTGGCAGCAAAGGATATCGCCAAAGTCGCGGGGCTGCTCTCCACCAGCTGGACTGGCGGCGATGCACCCTACGCAACGGTCTTCCGCACCGCAGGCGAACAAGGCAATACGACCTACCCATCACGGTTTTCCGCAGCACAGGAAATCACCACCGGAATGGCCGGGATTCTGGACGAAGTCGCGAACGGCAAGATTGCAGACCCTTATAATGAGCGGGATCAAACGCTTGTGGAAAGCCCATTTAGTTTCAATTCTAAATTGGATTTTGCCAATAATGTCCGTGGTGCAAAAACCGCTTACCTTGGTGATTTTGAGCTCGCTCAAAAAGACGGCCGCGGTCTGAGCGACTGGGTCGCAGAACGAGACTCTGCGCTGGATACCCGCATTCAGGCTGAGTTTGACACAGCAATTGCCGCGATCGAAGCCATTCCCGCTCCCTTCCGGGATTCGATTCTCGATGACGCAAGTCGTCCCAAAATCAAGGCAGCGATCGATGCCATCAATGTTGTGAAAGATTCGGTCGAGTCTGACCTTCAACCCATGCTTCGAGGCGAGTGATGAGATTCTTCGGCGCCGTGTTGGCGATTGGACTGATGGGGTGTGGGGCTGACGAAACGACACCCACGCTCGTGGCTGCAGGTGGATTAACGACGGTCGACGAGGCCTCGTCACACGCGTTCACGCTGCCGGCCCCAAATCTCGATGAAGAAGGTTTGGACCTTCACCTGAGCGGGGATATCGCTTTCGAGGCCCAATTTGTGACGGGTCCGGCCGAAATTAATCCAGGCCTTGGACCGCTATTTAATAATAACAGCTGCAATGCATGTCATTTGCGCAATGGCCGTGGTGTGCCCACGGTAGGCGGGGCAGCGCTGCGTTCACATATGTTGGTTCGGGTCTCTCTTGCCGATGGTGAAATCGATCCCATGGCCGGCGGCACGGCTCATCCAGACTACGGGTTTCAGATTCAAGACCACGCGAATTACGGTGTTGAGCCTGAAGCGAAGCTCGAAATAATTTGGGAAGAAGTCAAAGGGACATACGCCGACGGCGTAGAATACTCGTTGCGGAAGCCTAACCTTGTTCTACGAAAACCTGACGGCTCGGTCGTCGAGAATACCCTGACATCTCTGCGTCAGGCTCCGCCAGTATTTGGCCTCGGCTTGCTTGAAGAAGTGCCCGAAAGCCTTCTGATGGAACTCGCCGATCCCGACGATAAAAATAATGACGGAATTTCTGGGCGCCCCAATCAGGTCTGGAGCAAATCACTGTCCAAAATAGTGATGGGGCGTTTTGGGTGGAAATCAAATCAGCCTGACCTCTACCAACAAAGTGCTTCGGCCTATGTAGGCGATATGGGAGTGGGGTCTCCGGGGTATCCCGACGCCAACGGCGACGTTGAAATCGAAAAAGAGATCGTGGAATCGGCTGCGTTTTATGCGCGGTCGCTAGCTGTACCCTCGAGCCGACTCTCCTCGGCTCGAGGGCGCAAGCTTTTTAAGAGTGCAGGCTGTGATGCCTGTCATACCCCGGTTTTATCCACCGGCGCCTCGAAATGGGAATTCCTGGCTGACCAAGAATTCGCGCCTTACACCGATCTGCTTTTGCATGACATGGGTGAAGGGCTAGCGGACGGCCGTCCCGATTATGAAGCGACAGGATCGGAGTGGCGGACGAGCCCGCTTTGGGGAATTGGTTTGACGCAAACCGTGGCTCCCGGCGCGACCTATCTGCATGATGGGCGGGCGAGAACCATTGCTGAAGCGATACTTTGGCATGGTGGTGAAGGCGAGGCATCCTCCACAAAATTCAAAGAATTTTCGGCAGCCGATCGCACAGAGCTTTTGGCTTTCGTAAATTCGCTGTGACCGATCCTGCCCGCATGCGATTTGTGACTGGTCCGCCAGGCTCCAGCCTGGCCCTGTGACTGGTCCGCTGGCATCCTGCCCGCATGCGATTTGCGACTGGCCCGCCAGGCTCCAGCCTGGCTTGCGATTCACTGCCAACCGCTCACCGCTCACTGCTTATTCGTGGGTCTGGCCAGCCCAAAGGAAATCTTCGAAATCGCCCCAGGTGAAGGTACCCATCTCAAACACGGTGTCTTCCCCGGCATCTTCTTCCGCACCAATCGTCACGCTGCCCTCAGCGGCCGGAACAACTTCGCCAGCCAAGGTCGCTCGCATGTCGTCGCCATCCTCCCAACCGCCGACGCTGCCTATGACAGCGCATTCCAAAAATGAAACGGGCTCGAAATTAAACCATCGACCGCCACTTGGGGAATCGACACCAAAGGACCGGTCTTCGCTGTTCAGCAGGCCCGCGGATCGCATGTCATCCAAATCGGAAATCTGTTTGGTGATGTAGGTCTGCCAGGCTTGGAAGTCACCACATGTGTTTTCTTTGATGTCGCCTTCGGGTTGCGGATGAAAAGCCCCCGACAACAACGTCCCAAGCTGCGCAAGGCTGATGCCTTCTTCGGATGCATGCTGGGTCGCGAGCGTACGCAACGCCACCAGGTAGTCGTGAAGCGACGGCTGATTGTTGGCGTGCTTGACCTTAAGGTCGGCAACTAGGCGATAAAGATCGCGGTTGGTCTTCAACGGGACGGTCGACATGGACTCTCCAAGACTCGAATTCTGCTAATTTGGGTACCTTGTGTCGAGACGGCCTGCATTGCAACTTGGGATTGCGTGGCGTGGTTGTGGCCGATGAACCGTGCCGCAGTAGTAAGTCGCAAATGATTTGTATAGTCTGCCGGCTCAAACGACGTCGGAGCACCTATGCGCGCGAACCTCTTAATCTTGTTGGTCGTGATTGCGGCCTGTTCAGATGACACGGCCACCGTGTCGAACAATAATCGTAGCGATACCGGGACTCCGATTTCGGACATGGGTTTGCCTGACGCAACCGACACCGCAACCGACACCGACACCGTCGGCCGACAAGACGGTGAATCGTGTTCGATCGATGCGGAGTGCCTTTCTGGACTGTGCGCAGACCTGGTCTGTACTGCGATGTCGACCTGCGAAAATCAATGTGGCGTCGCCTGTTGTACGTCGGACGAAGCCTGCCTTTTCGACTCATGTACCGGCCTAGGAGCGGACTGCTCGGAAACCGTGTCGTGTCCGCTGAACGAATATTGTGAGCCGACCGTTAATCGCTGCGTCGACAAGAACGCCAACCCAAACGTGTGTGTATTTGTCCCGCCGGTCGGCGTCTTTAATCCCACTGAAGCTTGGTCATGGACCGGAAGTGCCGATTCACCGACCTACGATCAGGTGATGATGATGCCTTCCGTCGCCAATTTGACCGACGATGATGGCAGTGGTGTGATCGATCTAAACGACACGCCTGACATCGTTTTTGTGACATTTCAGGGAAATGCCTACAACGACGATGGCGTACTTCGAGTGATCAGCGGCGACGGAAGTCGTGAACATTGGAGCTCCTCGACTCTTCCCGTGCCGTTTTTTGTGCGCGGAGGCACGATCGCGGCATTGGCCGATATCGACGACGATGGCGTTGTCGAAATCCTTATCAGCGCCGGTCCGACTGCGGGTGGCGGACTGTACGCGATCGAAAATGACGGCGCGATCAAATGGTATCAACCCTTGGTTCCGTCCCTTGGGTCTTTAGGACCCTCGGTCGCCAATTTGGATGGTGTTGGCCTGCCCGAAATCATGACGCCAAATATGGTGTTGAGCGCAACTGGCGACGTGATCTGCAATTTGCCGACCACGAGCTCTCTGCCCTTCGCGATGGATATGGACCTCGATGGCGTGCTCGAGATTGTGCACGGCAACACGCTCTATCGCATGACCAACGCCGCGGCGACCGATGGCACGGGCTGCACCGAAGTTCGAGCCGGTGCCCCCAGCGGCTACACAGCCGTTGCCAACTTGGATGACGATCCCAATCCAGAAACTGTCGATGTCGTCGGTGGCGAGGTCGTTTTGTGGGATCATGACGGCACGGAAAAATGGCGTTTCCCGATCCCGTTGGACGAACCCAGAATCCAGACCATTTTTGGCATCGACGATTGCAGCGTGCCTTTCCCTCAAGCCGGGCAGGCCTGTACCTCTAACGCCCAATGCCAGAGCCCACTGGGCCGTTGTTCGTCGGGAACTTGTCGCCTGAACTCCGCCTGCGTCCCCGGCGGTGGCCCGCCCACGATTGCCGATTTTGATGGTGACGGCTTGGCTGATATCGCGGTCGCCGCACGTTGGTATTATTTTGTGTTTCGCCAAGATGGCAGCGTTTTGTGGGCTCATTCGACCAAGGATTATTCAAGCGCCGTCACGGGCTCGTCGGTCTTTGATTTCGAAGGCGATGGCAAGGCCGAGGTCGTTTATAATGACGAACTATTTTTGCGAGTTTATCGAGGAGCCGGCACGGGCGTTGACGCAGATGGAGATGGATTTAATGACGCAGATATCCTGATCGAAATCCCAAATTCGTCGGGAACGCTGCTGGAATATCCGCTGGTTGTGGACGTCAATAATGACGGAAATGCCGAGATCGTGGTCGCCGCCAACAATTATTCGACGCCGGGCTCGATCACCAAAGGAATCCGCGTTTTTGCCGATGTCAGTGATAACTGGGTCGGGACGCGGCGCATCTGGAATCAACATGCCTACCATGTGACCAATATCAACGAAGACGGCACCGTGCCTTTGAATCCGAAGCGCAACTTCGAAGAGCCTGGCCTGAATAATTTCCGTCAAAATGTTCAGGGCGACGGTCTTTTTAACGCGCCGAACCTTGTTCCCGTGATCGAGTCTGTGACCGCGGATGATTGCTCGACCTCTCCGGTCCTCATTCGCTTCCAGATTCGAAACGAAGGCTCTCTCGGTGTCAGAGCCGGCACCGTAACGACGGCGGTTTTTGTGGCCAAGAACGGCGTCGAGACCTTGGCGGCGACGGTTACGAATACCAAGAATTTGGCTCCCGGAGCCTCGGAGACCTTTGAAGTATCATGGACTCCTCCACAATCATGGGCGGGTCAGAAATTCGACGTGCGTGTCGTGACGGATGACGACGGCATGGGCGTGCAACGCCACAACGAATGCCGCGAAGACGACAACGAGGCGACCGAACTTCAGGTGGTCTGCAAAGTGCCTCAATGATAAACACCGGCCGGTGTGCGACGTATACAACATCAATCACCACGAAGGGTTCGCTATGAATGGAAAAACCGTCATCGTCACTGGGTCAAACACCGGCATCGGCCGAGTGACCGCGCTCGAGCTTGCTCGTCAAGGCGCCGATGTCGTCATGGCATGCCGTTCCGAGGAACGCGCAGCCCCTGTCGTCGAAGAGATTCAGAAAGCCACCGGCGCTAACGTCGAATACATGAAGCTCGATCTTGGCAGCTTTGCGGGCATTCAGGATTTCGCCGATGCGTATCTGAAGACCGGAAAACCCATCGATGTGTTGGTCAATAATGCCGGTATCGCCGGGCTGATCGGGCAGACGAGCGACGGCTTCGAAATGCATTTTGGCGTCAATCACCTTGGCCCCATGCTGCTGACCCATCTGCTTCTAGATCGCATCAAAGAGTCGGTCGAAACGTCGGGACATGGGCGCATCGTCACCGTGGCCAGTCGAGCCCATACGCGGGTTCAAGGCATCGATTACAGCACGGTCAAACAGCGAACGCTGACCAAAACCGGGTTCCCAGAATATTCAGTGTCCAAATTGGGTAATGTCTTGTTCAATATGGAATTGGCCAAACACCTGGAAGGCACCAATATTCACACGTACGCGTTGCATCCCGGTGTCGTGGCGTCCGATATTTGGCGACGAGTGCCGGCGCTGGTCAGGCCGATCGCCAAATTATTTATGATCACAAATGAAGAGGGCGCCCAGACCTCGATCTATTGTGCCTCAAGCCCCGGTTGCGCCGGGGAAACCGGCCTCTATTACGATAAGTCAAAACTCAAGACGACGGCCAATCATGCGACTTCAGAGGCCGCTCAAGAGTGCTGGGAGAAATCGATGGAGTATATCGGCAAATGACCCATAAACTCATCACCATCGGTCCAAGCCATTATTGCGAAAAAGTAAAATGGGCGTTCAAATTGGCAGGAATCGACTACGTCGAGGACGCACACGCCCCGATTTTTCATCTGCCTTACGTGAAGCTCGCCGGCGGAACACGAACGGTCCCGGTTTTAAAAACCCCGACCGAAGTGATCGGCGACTCCACCGAGATTCTGGCTTGGATTCAGGCGAAACCCGATGCTCGTTGGATCCCATATCCTGATAAAAACAGCGCAAAAATCCGTGAACTCGAGGACGAGTTTGACGAAATTGTGGGGCCGCATGTACGTCGCGTTGCCTATTGGCACCTGTTGCCCAATAAGGCGCTGGCGCTGCGCGCGATCGGTGGGGACTCACCGAATTGGGAAACCAAAACGATCGATATGCTTTACGACCAGTGCGTGAAATTCATGTTCAAATCCATGAATATCCACGCCGATTCTGTCATCCGTTCAAATGCAAAAATAATGGAAGTCTTTGATCGTGTGGGCCAACGCCTGCGCGACGGACGCACATTTTTGATGAACGACTCCCTGACCGCAGCCGACATCACGTTTGCATCCCTTGCCGCGCCCATGCTGCTGCCAGAAAAGTACGGCTGGACCCTCCCCAGCATTGACGAAGTCCCCGCAGGATTCCGCGCCGAAGTCGACCGCTATCGCGCCACCGCCGCTGGCGAATTTGCCCTCAGAATCTACGCTACGCACCGGTGAGCAGCGAGCGGTGAGCGGTGAGCGGTGAGCGGTGAGCGGTGAGCGGTGAGCGGTGAGCGGTGAGCGGCTTGCAGTTTAACGCCATCGTTGTGCTTGGTCCGCCAGGCTCCAGCCTGGCCTTGCGACTGGTCTGCGGGCCTTGCGACTGGTCCACTAGGCTCCAGCCTGGCCTTGCGATTCCCAATTGGTCCCGCCAAGTCTAAAGACATCCGCAGGTGTGACCGAAATCATTCAACATCGCGCCCTGCATATTTCCGTTATGACCATGAAGTTTGCAGCATTGCTGGCACTGGCTCGAATCGGTTAGTGACTGGCATTCTTCATAATAAGATTTTGGGGCGGAGATGATCTGCTGCGAGACCCCGCCAACCCCAATCAAAGTAAATCCGGCACAAACACACGAGCAGAGCAAAAAGAGCCCAACCACCACAGCGATGATGATGAAGGTGGTATTGCGTGCTTTTTCTGGCGTTTCCATGAGGCTCCTTCGGTTTTCGACATGGTCGCTGGTTGCCTAAGTTCTGTCCATACATCGACAAAGCCGCGATGATTTGTTAAAGGCTTGGCGCATCATGTGGAGGCTTCATGCGCGGTCTTTTAGTTTTTTCGGCACTATTTTTATTCGCTTGTGGCGATGATCCAGAACCGACGTCGATTGACGAACAATTTGTAGAAGGCGAATCGCCCCAAATTGGGCCAGCTGACGCCCCGTCGATCACTTTTCAAGAGTTTGAAGGGTTTGTGCCGAGTGCCGACCGCGCCATGACGCCGCAACGCCGATTGATCTCGTCGGATGCGTCCTTCAAAAGCGTATTTGGTGTCGATCCACCAGGCTGGGCAGACTTTTCGGAAAACTGGATGGTATTTTACTCCGCTGGCGTACCTGATGCGGTCGGTGTTTATGCAGATATCGAGAGCCTGCGTTTGTCGAGCACAGGAAAGAGTCTTCAAGTAGTGACACGTGAAGTTCTTCCAGATAACTGCGCCGTCGGCGTACCTTCCGCGCCTGCTTGGACGTTGGTTCAATTCCAGAAGCCAAATCTTCGCCCCCAAAGTGTTCGTTATTATGGCAGCACCGATCACTTGACGTGTCAGACGTCCTGCGACGGCCTTGTCACCGAGTTCGAGAACGTCTCTCGCGGCCTCTGGTACACGAGTGAGAGCGATTATCCTTACGATTCCATTTTCCACGCAGGCGCTGCCGATTCAATTTCGGATGACGCCGTCTTGGCTCAGACCTTGGGCGCAACCGGTCCGATCGAGTCCGTTGATTTCGACGAATGGTTCGACCGTAGAACCACCGTCGAGCCCGATGAAGACCCATATTATGTCGAACAGGCCGCTCAATTAAAATTGATCCGAGCCAGCATGGAAGCCAATTTGACGGACCTTCGTGTCGTGCGAATTGGCGAAATTCAGGTCCACATCTTCATCGTCGGTCGCACCTCCTGTGGCGACCTCGCCGGCCTGCACACCATCAGCATCGAGACCTGATAGAACGTGGTCCGGCCTCGCGATTGGTCCGCCAGGCTCCAGCCTGGCTTTGGGATTGGTCCTCGGGGATCTGCGATTCGCTCAGGACCAAAGAATTTCTAATCGTAAATGCAAGGGGTGAAACCAGAACTGCACGGCTTTTGCGTCGCAATCCTGCTTGAACAACCTCGCGAACGTGACTAGAGTTAGTCTGGCCTAAGTTTGTAATGAGGCTGGTATAACTTTATGAATAACGCAGACGAAACGCACACGAGTGCACAAACGCTGGACTCTCTGAAGGTCGGTGAACACGCTCGGATCGTGGAATTGACCCATGGTTTTGTTCAAGTCGAACGAGACCGCCTGATGGACCTCGGTCTGACACCTGGCACAGAAATAACCGCAGAGTTCCGAAGTGCGGGTGGTGACCCCACGGCCTATCGCGTCCGGCAGACCTTGGTGGCATTGCGCAAGATTCAGGCGGAATTGATCCTTGTCGAGAAGGTGGCATCATGAGTGGAGCCGCGTCATCCTGTGAAACCTGTCCGGCCTATCGCGCAGGACACCTCGTACGCCTTGGCGTCGACCTCAGCGAAGCAGAATTTGTGGTCGCGCTCGCCGGAAATCCCAACACGGGAAAAAGTACCGTCTTTAATGCGCTGACTGGCTTGCGTCAGCATACGGGCAACTGGCCTGGCAAAACCGTAGTGAGGGCCGAAGGCGGATTTGAGTTTGCCAGCCGGCGCTACAAAATCGTCGATTTGCCAGGAACCTATTCCTTGCTTTCGACCAGCTCTGACGAGGAAGTCGCGCGCGACTTCCTGCTCTTTGGGCAGCCCGACGTCACGATCGTCGTGGTCGACGCCACCTGCTTAGAACGAAATCTAAATCTGGTTTTGCAGGTCCTTCAAATCACCGACCGCGTGGTTGTGTGCCTGAATCTGGTGGATGAAGCCGAGCGAAAAGGCATCGCAGTCGACGACCGTGCGCTGTCGCGGATCTTGGGTGTGCCCGTCGTCCCAGCATCGGCTCGTTATGGCAAAGGAATCGAGGACCTGAACCGCGCGTTGCACGAAGTCGCGACCGGGACCTTTCAATGTCAGCCGCTGCGCGTGAAACCCGAACATAAATTAAAAACGATCATTTCTCAGATGACTGAGCGGGTCGTTCAGGCGTTCCCAGGCATTCCAAACGCCCAATGGGTGGCTATTCGCTTGCTTGATGGCGATATGCGGATCGAAGACGCTGTTCGCAATGGGGAATTGCGAAACATGATGCTCGAACGCTCGCCGCTAGAATCTGCCCAAGGCGATGCGGCCTTGCTGCTTGATGCTTCGAACACGTATCGCGAAGAAGTGGGTCACAAACTTCACCAGACGCTTGTGGAGGAAATCTACAAGCAGGCGACGGACATCGCATCAAGGGTCGTCGACCAGGGCGGACAAAAGGCTTCTTTTGATTTTGACCGAAGCCTCGACCGCCTGCTGACCAGCCGGATTTTTGGTTTCCCAATCATGCTCATGCTTTTGATTGGCGTGTTCTGGCTGACGATTTCCGGGGCGAACGTGCCCTCGGCGTTGTTGGCGGATTTGCTGATTGGAACCCTCCATCCCCTGCTCAAGGCCGGGGCTGTGGGAATTGGAATGCCGTGGTGGATGAGCGGGCTTTTGGTCGACGGTATGTATTTGTCGACCGCCTGGGTCATCGCCGTGATGTTGCCCCCGATGGCGATATTTTTCCCGCTATTTACCCTGCTCGAAGATTTTGGCTATCTGCCACGCGTTGCCTTTAATCTGGACAAAACTTTTAGTCGCGCTGGCGCCCACGGCAAGCAGGCTTTGACGATGGCGATGGGTTTTGGCTGCAACGCTGCTGGCGTAGTGGCTACTCGAATCATTGATTCCCCCCGCGAGCGTTTAATTGCGATTATCACGAATAATTTTGCACTCTGTAATGGCCGTTGGCCCACGCAGATCCTGATCGCGAGCATCTTCCTTGGCGGATTAGTACCCGCCCATCTAGCCGGTGTGGTTTCCGCAATGGCCGTGGTCGGGGTCGCATTGCTCGGCGTCTTCCTGACCTTCGTTGTGTCCTGGGCGCTTTCACGCACGATGCTTCGCGGCGAGCTCTCGACCTTTAGTCTGGAATTGCCGCCATATCGTCCGCCACGCGTGATGCAGACCATCTACACTTCGCTTATCGACCGAACCTTACTGGTTCTACGTCGTGCGATCGTCTTTGCCCTGCCTGCGGGAGCGGTGATTTGGTTGGTCTCGAATATCATGGTCGGAAATACGACGTTGGCGCAGCATATTATAGGGTTCTTGGATCCCTTTGGTGCGGCTTTGGGCCTAAGTGGCCTGATTTTATTGGCCTATATTGTGGCGATTCCCGCCAATGAAATCGTAATCCCGACGATTCTGATGCTCACGGTTTTGGTGACTGGTGCGGCGGGCGTTGGGCACGGCGCGGGTGTGATGTTCGAGCTCGACTCGACGGCTGTAACCGGCGAGTTGTTGCGGGCGAGCGGATGGACGCTGCTGACGGCCTTGAACCTGATGTTATTTAGCCTGGTTCATAATCCGTGTTCGACCACGATCTTTACGATCTGGAAAGAGACCCACAGCCTCAAATGGACTGCCGTTGCGACGTTGATGCCCCTCTTCCTTGGGTTCGGGCTGTGTTTCACCGTCGCCCAAATCTGGCATTTGGTGGGGTGAGCGGTTGGCAGTTATGATTTGGTCCGCGGGCATCCTCCTGCCTGCATTGCGACTTACGGTTGGCAGTCAATGACGCCGTAAGCGCGCCCACACTATAAATAATTATGCCAATTTTGTCGGGCCCAGACTTGGAGCGCCGGAGAGACTTGCCCGACGCCAGTCACACTTTGTATTCCAGCCGACTTGGCCTGCGCCCAAACCCCCACGGGCGCAGCCGACGCGGACGGCAATGGTTGGATCGCAGCTTTTGTGAGCTTCCAATCCATGCTGGGACCGCTGAGTCGACCGCAGTTTGCGTCACTCCGGGCGAACGGACTCGGCTGTCCAACACCTGCAATGCGGAAGGGAATTATTCAAGTGTTTATGCTACCGCAGCGTGAATCGGCGAGCCGGAGGCGCTCGTTCAACGTCGACGGCGCACCAAGAAGAAAAGACCAAACACCGCCAGCCACGGTAGGCCAGCGTCGCCGCTCGAGGAGCAACCGCACCCGTCATCTTCGCCGGTAGGAATCTGCGCAGAGGTGCCCAAATCGTTGCCCGCGTCTATGGTCCCCGGTCCCGCGTCTGTGGTCCCCGGTCCCGCGTCTGCTCCAGGATTGAAGCCCGCGTCGGAGTCGGTACCGGCATCAAGATCGGGGTCGGTATCTTCGGCGAAGCTCACACCGGTCAGCAATTGCGGCGTGGGGTCTTCCACAGCGCCGTCCACGATAACAGTCACGTCCCCCTGCCACGCGAAGACCGACGGTTTGCTCAGGTCCGGCCGGGCTCCGAGTTCGTTGTTCATGAACACGCCGAATTGGATATTTCCCAGATCCATCCCGTCACTTGTCGAGTTCGCCATAAAAGCGAACGAGAAGTTTGCCCAGGCATTATTAGCCGCAAAAAATGTGTCCGCTGAATTCTCGAAAACCTTGCCGGTCGTCGACGTGCCCGCTTCAAAACGCGACCCTTCGATTTGCAGTTCACGGCCTCCCAGCATGGCAATTCCACGCTCGTCGGAGCGGAAATAACAACTGATCACGTCGGTCACACCCATCACCGACGGCGTGCCGCCATTATTGATGAAATCACTGTTGACCAACTGCATGTCGTTGGCGGACGTAGCGAAAACCGCGCGGTCTGTATTGTCCTGAAACAACGAAGAAATAAATGAATCCAGATTATTTGCGCGATGGGCCGGGAGGTCGGCACCAATTCCGTTTCGAAGAAAACGATTATGGTGGAACGTGACCTTGTCCATGTAGCCGCTATTACTTCCAGCGGGGTCAGCCGTGCGATCGACGTATTGTTTGAAGCCCGTGCTATTTCCGATGAAATCCACGTTGTGCAATAACCCGTTGTCTAACCCGAAGATTTGGTCGATGAAAAAGCCGGCATTCGAAAAGTCCCGAAACGCCACATTCGAAAGCAGAAATACCGAATATTGGCGAAAATCACCTTCGGCAAATAAATGCACGCCGTTGGTCCCGCCCTGTAACGTTAAATCGAGGATCTGAAAGCGCGCTCGGGTGCCACTTTCCGTCCCCGAATCAATGATCATGTCGATGCTTGGGTCCAACGCCACGATGGCGGTGACATCGACGCCGCTGCCAATGATCTTGGTGCCGCTATGGAATTTCAATGGAGCCGAGATGTAATGAACTCCAGGTCCAAGCACCACGGTCTCGTTGGCATCGATCTGCGCCTGAATCGCCGCCGTCGAATCTGTGGCCGTAGGCAGGGCGAGCCGCCAATCTGGGCCAGCAGGATCGGGCTCGGGGCCGAAGGTAGGTCGCTCCCAAGGAACACTCGGCCGGTCGAATAAACTATGAAGTGCGGCTCCTGAATCCGCAGGCAGTGGCCCCGTCAGGGCGACGCCGTGATCATCCATCGAGGAGCCCGTGTTGTTATTTTGCCCGGTGCGGGAGCCGATCCGCACACCTGTCGGATTCTGGTCTTCCATCGGTGTGGCCGCATCCATCCAAAACGCGTTTTCGACTCCAGGTCGCAACACAATTCGGGTGGGGTGGCTGCTGATCATCGTGACGTTAACCATCAGCAAGTCGGTCGCATCGATATCGAAAAGCGGCATGGTGGTCGTCGTGCTCGCTCCGTTCATGCTCCACATGCGAAGAGTGCCGATATCCTCAAAACGGTAAATTGGGTCGGTCGTGATGTCTGCGTAAGCCTCGTCATCCCATCCCACAAACGACACCTGCGCCTGGGACCGTATATCGACCATGCCTTCGGGTTGCGTCAGCTGATTGCCCCAAAGGAACACGTTCCCGGTGGACTGCAGCTGCGGATCTCCCTTCATCGTCAGAAGAGGCTTCAAGGCATGGGCGCGGATTCGAATAAATCGATTATTTTTTGCCCAGCCCCCATTGGTGTTGTCGATATGGATCGTGCCGTTTTCAAGGCCCAGAAAGACGTTCTCTTCCAGGGTCGCCCCAATGGCCACGACGTCGCCGCCGATCTCGAAAAAGAGGTTATGGTGGGTGACAAGACTCGAAGCGGGAAACTCTAGCCTCGCAGGTCTGATATTTGAAAGGACTACGCCATTGGCGCCGGGCTCGATCGTGATTACGGGCCCCGAGGCGCCCAATCCATAGAGCTGCTGCCCTGATCGCAGCGTGATGGCAGGTGCGGAACTGTAGTCGGCATCCTCAAGTCGAACCGCCCCTTGGCTGTCCAAAACCTGCTGGATCGTGTCTGCAGCAGCCACCGGAACCAGAGTCACCGACGGCGGGTAACTTGCCGTTGGATTCGGAGGGCCGGCCGCAAAGGCCGGTGTTCCGACAAAAAGCGTGAGAACCAAACAGGTTGCGATAAATGAACGTAAATGCACAGAAACCTCAAGGATTAGTTGTCCGCAAGCTAGCATAGCCATCGTTTTTCGATGGACCTCTAAGTGGGGTTGGAGCTGATGTAGACGCTAATTGCTCGGAATTGCGAGGCTCCGAAATTCAACGACGTTCCGGTAGTCCTGAGCTTTGACCCTGTGCCCGCGCAGCTTGCTTCAAATCATCCAATGCAGCGCCGCTCAACCGCTCCGCGTAATTTGAAACTTCGAATTCGCGCCCATCTTTCAGCTCAAATTTGACAGTGTTGGACTGCCCCCCCTTGGGATGAACGTCCTTGTCGCTGACCGCGCGAACCCGTGCGGCCCGCGGATCGCCGTTCAATTGCAAAACCATGTACCCCCGCAGACTGACAGCATCATTGACGCGGGTGTCATCCAGGGCCGCGTCCACCAGGGCTTGGAAGTTTGGCGCATCCTTGGCCGTCAACTCAAAGTCATTCGAATACTGCGATGGAGGCGGCAGCGAACCATTGGCCTCGGTGTAGATGATTTTGGTAACGGCCGGATGGTCTTCGTTTTCCAACATAATGGGCTCGAACGGCACCGCGGCTTCATCAACATTCGATGGTCTCTGGACAGGGCGCTTCTTGTCTGGGTCAACGGGCTTTTGAGTCACAGGATCCCCGGGGTGAATCGTTTGGGTGTCTGTCGCGCTCGCGTCAGACGTGGGTTGCGGCTCACAAGCGGCGAGCAACCCAGAAAGGAGTAGGGCGTATTTCATGCGGTTCTCGAATCCAGGTCGCCAGGTGTTTCCGAGATACTAACCCTACTTCGGCGACCCATAAAAGCGTGAAGGCTCGTCCCGTTTATATGCAGATTAGATTCTCGAGCTTTTCACCAGCCGAGTGGTAAACGATGTACAGGTCCGCCGTGGATGGCGTTTACGCTTTGTGATAATCACTAACCGTCCCCTACCCGACGAGGCCCCATGCGACGTTTTTCAATTTTAGTTTGCGCGTTTACCGTGTCTTGCGCTTCAAGCGCAGCTCCAACAACCGGTGATTCAGGGCAGGTTGCGGAATCAGCGAAGGACGTCGCGGTGGATCACGGTCAGGCTGTCGAACAAAATGGCACGTTGGAGGAGTCGTCAGAGCACGCCATTCCCCCACTTAAGAAGGCGGACACGGCGGCGGAGCCCATGTTGAAATGCTCGGTCGCAACCGACTCTCCAGAGGTGCGAAAACATCTTGGATTGGGAAGCATGGGACCGACCGAGTCCAAGGTCACTACGCCCGATGGGCACGGCTTTATGGGCTTTGAGTACGGCGGCGAAACCTACACAGCCTATATTTGCGAGGCGCGGTCTGCCGATTCCGATGAATGCGATGGCGCCGTCGTTCAGGTCTTGGAGTTGGCCAAAGTGGTGGGCGATTCGACCGAGGTTCTATGGAGCTCCGGCCCTCAGCTTGGGACCGGCAATCCTGCGTGTGACGAATACGGTGGCAATTTGTTTACGGACCTAGATATCGCCGATTACGACGTCGACGGTAGACCCGATATTCTTTTTGCGATGACCGATCCCACTCGCCCACGCGCCACCGTCCGGCTATTCGATGGAACGACCTACGTCGCAATGCTGCCCACAGGCCCAGCAAAATACGACCTCTGCCGGCCTACGGAATCACTAGAATATTCCGTGATTAAAAAGGGCGCCACAAAGGCGACGCCGAGCAAAAAGGTGCCCGAAACGATCAAAGAAGAACTCGAGGATGCGTATTTAACTTGCGCTGAATGCCCCGACGCCGAGTAGGATTTTATATGGCCATCATCAAGATCCCCACCATGGGCGGCGCCCAGCTCTGGGCCGATCGCCGTTATCGCGAAGGGTGGCGAGTGCAAGAGAACGTGGTCACTGGCCACCATCGGCTGCTCGATCCTAATGACCGGCGGCACGCCTTTGGCACGATCGATCGGTGCCTTGCGCAGCTGGATGCCCTACAGCTTGAGGCATCTCCAGCTGATGTCGTGGTTCTGCTTCATGGACTTGGTCGCACTCGTCGATCGTTGGCCGGCTTGAGCCGGGCCCTCGAGGCAGCAGGGCATCGAACAATTCGACTCGACTACCCAAGCACCAGGCGTTCGCTCGACGAGCACGTTGCGCAGGTTCTGGAAGTGCTCGATCACCTTGAAGGCACGCGCCGAGTAAGCCTTGTGACACATTCTTTGGGCGGCATTATCGCCCGTGGGGTGATTGCCAGCCCACACTGGCCAGAAAAGCTTACGATGGGCCGCGTCGTCATGATGGCTCCACCGAACCAAGGATCGGCGCTTGCCCGAATCTTGGCGGGCAGTGTCCCAACCGTTTTTGGGGGCGTTTTGGGTCCCGCCGGGGTCGAGATCGCCGATATGCCGCGGTACGCCGAGCCGTCAGTACCCGTGATGATCATCGCCGGCCGTCTGCGCCCCGGAACCGGCCTGAACCCACTGCTCGCCGGAGACGACGATGGCGTCGTGGCCGTCGAGGAGACCAAGCTGTCTTCGATGTCCGAGCATCTTGTCGTCGATGCCGTTCACACCCTCGTTATGGACCATCCGGAAGCCGCCGCTGCCGCACTTCGGTTCCTCGATCCGCTTATCGAAAGTCATCGCGATTACTAATCGGACCCGGCAGAGAGCACCCTGAAGTCCTGAACCACCTGCCAGGCAGTCGCGAACGATGTTCCCGCGCGTCGAGCGACCTCAGCCACCGTCAGATTGGGGTGTTGTTCGAGTACTGTCCAAACGTCAGCGCGCCAGGTAGGACCCATCAAAACACGATTTCGATACCCGGCATGTCGTTTGGCCAAGACGCTTGGTGACGTCACATCGCTTTCACGGTCACGAAGCGTTCCAGCGGGAACCCGTAACGAAGAGCCAGCAAACCGTT
>Ga0100393_10001562_pt1 | contig 23116 bp, 16 predicted proteins | sample CryGeymeta201517_FD_81546 | JGI IMG/M metagenome (GOLD analysis project Ga0100393, IMG submission 81546) | Groundwater microbial communities from Crystal Geyser aquifers in Utah, USA - Crystal Geyser metaG 2015-17 | ecosystem: Environmental > Aquatic > Deep subsurface > Groundwater | place... | reverse complement strand
TCATTATCGGTCTGCTCGGTGACGTCGCGCGAGATGCCCATCGTGCCGATGATTTCGCCGGATTTATCGTGCAGCGGCACTTTGGTGGTGTTCACCCAATGCGTGCGGCCATCTTCGAGAGTTTCCTTTTCGATCTTACCGATGATGGGCTTACCGGTGCTCATGATTACGCGTTCGTCGTTGAAGGACGAGCGCGCGTGCTCCTCGGTAAAGAGGTCAAAATCGCTCTTTCCGACCAGGCTCTCCAGACGCTGGCCATATTTTTCAGCCATGCTCCGGTTCACGCGGATAAAACGGCTCTTCTTATCTTTAAAATAGATCGCATCCGGAATATTATCCAGCAGCTCGTTGAGCAAGTCCTGATCCCGCTCACCCTCTTTCTGGGCAGTGATGTCACGGGAAATACCCATCGTGCCAACCACGCGCCCGAACTTATCCTGTAGCGGCAGCTTCGAGGTGTTGACCCAACCGACCCTGCCGTCTTCAAAGGTCAGTTTTTGGATTTCTCCCAGCACCGGCTCGCCTGAGCGCATGATCCTTTGCTCCTCCTCGTAGGCCGGGCGGGCACGCTCTTCAGTAAAATAATCGAAATCGCTTTGCCCGATCATTGTTTCCGCCCGCTGTTGGTGTTTTTTGGCCTTGGCGGCGTTAACCCGGATGAAGCGGCAATCCCGATCCTTGAAGTAAATCGAGTCCGGCACATGATCCATCAGCGTGGTCAGCAACTCCTGGTCCTGCAGCAACTCCTGCTCCGCCCGGCACTTGCGGATCGCATGACTCAGCCGCACGGCAAACTCGTCCGGCCGGAGCGCTTCGGGCACCACAATTTCGTCAATCAGGTGCAAATCATCCTGATGCTGCTCAAGCATCTGACGGAAGTCCCGGCAGAGGCAAATCAGCGCGACGGGAGACTGCAACTCGCCAACCCAGCGGATCACTTCCTGCTCCAATGCGACTGCACCGCGAATCTCCAAAATAACCGCATGGCAAAATTGCGGCAGTTCGATCGACTTCAGCTTTTTCAAGCTATCAAATCGTTTGATGGCATACTCAAGTTCTGTCGCATCCAACAGCTTAGACTCAAGCAGTGACTGTTGCTCAGAAGGTTCACCAAAAAAAGTCAGCTTGCGGGGGTAGTCGTGCAGTTGTTGCGTCATGAAAGCGTGTGATTATGGGGTAAAAATTAGATAACAACTATTTTACATAAGTGTAAATGATCCTGGCGCAAACAAGTTCTGTTTAGATTTGCACTGCACCCGAATCCTGTGCGTTGCGGCCCCGCGATGGGTCCAAAAAGACCCGCTGTGGCTAAAGTGATGAGAATCCGGCGTTGACTCAGTGGCAACAGACTCCTCATTACTTTCGCTTTGGTCCGGCCAGCAGTCTGGCCGGCAACTCACAACGCCCAACTTCGCACACCTTCGCCATGAAAGCCATGTCCCCGCTTGAGGAACTCCGTCACTCCGCTTCGCACGTGCTCGCCACGGCAGTTCTCCGACTCTACCCGGAGACCAAGCTGGATATCGGACCGCCCACCGACAGCGGCTTTTACTACGATTTCGACCTGGAGAAGAAACTCGACGCCGCCGATCTCGAAGCCATCGAGGCCGAGATGAAAAAAGTGATCAAGGAGAATCAGCAGTTTGAACGCATCGAATGTTCGCGCGAAGAAGCCGCAGAAAAAATCCAGGCCATCGGTCAGGAGCGCTACAAACTGGGCCGGCTCGACGACATCCCGGCAGGCGAGCAAGTCAGCTTCTACCGTAACGGCGAGTTCATCGACCTCTGCGGCGGCAGCCACGTCAACTACACCAAGAAAATCAAGGCCTTTACGCTGCTCTCGATCGCCGGGGCCTACCATCGGGGAGACGAGAAGAACAAACAACTCCAGCGTATCTACGGCACCGCCTTCTCCAGCAAAGAGTAGCTGGAACAATACCTGGAACGCCTCGAGCAGGCCAAGGCCCGCGACCACCGCAAACTGGGCAGGGAGCTCAAACTTTTCCACATCGACGAGGCCGTCGGCTCCGGCATGGTGCTCTGGACGCCGAACGGTGCCGTCATCCGGCAGGAGCTGCAAAACTTCATCGCCGACGAACTACAAAAGACGGGCTACGATCAGGTCTTTACTCCGCACATCGGCAAGCTGGGCCTCTACCGCACCTCCGGCCACTTCCCCTACTATAAGGAGTCCCAGTTTCCCGCCATCGTCGAACCGGGCACGGTCGAAGCGCTGGCCCAGGAAGGCTGCACCTGCGCGGAGCTCTCCAACCGGCTCGATTCGGGCGCAATCGACGGCTACCTGCTCAAGCCGATGAACTGCCCGATGCACATCAAAATTTTCGACAGCCAGCCGCACTCCTACCGCGACCTGCCGGTCCGCCTGGCGGAGTTCGGCACGGTTTACCGCTGGGAGCAATCCGGCGAGCTCAACGGGATGACCCGTGTGCGCGGTTTTACCCAGGACGACGCCCATATTTTTTGCACTGAGGAACAAGTCGGCGCAGAAATCAAGGGCTGCCTCGACCTGGTCAAGCTGGTCTTCAACATCCTCGGCATGTCGGACTACCGCGTGCGCATCGGCCTGCGTGATCCGGACTCCGACAAATATACCGGCGACGCGGAGAAGTGGGACAAAGCCGAAGCCGCCCTGCGCGAAGCTGCCAAAACGCTCGGCGTGAACTACTCAGAAGAACCCGGCGAGGCCGCTTTTTACGGCCCCAAGATCGACTTCGTGGTCAAAGACGTAATCGGCCGCGAGTGGCAACTCGGCACCGTGCAGGTGGATTACAACCTGCCCGAGCGCTTCGACCTCAACTACATCGGGGCGGACAACGAAAAGCACCGGCCCGTCATGATCCACCGCGCCCCCTTCGGCTCGATGGAACGCTTCTGCGGCGTGCTGATCGAGCACTTCGCCGGCAACTTCCCCACCTGGCTCGCGCCCGAGCAGGTCCGCATCCTGCCGATGAACGACGACCTGGTGCCGCAGGCCCGGGAAATCGAAAAGCTGTTCAAGGCCGCAAAAATCCGCGTCACCGTCGATGCCATCGCCGACAAGCTCGGGGCGAAAATCCGCAAGTGCCACGTCGATAAAGTTCCGCACTTCCTCGTCCTCGGCAAACAGGAAGCTGAACAGGGCCTGGTCAAGGTCAACTCCCGCGCCAACAAGGTGCTCGAAGGACTAAAGCAGCCGAAAGAGTTTCTGGCCGAGCTGCTGGCAAACATCGCTGATAAGACCCTGCCGGATCCGAAGGAAGTTTAGATTCCCAGAACAAAATTCGGGTGCCACAGTCTAGACGAGTTGCCGCCCTGCTTACGATTTTTAAAACACCATGATACAACTAAACCTCCCCATCTCCTTTCTCGCCCCCGGCTTGATCTCAAAAGTCTGTCTTACCGCAGCCCTCTCGATGGCTGCCCTCCAGGCCGCGCCCATTCCGCTCGACCTGCCCCGCCCCGACGGCCAACCCGGCAGCTCCGACAAACCGGTCAAGGTTTACATCCTGGCCGGACAATCCAACATGGTCGGCATGGGTGACATCAAAGGAGCCCAGCCTCCCTACCCCGCCGTGTATCTTTCCGCCGACCCCGCCATTATCTCCGGCGAAATGCCCGCTGGCACGCAACGCAGTAAGGGTGCGTGCAAATGGTCCTGGAAGAGCATTCCGGCCTTGCGCAGCCATGGTGTGTATCAATCCGCCGATGGCGATACCAGGGGTGCCGTGATCACCAAGGGCAATAAAGTCTCCACCGTGAATCTGGGTCAGGTCACTGCAACCATTACCGAGCCAGGCAGCGTCGCCAAAGCCTTCATCGACGTCCCCGCTACCGGCTACTATGTCGTGCACGTGGGCCACGGCGAAAGCAGTCAAGCGATTGCCAGGATCGGCGATCAGGAAGTCTATCGCAAAAAAAGCGAAGACCTGCCCACGCTGACCAAAATCCAGCTCGAAGCCGGCAAGCGCTACCCACTGGAAATCACCTACCTGATGGGCGGTTCCGCAGCCCTCTGGCTGGAGCAGGTGGATCTCCTCGGCAAAGGTGACTTGGTCACCCTCACGCAAAAGGATGGCAAATTCCCTTACCTCATCGACGACAAGGGTGAGTGGACCGTGCGTCAGGACGTGCATTTCAAGGAAGCCCGCGTCAACAAAGGTGACAAATTCGGCCCTCTGACCGCGACTTCCAACGGCAACAGCATCGGGCCTGAACTCGGCTTCGGTTTCGTGATGGGCACTTACCACGACGAGCAGGTTCTGCTGATTAAAACAGCTATGGGCAACCGGGCCCTCAATTTCGACTTTCGTCCGCCATCAAGTGGGCGCAGCGATCCCGACAACCAATACGAAGGCCTCGAATACCGTCTGATGCTCGAAGGCGTGCGCGAGACGCTGGCAAACATTGAGAAATACGTACCCGGCTACAATGGCCAGGGCTACGAGTTCACCGGTTTCTGCTGGTTTCAGGGCCACAAGGATCGCGGCTCGAGCAAGGAGGAGTATGCGGGCCACTTGGTCAATCTGATCCAGGACCTGCGTAAGGACCTCAAGGCACCCAACATGAAGGCCGTTGTCGCCACAGTAGGCTTCAACGGCTACCGCATCAACTTCGGCGACTGGAAAGGCGTCTGGGAAGCGCAGATGGCGGTGGGAGATCCCAAGCAACATCCTGAATTCAAAGGCAATGTCGCCACCATCGATACCCGCGACTTCTGGCGCGAAATCGAAGAATCTCCCCGCAGTCAAGACTACCACTACCACCGCAACCCAGAGTTTTATCTGCTGACCGCTGAGTCCATGGGACGCGCCATGGTGCGCCTGTTGGGTGGTGAAGCCGAGACAATGCCCAAGTCGGACCGCGAAGCCAAAACCATGGCCGCGATGCAACGCGAAGCCGCCACTCCGGAACCGACCGCCGAAGCCATCGCCGCCTCCAACGCTGCGGTCAAACCGATGATCCTCGATGGCCTGCTGCAGACCTATCTCAGCAACCCCCGCAATCGCAAGAATCTGGCAGGTGCCTTTGTCACCGCCCAACCCAAGCCCGAAAATTTCCCCGAATACCTCGAAGACGACGTCGACGACGTCGTCGCATTCCATGCGGAAGCTGGCATCGATACCTACAACTGGCAACCCGTGCTGCCCGCGATGCACCAGGCCAGCTGGGATATCTTCGGCTTCGATCTCGCCAACAATCCTTACGATGTGCCTGCCCCCGCGAATGGCGGAAAGCCGCAGCCGGTGCACGTGGACGTAAAGCTGCCCGAGGCCCAGCAGAACTGGTTCGCCAAGGACTTCGACAGCAAGAAGGCCGGCTGGAAGAAGGCCCCCGCCCCCTTCGGCAAGGCCGTCGAGAAAGAGTGGCCGGAAAAACTCGCTTGGATCGTCAAATATCCCCTCTACCCTGCCGAGCGTCCGCAGCCGGCCACCGTGGTCGAAAACGACGTCCTGCTCATGCGCGCCACCTTCGATCTCCCCCCCGCCAAGGCGGGGCACCGCTACCGCGTGCGCATCACCGGCAGCATCAACGCCAACTCCGGAGAGGGCTTCGCCATCTACGCCAACGGCAAGCTGATGGGCGAGCGCAAAAGCGGTGTGACCGCCTGGCGCCGTCAAGGCCTGAGCGGCAGCCACGTCTGGAGCGAGTTCGCCGAGGATTTCAAGGGCGGGCCCGTCACTCTCGCCATCGCCAACTTCCCAATGAACAACTGGAAGCCCGCTAATGACATCCCTGCCATCGGCCCACTCTATGTGACCATCGAGGAGCAGAAGGTGCCTCAACCCAAGCTCCAGACCGCTTTCTAAGGAGGAGGAGTCTCCTGGCTGCTAAAAACACAGCGGCGCATCTCCCATCTGATTTGAGCACGTTTGAGCACGGACATGGCCAACCGCACCATCACCTTTCTCAACATTGTGCTCAGCGTTGTCATTTATGCGGGCCTGATGTGGTTGATTTACGCATTTGAATTAAAGCAACGCTGGGGCGACGGATTGCCCTGGCTGCCGCACTTCAACGCCGCCTGCAACGCCACCAGCGCCACTGCCGTCGCGCTTGGCGTCTGGTTCATTCGCGGCGGCAAGAAGCAGGCCCACGCGGTGACTATGGTCTTTGCCACGTTCGCCTCGGCCGCCTTTCTGGTTGGCTACCTCACCCACCACACCCTGCATGGCGACACCCCCTTCAGCGGCACCGGCCCGATCCGGACGGTGTATTTCGCCATCCTGATCTCGCATATTATTTTATCCGGTGTCGCCCTGCCGCTGATTCTCAACACCTTATCCTTCGCTGCGCTGCGCCGCTTCGAGGCCCACCGCCGCATCGCCCGCTGGACCTATCCGATCTGGCTCTATGTGTCCGTTACCGGCGTGGTGATCTGGTTTTTCCTGCGGGTCTGGTTTCCAGCGCCGATGATCTAGCGCGCAGAAGAGGCGTTAAACGTCGCCCACTACTTCGAGGTCGAAGGGCACGAAGCGTTCCTGGCCTTCGAGCATGAGCTGGGCCCAGAGGCGGTATTTACCGGGATCGGCGGGAAAGAAGCTGAAGCGCAGGTCCGGATTGCCTGGATCCTGTTCTGTAATGAAGGGATTTTTCGGATGGAGGTGGGCAAAGCCGGTGCCCGCCTCGTCGAAAACGACCAGGTGGGCGTAGGCCCCCATGACGAGACCGAAGTCAACGGCATCGCTCCCCTCTTTGGGGAGCACGAGCAGTTCCAGTTCCGACTCTTCGCCCACCGGGAAACTGCCCTGGCCGGGAGCTTTGAGTTGGAAGGTATAGTCCTCCATTGTGACCGTAGTGCGCTTTTGCAGGCGAACTGGTTCTGCCGGTCCGGCCACGTCGAACTCCGTTTTGGCCAGGACGCGCCGCTGACTGAGCAGGGAGATAAAATCGAGATACACCCTATAGGTGCCGGTTTTTGCAGGAGTCATCTCGAACTGAAAATGCCCCGGCCCTCCGGCGGGCCAGGGGTGCAGGTGCTGGTAGTCGGTGAGTGAGTGATCGACCGCCATCAAGTGGATGCGCTCCGTGTGGCTGACCACAATATCCTCGTAGGCGATCCCCTGACCCAGATAATCGTGCAAATAGAGGTCAAAAATCATGGGCTGGCCCGGCGCGATTTCGCCCCGCGACTGAAGCTTCACTTCGATCGGGTAGCGCACCTTCGTCATATCGAAGAAAGCAGTTTCCTCTTCGCCGCAGTATTCCACCGCGCCCGCCTCGTTCATGTATTCGCCGTAGTGCAGCACCTCGCAGGGCTCCACCGGCATGTTGCGGATCACGACATAGAGCAGCACGAAGGCCACGCTGATCCCGGCCGCCATCCGCAGCTTTTGCCTTTTCTCCTTAGCCATCGCTTTTCGTATTCATTTTTTCTATACGCTTGAAAAAATCCTCCACGCCCCACATGCTGCCGGGCACCTGGTAAACAATCTCGCCCGATGAATCGACCAGGATCGTGCGCATGGTGTGGTCGATAATCAGCTCGGGATCTTTGGAGGATAATATGCCCAACTGCTCCTTCAAGTCGAGCAGAGGCTGCCGGGGCCCGCCGAGGAAATAGAAGTTCGAACCGTCGATGCCACGCCCGGAGGCGTAGGCGTTGAAAATGCCGGGCGTATCAAAATCGGGATCGAGCGTCATGGAGATGAACCAGACATCCTGCAGTCCCGCCGCGTTGACCTTTTCCTGCAATTGCTGCATGCGCGTGGTCGCCGCCGGGCACATGCGGGGATTCATGCAACGGGTGAAGATGAAGTTGATCACGCAGGTCTTACCGCGCAGGTCATCGGACTGGATCATAGTGCCGAACTGATTGTAGAGCGCAAAGGGCGGCAGGCTCTCGCCAATGCTGCGGAACACCTGCCGCCCGCGCACTACTGTGTCGCGCCGCAAGCGTCCGTTGATGGCCAGCATTTGGCCTTCGACTTTTGGGTCATTGGGCCAAACCGTTTCCAGTTGCCGGCCTCCGGGCAGTGTAGTCATCTGCGCCCGAATGCGGTCGCCAACCTGCAGATAGGCGCGGTCGCCACTGGATAAACGGGCGCTTTGACTGCCGCCGGCGACAAGCTGGAGGTCCACCCGCCCGGCTGCATCGATGGACTGGATGACGCCCGCAACGGATTGTCCGGCGGCTGCCTGCAGCAGCAACTGACTGAATGCAAACACACCGGTCAGCGTGACGAGGTAGCATTTACGGCGAAAAAAAAGTGCCGACAAAAGTAAAGGCAATGCAGACATGGGAGGCAAAATGGGGCTGGAGTAGCTCAGCTTATGTTGACGTGGGGGCAGTAGAAAATTTTCCGCTAAAGAAGCGGCAAAATTAAATTTTGTAAAATTCATGATTGTTTCCAGCATAAAATGTATGCTAATACAACCTATACCAAACCCTAATACCCCGATTTTGAAAGACCGTTCGACATCCTACCGGCCGTGGTTGGCCCGTTTCAGCTTTGCGACACTGCTGGTGACGCTGTTCCTGCTCTACGCCGGGGGCTTCACCACCACGATTGGAGCGGGCATGGTTTTTACGGACTGGCCGCTCTCGAATGGCTCACTCAACCCCGATGGCTGGACGCAGGACCCGGCGATGGCAGCCGAGCACAGTCACCGCTTACTGGGCATGATCGTGGGGAACCTCGCGCTGGCTCTGGCGATCTGGATTTGGCGGGTGGAGGGTCGCCGCTGGATGCGTCGGCTGGGTCTGGCTGCGCTGGTGCTGGTTATCGTGCAGGGCATTCTCGGGGGGGTGCGGGTGTTGGAAAACGAGGTCAATTACGCCATCGTCCACGGCTGCATGGGGCAAATCTTCTTCTGCGTATTAACGGCTATCGCGATCGGCCAGACCCGCAGCTGGCACGCGCTGCGGGATGAGCCGTCCGGCGTCGCGAGGCTCAAACCGGGCACAGGCCTGGTGCTGATCGGGCTGCTCTTTGTGCAACTGATGGTGGCGGCGGTAATGCGCCACAAGGGTGCCGGCCTGGCTATCCCCACCTTTCCGCTGACACCGGAGGGCAGCTTGTTGCCCAGTGACTGGTATTTCGGCGTCAGCATTCATTTTGCCCACCGCGCGCTGGCGGCGGTGATCCTATTGGTCTATGCCGGCTGGATCGTGCAGTTGCTGCGCGCGACCAGAAACATTCACATCCGCAGTCTGGGCCTGCTCGCATGGGTGCTGGTGGTGGTGCAGATTGCCCTGGGTGCCGCCGCGATCTGGAGCGGGCGCAGCCCCCTGATCAGCACTTTGCACGTGCTCAATGGAGCCTTCCTGCTGGCCGCCACCTGGGGCACCCACTTTTTCTGCTACCACCGGCAACTGGAGCAACGCACTGACTTGCTGGCCTCCAAACAGCCGGAGCATTCATCCGCACAAGACCATAACCCCACAGCCATTGCCTCCCACTGAACCATGCCACCTGAAAAAATCGCCGCTTTCTCCGAGGCCGAGAGTGTTCCCGGCCTAAGTCTCGACCGCCGCATCCCGCTGGCCGCCTATTGGGAGCTGACCAAGCCACGCCTGTCCATGATGGCGGTCATCACTGCCCTGCTGGGCTTTTTGGCGGCTGCCAAGGGCGACAGCATCGCCCTGGCGGCGGTCTTCGTGGGCACCGCTCTGGCCGCCGGTGGTGCGGCCGCACTCAATCAGTGGTGGGAGCGCCACGAGGATGCGCTGATGCAGCGAACGGCGGACCGTCCCCTGCCGTCACAGCAGCTGAGTCCGAAAGCCAGCCTGATTTTCGGCACGACGCTCTGCCTGCTGGGGCCGGCTATCGTCTGGCTGGGGAGCAACGCCCTGGCCGGGATGCTGACCGCCGTCACCATCGTCACCTATGTGCTGCTCTACACTCCGCTGAAAAAAGTCACCCCCTGGTCCACTGAGATGGGTGCCATTCCCGGTGCCCTGCCTCCGCTGATCGGCTGGGTCGCCGCCGAAGCTTCGATCGGCTGGGTCGGGCTCTTTCTCTTCGCAGTGCTCTATGTCTGGCAACTTCCCCACTTCATGGCGATCTCCTGGCTCTACCGCGAGGATTACGCCCGGAGCGGCTTCCGTATGCTCAGCCTCTACGATAAAACCGGGCGGACCGTATCTCATCGCGCGGTGATCTGGGCGGCACCGCTGCTGGTGCTCACGGTGCTCGCCTGGGTGGCCAATGAGTGCGGGTGGCTCTTCCTCATCGGTGGCAGCCTGCTCTCGATCGCTTATTTGCGCGAGGCGGTGCGCATGTTCCGGGCCACCGAGCGCGACCAGCCGGCCCGCCGCCTCTTCCTCACCTCGATCCTCATTCTACCCTGCTACCTTATCCTCATGGTCGCCGACCGTGTGCTATTTTCGCTATGAGAATATTCAGACTCTTAACGCTCAGTGCGATCTTGCTCAGCCTGCTGCTCCTGAGCGGCTGCTTAAAAGTGGACCAAAACCAATCCGCGCTCGACCCCAAGGGCCCGGTGGCCAGCCAGCAGGCAGATGCCTTCTATGTTACCCTCTACTTGACCACCACTCTCTGGATCCTGGTAGGCGGGGCGATGCTTTATGCAGTCTGGAAATATCGCTTGAAGAAGATCGACGACCCCGACGAGCTTCCGGTGCAGTCGCACGGCCACCCCATCGTCGAGGTCGGGCTCATCCTTTTTTCCGCCGCCTGCCTGGTGGTGGTCGCGGTGCCGACCATCGAGGGCATTCTGATGACAAAGTCGCTCCCCGCAGAGTATGCCGAGGGGGCAATCACGGTGGACGTAACCGGCTACCAATGGTGGTGGGCCTTCGACTACCCCGAGGAGGACGTGACCACGGCCAATGAACTGGTCATCCCGGTGGGCAAAGCAGTCAAGCTGAACCTCCGCAGTGCCGACGTGATCCACAGCTTCTGGCTGCCCAAGCTGGCGGGCAAGGTGGACCTGATGCCGGGCCAGGAGAACTTTATGTGGATTCAGGCCGACGAGCCCGGCATGTATTGGGGCCAATGCGCTGAATTCTGCGGCGACTCCCACGCCTATATGTTATTCCGCTGCCGGGCGGTGCCCGAGGCAGAATACCAACAGTGGCTGGCCGACCTCAGAAAGGGGCCCGAAGTCGCGGTCGATGCCTCCGAAATGCCGCCACAATATTCCGAGCAGGTGGTGCACGGGAAGGACGTCTTCATGCAGAACTGCTACTCCTGCCACAAGGTCGGCGGCAAGGGCGGGGTCAACGGACCTAATCTGACGAACTTTGCCGGACGCGCCACACTCGCGGCCGGCTGGCTGGAGAACACGGAGGAGAACCTATTCCGATGGATCAAAGAGCCCCACAAAATCAAGCCGGGCAACCACATGTGGTATGGCGTGCCCATGAAGACCCCCGGCGGCGGAATGATCGTGATGGACGGTCTGAATAAGGCGAACCTCTCGGACGAAGACATCCATGCCGTCGTCGCCTACCTGCAAACGCTTAAATAAACCCTTTCTAACTACCCATGGCTAACGGCACCACAAGCACCACTACCCTTTCTCACGACAGCGGACACGACGCCCATGACGAAAAGCCGCAGCGTTCCTTCTTCGGCCTGATCGCGCGCCCACAGCAGGGCTGCCATCAGATCGTCGACTGGCTGACCACGGTGGACCACAAGAAAATCGGCATCATGTATGGTGCCTTCGCCCTGTTCTTTCTGCTGGTGGGCGGCGTCGAGGCCCTGATGATCCGAACCCAGCTCTTTCTGCCGGAGAACGATTTCGTGAGTGCGCGGCTCTACAACCAGCTCTTCACCATGCACGGCACGACCATGATCTTCCTTGCCGTGATGCCGTTGAATGCCGCCTTCTTCAACTACATGATGATCCTGCAGATCGGGGCGCGCGACGTGGCCTTTCCGCGGCTCAACGCCTTCAGCCTCTGGTCGTTTGTGGCCGGGGCGGTGCTGATTAATCTCTCCTGGTTCTGGGATGCCTTCCACGGCGGCTGGTTCGGCTATGCCCCGCTCAGCGGCAAGGATTACAACCCAGGCATGGGGGCCGACTTCTGGATCCTCAGCCTGCAGATCCTGGGGGTCGCCTCGCTGGCCGCCTCGTTTAATTTCATCACTACCATCCTCAACATGCGGGCGCCGGGCATGAAGATGATGCGCCTGCCGGTCTTTACCTGGATGACGCTGATCACCAGCTTCCTGATCATCCTCGCATTTCCCGCCGTTACGATCGCCCTGGTCGAGCTGATGTTCGACCGCCACTTCGGCACCCATTTCTTCGACGCCACCTTTGGGGGTCGGCCTATCCTGTGGCAACACCTCTTCTGGATTTTCGGACACCCGGAAGTGTATATCCTCATTCTGCCGGCCATGGGCATCGTCTCCGAGGTTCTGCCCACCTTCAGCCGCAAGCCGCTCTTCGGCTACCCGCTCATCGTCATGTCGGGGGCCTTTATCGGCTTCCTCGGTTTCGCCGTCTGGAGCCACCACATGTTCACGGTCGGCCTGGGCGTGGTCGCCACCACCGCCTTCGCGCTGATGACCATGCTGATCGCCATTCCCACCGGGGTAAAGATCTTCAACTGGATCGGCACCCTCTGGGGCGGCAAAATCCGCTTCACTACCCCCATGCTCTACTCACTGGGCTTCATCTGGATGTTCATGATGGGCGGCTTCACCGGCATCATGCACAGTAGTGTGCCGGTGGACCACCAACAGCAGGACAGCTACTTCGTGGTGGCGCACTTTCACTACGTGCTCATCGGCGGTGCCCTCTTCGCTCTCTTCAGCGGGATCTACTATTGGATGCCAAAGATGAGTGGCAAGCTGATGAACGAAACCTGGGGCCGGATCAGTTTCTGGATCATGTTCGTCGGCTTCAATCTGGCCTTCTTCCCGATGCACCTGCTCGGCATGGCCGGCATGCCCCGCCGCACCCACACCTACCTCGGTGACATGGGGTGGAACGTCTGGAATGCCTGGTCCACCGCCGGTGCCCTGATCCTCGGTGTCGGCATTGCCAGCGTAATCGTTCAATTGGTCTTCACCTGCCTTAAAGGCCAGAAATGCGGCAACGATCCATGGGACGCCCGCACCTTGGAATGGGCGACCAGCTGCCCGCCGAAAGATTATAACTTCGCCCGCATCCCCGAGATCAACGCCCGCGACCAGGTCTGGGCCGACAAATACGGCAAACCGGCAGAACACTCCGGCCCCGGCCTGCCCGAGCCGCATGGCATCCACATGCCGGATCGTTCCTGGTATCCCCTCACCGCGTCCTTCGGCCTCTTTATGGCCGGCCTTGGCATGGTCTTTCACCGGCAAAACTTCCTCGGCTGGGACCACCAGCTGGAAATGGCCATGATCGGCGGCAGCATTCTCCTGCTATCGATCTACCTCTGGGCGCTGGAAGGCCCGCGTGGCTATCATGTCCAACCGGAAGAAGATTAGCCGATAACACGACGACCCAAATCTCATTCTACAATGCCATCCAATAAGTTTTTTCTGTGTGTAGAGCACTTGCGAGAGCAAGTTCTATCGATTGACAGACCAAGTTACGCAAGGACGGCACGATCGTGCCATCGCTACGATCCGTGAAAAATAATTTGAAACTCCATTATTCTCCCAAAGCTCTAAATACTCATGTCTGAAGCCACCGCAACCAGTCTCAGCCCGACAGACGCCGAGCCGCATCACGGCGCAGCAACCAATACCGGCATCCCCAACAAGAAGCTGGCCATGTGGGCCTTTCTCGCCTCGGACTGCATGTTCTTCGGCACCCTCATCAGCACCCACCTGATCTACCGCCGGGTGAACCCCGATATCAGCATCGACGGCAACGTGGTGCCCGCCACGACCATCTTCGATATCGAGCTGACCAGTGCCTCGACCTTCATCCTGCTGATGAGTTCGCTGACCATGGCGCTCACCGTCTCGGCGATGCACAAGCACAACGTCAAGGCCGCCCGCTGGTTCCTGCTGGGCACGATCTTTTTCGGCAGCCTCTTTATCGGCGCGCAAATTTATGAGTTCAACCACTTCGTCCACAACGAAGCCCATCCGCTCACGTTGACGAATAGCATATTCGGATCGACCTTCTACGTGCTGACCGGCACCCACGGGGTGCACGTGCTGATCGGTCTGATCTGGCTGACGTCATGGTATTTCTATTCCTTCTCCCCGAAATTCAATGAAGAGAACGCCATGGATATCGAAGTGACCGGGCTCTACTGGCACTTTGTCGATATCGTTTGGATTCTGATTTTTCCCCTGGTTTACATCATCGAATACATCTAGCGCCATGTCTGAAAGCACTGCCAAACCCGCGTTTTCCCCTCCTTCGCAAGCGATACTTGAAGGCGAGCACAAGCGATACTTTACTTTCTTTAATGTCATCCTGACCCTGATCGGCCTCACCTTTCTGGAGCTGATCATTATCATTCTGCCCTTCCACGAGTATGTGCTGCTGACCGGACTGATCGCCCTCTCGATCATTAAGTTCGTGCTGGTAATCTGGTATTTCATGCACCTGCGCTGGGACCAGATCTTCTTGACTGCTCTGTTCATGCTCGGGCTTATCCTTGCCTCGGGCACTGTCGCCGCGCTTTTATTGCTGTTTCCAGCCGGCGAAAGTGTGACCAATCCAGCCGCTCCGGCAGCCGCAATGCAGGCCGGAAATTAGGCCGACCTCCAATCTCCGTCTTCCGACCTCCGACCTCCGAAATGATCGAGTGGACCCATTGGCACACCGAGCCGCTCCTCATCGGCGGGATTTTGGCTTTTGCCTGGGCTTACTCGCTGGTCATCGGCCCCTATCGCAGTCCAGAGCAGGCCTTCCCCCATCGGCAAGCAGTTTACTTCGGACTGGGCATACTTAGCTTTTATCTAGCGGTGGGCTCGCCCCTCGACGCGCTCGGGGAGAACTTCCTCTTCAGCGCCCACATGGTTCAGCATAACATGCTGATGTATATCTGTCCGCCTTTTTTCCTGCTGGGCCTCCCCAGGTGGCTGGTGTACGATGCCTTTCTCCGATACGGATGGCTGAAAAACATCACCCGCTGCCTGGTCCATCCGATCATCGCCGGACTCTCCTTCACCCTCGTCTTTTCCCTCTGGCACCTCCCCTTCCTCTACGAATGGGCCCTGCATGACAAGCCGATGCATATACTCGAGCACCTCACCATGCTCCTGGTCTCGCTGCAGATCTGGTGGTGCATCCTCGGCCCCTCGGAACGGATCCCCCCGCTGCCATACGGGGGGCAAATCGTTTTCGTCTTCCTGCTGATGGCCGGGCAAACTCCGCTCTTCGCCTTTCTCACCTTCAGCAGCGAAGTTCTATACCCCACCTACGCCTACGCGCCCCGCGTGATTGAGCTTTCGCCACTGCAGGATCAAGTGCTGGGCGGTGTCACCATGAAACTGGCCAACATGTTCGTCTCGCTCGGCATCATGTCGGTGGCTTTTTATAAGTGGGCCAAAGATTCGGAGAACACGCCGAAGCCGAACGGATAAGTGTTTTCAGTTTGTGGGCCTGGAGCCTTAGCCTCTTCGCCGACTGAACAGCCAGAATAAGGGCGTCAGCCTAAGGATTAAGGCGTAAATACTCGTTTCAGGGACCGGATTGGATCAATGTAGTTTTGGATTTCAACATCGTAGTTGCCCACATAACTAAATCCATTGCGGTTATTTGCGCTTAGGAACACGTTTTCGCTGATCATCGTTACCCAACGCCCGATCCAGACTTGCCATGCATGGCATTTGCCTGAAGGATGGGAACTTTAATCAACCCGTTCAGTCTAAAACTTTTCCCTTAAAATTATGAATACCTCATTTCACGTTTCCCGTCGTTCATTCATCCGCCGCTGTTCGGCGATCGCTGCCGCAACCGGCCTGCCGCTGTGGTATGTCCAGCAACAAGCCGCCAGCGCGGCAACGCAGAAGCCGGGCATCAAGTCTCCGAACGAACGCCCCCGGCTGGCCCTGATCGGCTCGGGCGGCATGGGCGCGGGCGGCGCCAAGAGCTGCATGCGTTTTGCCGATGTGGTGGCCGTCTGCGACGTGGATCAGGCGCAAATCGACAAGCGGATCAAGCGCTTCATTGTTGATGGTAAGAAGCCGGACACCTACCGCGACTTCCGCAAGCTGCTGGAACGGGACGACATCGACTGTATCGTCAACGGCACGCCCGACCACTGGCACAGTCTGATCAACATCGCCGCCGCCCGGGCCGGCAAAGATATTTACTCGGAAAAACCGCTCACCCTGACCATCGACGAAGGCCGCCACGTCATTAAAGCGGTGCGCGACAACAAGCGCGTCCTCCAGACCGGCACCCAGCAACGGAGCAGCAAGCGCTTCCGCCTGGCCTGCGAGCTGGTGCGCAACGGCCGGATCGGCAAACTCAAGGAGGTCAACGTCTGGCTGCCGGCCGGGCTGCGGGAAGGCATCATCGGAGGTCCTGAAGGCGAGCATAAAGCACCTTTTAAAGCACAGCCGATTCCTGAGACACTGGATTGGGATTTCTGGCAGGGGCAGGCTCAAGCCACTGACTACATGCCCGAGCGTTGCCACACCTGGTTCCGCTATTGGTATGAATACTCCGGCGGCACGATGACGGACTGGGGTGCCCACCACATGGACATCGGCTACTGGGCCATCGGCCTGCCGGCTCCCACCCAAATCGAGAGCAAGGCACTCAGCCAGCCGCTGCCGGGGGGCTACACCGTTATCGCCGATTATGAAGTAAAATTCACTTATCCGAACGGTGTCATCTTTAACGTGAAATCGACCCGCGACGACAGCCCTTTCGGTGCGATCCTTAACAAGGACGGCCAGCGCAACGGTATCCGCTTCGAAGGCAGCGACGGCTGGATCTGGGTCAATCGCGGCTCCATTGAGGCCAGTGACCGCGCCCTGCTGACCACCCCCCTGCCGGAGGACGCGGAGAAACTCTACGAAAGCAACGACCACCGGGAAAACTTCTTCGACTGCATGGCCTCCCGCAAAGATCCGATTTGCAAGGTCGAGACCGGCCACCTGTCCGCTGTTGTCTGCCACCTGGGCGCAATTTCGCTGCGCATCGGAGGCAAGAGCCTGACTTGGGATCCGGACAAAGAAATCTTCACTGGTGCACATGCCAAAGCCGCGAATCAACACATTGCCCGCGAAATGCGTGCACCCTACAACTACGACTTCATCGCCTGATATTTCTCTCAAATTAGTTTATTATTTCCCGTAGCGAACTGGCACCAGCCAGGTTGAATACCAATACAAGTAAGTATCCCAGATCGACGGCACTAGCGTGCCATCGCTACGCCTTGATAGTCTTTAATAAGACTAATTTAATAGCACGGCAGACTTCACCAAGCCATCCGATTTAAACGACTAAAAGATGAAAAGAAGAACCTTCGTTAAGCGAAGCGGCCAGGTCCTGGCCGCCAGCTCGATCTTCCCGACTTTTGCCATCGGCAAACCCGGCAAATCAGCGAACAGTAGGCTGAACGTCGCCTTCATCGGTGCCGGCGGCTGGATCGCCCAACAGCCCTACAACCAGGGCTGCAAGGACGAGAACTTGGTGGCCTTCTGCGATGTCGACCGCCTGAACAGTGCCGAGAACATGCAGAACTGGCGCACCACCCAGCCCTTCTATGAGGACTTCCGGGAAATGCTGGACAAGATGCACAAAGAGATCGACGCAGTGGTGGTCTCCACGCCCGACCACACCCACTTTGCCGCCACCCTGATGGCGATGGAGCGGGGGCTCCATGTTTACACCCAGAAGCCGCTGACCCACAACATCTGGCAAGCCCGCACGCTGACGAAGGCCAAGCGCAAATACGATGTGATGACCCAAATGGGCAACCAGGGCCACGCCGGTTCGGGGATCCGGCAGTCGGTCGAAGCTTACCGCGCGGGCGTGATCGGTAACGTGCAACAAGTCTTTGCCCGCAACGACTGGCCGGACTTCAATGACCGCCACTTTGCCAACCCCGCCACCATGCCGCCACCCGCCTCACCGGTGCCCCCGGGCCTCAACTGGGACCTGTGGCTGGGGCCACAGGCCCAGCGTGATTTCTACCAGGATTACCTGCCAAAAAAATGGCGCAGCTTCTACGACTTTGGTATGGGCGTGCTGGGCGATTTTGGATGCCACACCTTCGATATGCCCGTCTGGGCGCTCGATCTCGACCCGCCCAGCGTAGTCGAGTGCCTCCGCCGCGAGGATTCTCTCCCCGGCGTGATTCCGGCCAGCAGCCACCTGCGCTTCCACTTTCCGGCCAGGGGCCAGCGCGGACCCGTCACCCTCGATTGGTTCGACGGCCCGCAGGACTGGGACAAGGTCGGACGCATCGACGCCTTTGGCGTGGAAAATATCACCCACGCCGGGCGCGCCTGCTGGATGGTGGGCGATAAAGGCCTGATCGCTTGCGGCACCCACGCCGGTCCGCCCATGATCCTGCCCAATGAGCTGCGTAAAAACTGGATGACCAACCCACCGGTCGAAACCATCTCCCGCGTCGAAGGCGGCCCCTTCCGTGAGTGGCTGCGGGCCTGCAAGGCTGAAGGCCCCGAGCCCGGCTCCAACTTTGATGTTTCCGCCAACCTGACCGAGATCATCCTGCTCGGTGTGCTGGCCCAGCGCTTCAACACCCGCATCGAGTGGGATGCCAAAACGGGCATGGTCACCAATCATCCGGAGCTCAATGTCTTCGTCAAAGAACCCGTGCGCCAGGGCTGGCAATTCGGGGAATACTTGTGGGCTTAATCATTATGGACTCTCCTCCACTCTCCAGCGCGGAAAAAAAAAATCTGCGCGGCATCGCGCAACGGCTCAAACCACACGTGCAACTGGGCAAGCATGGCCTGTCCGCTGCCGTGCTGGCCGAGCTCGAAACCGCGCTGACCAAAAACGGCCTGATCAAGGTCCGCTTTGAGTGCGACCGCGAGGGCATCAAAAATTTCTGCGCTGAAATTACGGCCCAGACTCATTCGGAACTGGTTGGCAGTGTGGGTAAAGTCGCTGTCTTCTTCCGCGACATGCCGGAGCAGACTTGAGCGTAAAACGATGAAGAAAACGCTGGAATCCGCCAAAGAAGTCGCCACCGCCACCGGCGACGCGATCGCTAAAACCGCCGGGTTTTTCACTTCGACTTTTATCGGTATTGGGCGCGGCATTTTCCAGCCGCTGACCTGTGCGCCAGCTGCGCTGCCGCGCGCCGAACCCGGTGCCGCGCCGGGCATTGAGCAATACCTGCAGGCCGAGGACAGCTCGACCTCCGTCTCGATTTCCATCATCGATTACGGCGAGGGCTATACCGCGCACCAGGATTTCGAAAATATCGAAGACGCGCTCAGGCATCCCAAGCCGGAGAAACCGCATGTGCGCTGGATCAATATCAACGGCCTCCGGCCCAGCACCGTAAATACGGTTTGCAAGCAATTCGGCTTCCACACCCTCTCCGCAGAGGACGTCATCAACACCCACCAACGGCCCAAGCTGGAGGTCTTTGACGATCACTACTTCGTCGTGGCGCGCCAGATTCAGTTGATCGGCGAACGGCTCAAGAATGAACAGGTCAGCTTTTTCCTAACCGATAATACGCTGGTCTCCTTTCAGGAGGTCGAGGGTGACGTCTTCGCTCCGGTGCGCCGACGCCTGGAAAACAAAACGGGCCGCTTCCGCCTCTACCGGACGGATTATCTCTTTTACGCCCTGCTCGACTCCATCGTGGATCACCTCTTTCCTCTGCTGGAAGGCTACGGATTGGCGCTGGAGGATCTGGAGATCGAGATCATGCGGGACCCCAGCCCGGCAACGCAACAGCGGCTCTTTGCCCTCAAGCGGGATCTCTCTCTGCTGCGCCGGGCACTCTGGCCTATCCGTGAAGTCGTGGATCAGCTCTACCGCGATGAGTCCGACCTGATCCACAGCGAACTCAAGAGTTTCTACCGCGACGTGCAGGACAACTGCATCCAGGTCATCGATCTGCTCGAAACCTGCCGCGAAACCGCCTCCAGCCTGAGCGACCTCTACCAGTCCGTGATCGGCAACAAGATGAATGAAACCATGAAGGTGCTCACCATCATGGCCTCCTTCTTCATACCCATCACCTTCGTCGCCGGGGTTTACGGCATGAATTTTGAATACATCCCCGAACTCAGTTGGAAATACGCCTACGCCGGTTTCTGGACAGTCTGCATTACGATCAGCAGCGCCCTGGGCATCTTCTTCTGGCGCAAGGGCTGGATCAGCAGGTAGCACCGAATCTATGATTTGGCGTTTCTGTTGAAGCGGGCGTCCAATAAGGGTGCCGGTCGTTCAGGAAATTAACCTTCCATAACTAATAATCATATGCCTCGACTCTCCATCGCCCTGATCCTCACCCTGGTCTGCGCTTCCTTCGCTTCGGCGGCGGAGTCCTACTACCGTGAGCCCGCCCTTTTCTCGAAGCGGCCCAGCGAGACGAATTCGCTCATCACCATCGACCGCTTCGGTCCGGTGGGCATGAGTCTGGACCTAATCCAGCCAGCTTTCACCATGCGGATCAACACGATCGAGGAGGACTCACCAGCCGCAGCGACCGGCCAGCTCAAGTCAGGCCAGATCATCGATTCGATCAATGGCGAGTCGCTCAAGGACATCGACCCGCGTATCCAACTGGCCAACATGATTACCCAGGCGGAAGCCAAGGACGGCCTGATGCGCCTGGCCATTCGCGGCGAAGCGGAGCCGGTCATCCTAAAATTGCCGGTGCTGGGGGCCTACAGCGAGACCTGGCCGGTCAATTGCCCGAAGTCGGATAAGATCGTGCGCAATATGGCCGACTATCTGGGCAGCCCGGAAGGCAATAAAGGCATCTCCGATATCGGTATGATTTTCCTCCTCTCCACCGGCAATGAGAAAGACTTGGCCGTGGTCCGCGAATGGGCGCATGAGATGAAACCGCACACTTATGCCTGGTTCCTCGGTTTTGCGGGAATTCCCTTGTGCGAGTATTACCTGCGCACGGGCGACCAGGAAGTCATGCCTAAGATCCAGGACGCAGTCGATAAGGCCGTCGCCGGGCAATATCTCGACAGCTGGGCCGGCCGCGGAGGCGTCCCCAGAGTCACTTATGGCCATGGTCACCTGAATGCGGCCAGCACCGGCGTGGTCACCTTCCTGATGTTGGCCAAGGAGTGCGGGGCCGATGTGCCGGACCACGCCCTGCTCGGCGCACTGCAACACCACTTCCGCTACGCCGGTCGTGGCTGCAACCCTTACGGCGATGACCGCCCGGAAATGGGCTTCGTTGACAACGGCAAGAACGGCAATCTGGCCTTTGCCATGGCGGCCGCTGCTGCACTGACACCGGACGGCGAGGATTCGCTCTACGCCAAGGCCCGCGATGTCGCCGCCATAACCGCCTTTTACACCACCACCTTCATGCTGCACGGCCATACTGGTGGCGGCATCGGCGAGATCTGGCGCAGCGCTTCGATGGGCCTGCTTCGTGAAAAAGAGCCGAAGAAATACCGCGAATTTATGGACAACCGTCAGTTCCACTACGAACTATCCCGCCGCTTTGACGGTTCCTTCGGTATCCTGGGCGGAGGCGGCTACGATAAACTCCAGTGGGGAGCCGCTTACGGATGGGCCTACACCGTGCCGCGCCAACAACTGAGAATCTTCGGCGCACCGCCCAGCAAATATTCCAAGCCTTACGAACTCCCCGACCAAATCTGGGGCAACGAAGCCGACAACGCCTTCCTTTCCCTCGAAGCCGTACCCGATAGGAACGGCAAGAAACAGGATCTTAGCGACGAAACGCTGGCAGAAGATGCCAGCATGCAATTCCTGAACCGCATCCACGGGGACTCGGTGAGCAACGAGATGATCCGTAGCTACCTGCACCATCAAGATCCGGTCATTCGTCTGACGGCTGCCGCCAAAGCACTGGGCCGAAACCGAGGTTATATTGGCTGGTATGCCCCTGGCGGCAAGGCACGCCCCGAATTGGTGATGGAGTTGCTCCATTCTGAATCGCCACGCGTCAAGCGTGCCATGTTTGCGGCGCTGGCAGAAAGTTTTAAAGATGGAGAGAACATGAAGCTGCTGACGCCGGAGGTTTTCAATTTGGCGATCCAGGCCATCGAAGACCCGAAAGAATCCTGGTGGGTCAAGGATGGGGCGATGCATGTCGTCAGCTATGCATCGGCAGATCAGGTCGCGCCTCACGTCGATCAACTCCTCTCCTACCTCGACGTCGATGAATGGTGGCTGCAAAACGCCGCCATGAAGGCCCTGATCCCGGTCGTCGCCGATGCGCGCTGCTACCAGAAAGTGCTGCCACGTATTGGCGAGCTCATCCGGACCAATCAACGGTCGGCGCTGACGCTCGGCCTAATGGCACCGATGCAGGACAAAATCAAAGCGGCCGGGCCCGAGGTGCAGAAACTGGCGGTGAAAACCCTCAAGGAAGCTTACACCGACTACGCCGGAGTCGAAACCGCACCGGGCGGTCTGGATATCTCCAAAACACTCGATGCCCATCTGGAATACATCGCCACATCGCTGGCCGACGTTCCCGGGGGGATGGATGCCTTGTTTGAAATTGCGCAGCGACGCTTTCCGGATGAACCCCTCCCCTACAAAGAGCTCTTTTTAAATGCGGATCCGAAGCTCTTCGGGCCAAAGCTCAAACAAGCGATCAACCCGATCATCAACGATGAATTGATACCCGAGTATGTGGGTAAAAACCGCGAAAATCTGATGAAGCTAGCTCGGCTTGAGGTGCAAAACGTCAACTGTGGTGGGCCAGGCGAGTATATTGACGAGTTGGTCGCGCTCCACGAACGTGCCGGTGACGACCGCTACAATTGGACCATGTTTAAGGACCTGAAACAAAGCGAATGGGATTACTACAGCTTTGATCCGATCCCGACCGAGCAAGTGCCCTTCGACCAGCTCGTCACCCGCTATCGGGAAGTGACCCTGCCGAAAGGGATGGAGCAATGGTTCGCCACCGACTTCGATCCGGCCAAGGCGGGTTGGAAAGTCGGCCAGGCTCCCTTCGGCAACTATAATGACGAAATTCCGGATGGCCCGGTCTCCAAGTGCGACAAGGACGGCATCGGGCCTTGTGTCGGACCCTACTGCTACGGGGATACTCCCATCCATACGCTCTGGGACAAGG
>Ga0100393_10001554_pt1 | contig 23191 bp, 26 predicted proteins | sample CryGeymeta201517_FD_81546 | JGI IMG/M metagenome (GOLD analysis project Ga0100393, IMG submission 81546) | Groundwater microbial communities from Crystal Geyser aquifers in Utah, USA - Crystal Geyser metaG 2015-17 | ecosystem: Environmental > Aquatic > Deep subsurface > Groundwater | place... | reverse complement strand
CATCGATTTTGATCCAGAACTCTACGAATCCAAGCAGGTATTCTATACCTCAAAAGATGGAACGAAAATTCCGATGATGATTACTCATAAGAAGGGTTTGAAGATGGATGGTCATAACCCGACCTTATTGTATGGATACGGCGGATTCAATATCAGTCTGCAGCCGAACTTCAATACTTCAGTCTTGGTGCTATTAGAAAACGGGGGTGTGTATGCCGTTCCGAATATCCGCGGAGGCGGTGAATACGGAGAAGCTTGGCATGAGGCTGGAACCAAAATGAAGAAGCAAAATGTTTTTGACGATTTCATTGCAGCAGGAGAATACCTCATCAGTGAGAAATACTGCAGTAGTGATTTTCTCGCTATTTCAGGTGGTTCAAACGGCGGATTGCTTGTTGGGGCTGTAATGACGCAGCGTCCGGACTTGATGAAAGTAGCTTTCCCAGCAGTTGGGGTGCTTGATATGCTGCGCTATAACAAGTTTACAGCCGGAGCGGGTTGGGCTACCGACTATGGAACAGCTGAAGACGATGTAGATATGTTCAATTACCTCAAAGGCTATTCACCGGTCCACAACGTAAAAGCGGGAACAAACTACCCAGCGACCATGATTACAACTGGAGACCATGACGACCGTGTGGTGCCTGCACATAGTTTCAAGTTTGCCGCAACACTTCAAGAAGGACAAGCAGGTCCGGCGCCAATTCTTATTCGTATTGATGTGAATGCAGGGCATGGTGCAGGAAAACCAACTGCGAAGATCCTCGATGAACAAGCCGACAAATGGGCTTTTATGCTCTGGAGTATGGGAATTAAGAAATTGTAATTGCCAAAGCATAGGCAAAAAAAGCCATTGCAAGGAATTCTTAAAAAAGATGCCGATAGAAATGTCGTTACAGGCAACAATAAGATGATTTGTTGTCTAGAGAAGTAAAATCATTTCAATTTTATTTCTATGACGTACAATAATTACTATCGGCATCTTTTGCTTTCGGCGTTAATCGTCTTTTTATTTCTTTTAACCACTCAAACCTCAAAAGCGCAGTGGAGCGATATGCCAAGTTTAAGCAATGGCAAAATTAACGTTCTAAGCAAAAAAGGCCAGGTGCTGTTTGCAGGAACCGATACAGGTGGGATTCATACCAGTACGAATTTCGGAGTTGACTGGGATGCGAAAAACAATGGCATCACAAACAAAAAAATTGTAGCATTTGTACTCAAAGATAATGCGCTGATAGCCGGAGTAGGTGATGGTTTTGGGGGCTCTGTTTTCGTCTCTAATGATGAGGCTGCCAGCTGGCAAGTCCCCACTCAGAATTACAACGGATTTCTGTTTTGCTTAGCCGAACAGGGCGATGATGTCTTGGCTGGGACTTGGTACGGCGTTGCCAAATCTACAGACGATGGCGATACGTGGAATACGCTATCTACTGTAGGATTGCCCTCGAATGCCTCCGTGAGTGCAATTCTAACCAATGGAACGACACTCTTTGCAGCAGTGAGTTCTAGCAGTACGAATGAACCAGGAATGTTTCGTTCCACAAATAATGGAGATACGTGGGAAGACAAGAGTGCAGGCCTTGTGAATACCAACTTTACGGCAATGGCTCAAATTGATAGTACGCTTGTGGTTTCAACAATAGGTGGAGGTGTATATGCTTCAAGTAATAATGGAGAAAGCTGGACAACGGCGAATACCGGAATGGGAAGCTTAATTGTAAATTGTTTGTATGCATCAGGAAATAACCTCTTGGCAGGTACAAATGAAGGAATCTTTTTGTCGAATGATAAAGCTGCCAGCTGGACGAATATTAGCACGGGTTTACCGCCTAATACTAAGGTCAATTCCATCACTACCTGCGGCTCATTTTTATTTTTAGGCACGGATAGCGCGGTATGGAGAAGGCCAACAGCCGAAGTGATTACTCATTTAGCTACAAAACCTTCCGAAATATCACTTGCCGTTTACCCGAACCCAAGTCGCGGTGAATTTACGGTTGATATGCCAGAGAATGCTACTGAAATATCGGTCAGTAATATGCTCGGTCAGGTTGTCTATAAAAAGGAAAATCCAATGGCGAAGCAAATTATTATTATGACAGGTTTCAATAAAGGGCTCTTTCTTATTTCGGTGAAAACGACAAAAGGAATAGTGAGTAAAAAAATTGTTCTGGACTAAGATATGGTATGGAGTGGAGAGGAATATGCTCTGCTCCATATTCAATTTTGTAGGCTGTAGCAGATTCAACATGGCAAACTGTTTAAAAGCCGCCTTTGCCGAAAAGGCTTTACCCTCCACGAATCACTGCGGTTCGCTTGGTTTCGGAGTGGGAAGGAATAAAAAAATTAATTCTGCGTAAATCAGCGGGAAAACAAACTCCGAGGCAAAACCCTATTCTGGTGAAGGCAATAGCATGTGCAAATCCAAAGCAGAATCGAAGTCTTCAAATTCGTAGTCTACGCTGAAGATTATCCTTAATTTCGCTCCATGCAACACGCACCGCTCGCAGAAAGAATGCGGCCTCATAGTCTTGATGATTATATCGGACAGTCCCACCTGGTTGGCGACGACGGTATCATCACGCGCTTTTTGGCATCGGGTAATATACCCAGTATCATCTTCTGGGGACCTCCCGGTGTTGGGAAAACCACTTTAGCGGAGTTAATCGCACGTGCATTGAAGCGTCCTTTTCATGTATTAAGTGCAGTATCAGCAGGAGTGAAAGATGTACGTGAAGTGATCAATTCAAGTGGCGGCTTATTTCCTCCACTTTTGTTTATTGATGAGATTCATCGCTTTAGCAAATCCCAACAAGATGCGCTTTTAGGTGCAGTGGAAAGAGGGAAAATCACCCTCATTGGCGCCACAACTGAGAATCCATCCTTTGAAGTGATATCGGCACTTTTATCGCGTTGTCAAGTGTATCACCTTGAAAACCATACTGGCGACGACCTCATGCAGATGCTCGACCGGGCCATGCAGCAGGATATCGTATTGAAATCGAAAGAGATAACGATTCAAGACAAAGAGGCCTTACTATTACTCTCTGGTGGCGATGCGCGTCGATTGCTCAACTTGTTTGAAATGGCGGTATTGCAGGATGGCGGACAAAAAGTGGTGCTTACCAATGAAGCCATTAAAAAGGTAGCTAAGGAACAAGTTGCTCGCTATGACAAAAATGGGGAGGCGCATTATGATATTGTATCGGCCTTTATCAAATCTATGCGGGGTTCAGACCCAAATGCAGCCTTATACTATTTAGCGCGCATGGTCAGGGCAGGAGAAGACCCGTTATTCATTGCCCGTCGTATGCTCATTTTCGCTTCGGAAGATGTGGGCTTAGCCGATACAAACGCATTGGTAGTAGCCAACGCTTGCTTCCAAGCAGTGAACGTAATTGGGTACCCAGAAGCGCGTATTATTCTATCAGAGGCTGCGGTATATCTTGCCACGGCACCCAAAAGCAATTCTTCGTATAAGGCCATTGGACTTGCATTAAAGCGCGTCTCAGAAACCGGCGACCTCGATGTACCGCTATCCTTGCGCAATGCACCTACCAGTTTAATGAAAGAAATGGGGTATGGAAAGGATTATAAATACGCACACGATTTTCCTGGAAATTTTATTGAACAAGAATTAATGCCAGGAGCGGTAAAAGGTGAACAATTCTATCAACCGGGCGATAATGAAAAAGAGCGTTCGATTGCTGAGCGAATGAAGAGTTGGTGGAAGGGGAAGTACGGGTCTTAGTGGTTTGAGATGAAATAAGAAACCTATGAAAGGAGTTTTATCATTTGAAAAACCTTCCATAGGTGAAGAATTATAGCTTTAAAAAAGAGTGTTACTTAACGAGTTGCGTACATTCCGTTTAGGAATTCTTTGTATGTAACAGCATCACGTCCAAGTAATTTTGCCAAATCCGATTTTCCAGCTTCAAACTCTCCTTGTGCAGCTCCTTGAGCAAATCCAGCTAACATCTCCACAACCATAGGAGCTGCGCCAGCATTCAGCATCGTTTCCTTGTAAACGTCTGCATTAGGATTTACATAATTCACTTTTTTCCCAAATAAGTCAGAAAGGTGGTCTGCCACCATTCCGAAGGAAAAATTGGCTGAATTTGAAAGGTTATATTCCTTATTCTCGTGGTTTTCACTCATGAGAATATTTGCGGTTGCTTCAGCCATGTCAGATCGTAATGCATAGGCGATTTGACGGTCGTTTGCGGGACAGAAAACTCCTGCTTCAGCTACATTTTCTCCAATTACCCGCGGCAAGATATCCATATACAAATTATTACGAAGTAGGGTATAATTCATGCCGCTTTCGTAAATGGCTTTCTCTGTTGCAATATGTGAATTTGTCACGAAGTTGATTGGCGAATCAGGCATGTCTGATTTTCGCTGAATGCTGGTGTAGAATATGTGCTGTACCCCAGCTTCTGCGGCGGCCTTTACCGTGCTGACCTGTTGTTCTGCTCTGTTTTCCATTTCATTGCTAGAAATAAATAGAAGTTTATCCGCCTCCTTAAAGGCCTCGACTAAGGAGCTATAATCATTATAATCGCCTATGTTTATCTGAACTCCTTTGGCTTTGAGCGATTGGGCTTTTTCTTCACTTCTAGCAAGCGCAATAATATTTGAAGGATCATATCCTTTTTGAATTAAATTTTCGATTACGCCACTTCCTAATTGACCGGTGGCTCCTGTGATTACTATCATACTATTTGTTTATATTTTTGAGAATATTTTTAATGCTTGGATACATGACTTTGAAAAAATGGAAAGACAGTCAACAGCGATAGTACGGGAAAGAAATGCATCGGAATTACCATTCCTGGAAACATTTCAGGTGATTCCATATCGAGTGGTAAGTTGAATCCGAGTACACCAATTATACTCACAAAGCTGAGAATACTATAAGCGATGTTTGTCCAGCCTAAAGCTTTTGAGCCTTTAAAGTGTAAGATTGTTTTATAGCCGACTGCCATCAATAAACAGCCGATTATACAAGATGAAATGATGTTTGCGGGGCCAACAACGCCTCCAAAGTCAACATAGAAAGCTTCCTTATATATTTGCGCATAAATTATGCAAGCAAGCGAGGCTAAGAGACTGCTGATAAATCCTAAAAGGAAAATTCGTTTCCAGCTCATTTTGTTACCGGCACATTAAGTTCAATCGTAATTAATTCGGGGGTGCCTTTTTTGTCAATTTTAAAGTCGGTAGGCACCACAGAGAAGTTTCCAGCAAATACGCCACCGTCTTGGGTTTTTGTAAATGTGAATGGCAAATTGATGTCTTTTGTTACGCCATTTATGGATAATTTTCCTTTCGATACAAAACCGCTTTCACTTTTTATAATTGAGTTCGAAACAAAGCTGATTTCCGGATACATTTCGGCCCCTAAACCTTGGCGGGCATGTTTGTTTCGCATCCCATTTCCTGTGTTAACTGTCGTTGCATCGATAGAAGCAGTGAATTTTGATACATTCAAATTGGTCGCGTCGAAGGTGATTTCGCTTTTCAGTCCTTTAAAAATGCCTTCTACTTTGGTGCCGGAAAATTTTACGCTGTATTGATCTTCTTTTACTTTCCATGAATCAATACTGGTAGCTACATTAAAAGCCGAGCTTGCAATTGCTACAGCCATAAGTGCTGGATAGATGATTTTTTTCATTTTCTTTTCTATTAAGAGTATGATGCAAAACTACTTCCGACCAAAATCCTGAGCGATGAGACAGGATAAAAAAAAGCGTTGACATAGATCAACGCTTTTAGTTCTTAAGCTTCTTGAGTTATTTTCTATGCGAATTTGCGCGAATACGACTAAGAGTTTCTTTTGTCATACCAAGATAAGAGGCAATGATATGTTGCGGGAATCGCTGGAAAAATTCGGGGTAGTTCTTTTCGAGATCAGCGAGTCGATCTTCAGCAGATAGCGTTTTGGCTGCATACACTCTCTTGAGTAATTGCATAGACTGCCTTTCAGATAAGGTGCGAATTAGTTCTGATATAAATCGTTGATCACTTAGGTAGTTCGTAAAGTCTTCGGCAGAAACCGCCATTATTTCTGTCGCTTCAAAGGCATCAATATAAAAGGGGGAAGGGGTGCCTTTTGAATAACTTTCTCTATCACCAGCCCACCAATTTTCAATATAGAGACCGAGAATGTCTTCCTTTCCATTTTCATCTACCGTATACTGTTTCAAAGCGCCTTTAACAACAAAACCGGCCAATTGACATACTTCTCCTTCTTGAAGTAGGAATTGATGTTTTCTGAGTTTTTTAAGTTTAAAGGTCTTTTTTATGAGGGCAATTTCCTCTTCTGTCAATTCAGATGAAAGTTGACTGTTGATATATGCGATTAATTCATCGTACATGCTATTTAGCGCTAAAATAGGATAAGGTTATGAAAGATTTACAATCTGACAAATTTCAATACAAAGAACCAGTGAATTCGAAAGGATCTTCAAAAAAGTAGGCAGGTAAACTTATTTTTTGGTCCTTACTCGCGTCCAAAGCGCACCGTTTTTGGTGCTTAGTTTTTCTAATTCACCGCTTTTCGTCAGGTCGTTCAGTAATTTTTCACTTTCAATTCTTGGTGTTCCCGAGAGTTCAGCGAATTCTTTTGCCGTGAGCGACGAATATTTTGAGAAGAGGGTTTCCCAATTTTTGCTGTATTCACTTTTTATAATGCTCGAATTGAGCTTTAAAATGGCTGTTTCATAGAATGCATAAGGCTTTGACCCGTAAACCCTTTCTGTATTTCCTTCACTATCCATAAAAATTAAAGTTGGAAATCCGCGTGCGCCATCCTGTTTGGCCATCTTTAAGTCATTTTCAAAAAGCGTTTTTGCTTGGCCATCATAATCCGATTTGAACTTTTCTAGATCAAGTCCGACATTTTTGGCAGCAGTGGCTAGATGTTCCCATTTGGTGATATTCTTTTTTTGCAAAAACACCATTTCTCGAATTTCTCTCAAGAACAATATTGCCTTTTCTTCCCCTTGCAATTGTGCGGCTTTAAAAGCAATGGAAGGAGGATAGGAGGAGCTAAGTGGGTCTTCCAGCCAAACATCGCCATCGATTGGCATGTCGTAATGAATACTCACTTCATCCCAATGATGTGCTACGTCCGAAGGCTTGCTTATTCCTCCGCTATTATAGCTCCAATCGGGCAATAAGCCGCCCATTCTATATTCAATGTCGATATAGGCGCCATATTCTAGTTTGAGCTTACGCAGTTGTGGTTCGATACCCCAACATGACGAACAAATAGGATCTGTGTAGTAAATGATTTTTACAGATTTCTCTGAGGAATTGATCTTCTTCTGAGTAGAGGTATCCGAGTTATTATCAGGTGTTTCGCATACGCCCGTTTCAATATCGCATAAGAGCGGATTATTTGTTAGTGAATCCTTGTTCATGTTTTTGGATTTTGATTGACCCTGACAAGCATGAATGCTCAACAAGGCAATTAGTAATGCGAGAGTTTTGATTATATGTACCATGCAACGTGCAACAAAATTAGCCTTTCCCAATTTTAAAGACAGGAATATCTCCAAACACTTTGAACCCTAAAGCGGCATAGACACTTTTTCCTAATGCAGTGGCTTGGAGATCTACCTTTTTGCATTTCAGTTCCTTGGCTTTTTTCAAGCAAGTATTGGTTATTAGTGAGCCAATTCCTTTTTTGCGGTGACTCGCTGCTGTTGCAACGATATAGATTCCTCCAGAATCGCTCCCTATAAAGAGCAATCCGCAACCAACCGCCAGGTTTTGTTCGTAGGCAAGAAAAAAATGACAGGATGAATGGTTTAATAATGTGTTGAAAATCTGATGATTAATTTCGGCGCCTCCCATTAATTCTGTTTCAACAATTCGTATAAATACTGCCATTTCCTCAATGCTTGAAATCGCTTTGATTTCGATACCTGGAGCAGTGGGTATCTTTTGAATAATTTCCAAATCATGCGACATGGCCGTCCACTGACCGGTCTTGTATCCCCGACTATTTAGCCCTTCAAGAATAGAAGGTTCATCAGCCGAAGGATTGCCCATATAGATGGACGGAAGTTGACCTGATTCAACCTTATTTTCTAGGTCATCAAGTAGTCCATCTAATTCCGATTGGGTTGCCCTAAGATTAATCAATTGATTCGGCCAAATAGAATGACTTGTCTTGATAAAATCAATATGAGCCCCTCTGGAAAATTCTTGTCCAGGAAGACTGCCAATTAGCGCATAAAGTTCTTCGATATTGTGTTGCTCGTACATGATGAAAAAATGATGGAACGATTATTTACCGCTACGTAGTTTTAATATTTCCTCGTATTCGGGTAGTTTCATTTTATATATTTCCACATCCCAATTTAGTCCCCAAGAAGCGATATAATTCTGCAGACTTCTAAGCCCCACCTTGGCGCGGCGTTCGTCTACATGTTCAGGGTCTATTAGTGGTGATACATAATACTCTCCTGTTTTTGGGTCCTGACTAATCTGACTTCCATAGATTTGCTTTTCGCCATTGGCCAGCGCAATACGATCTTCCAACATTGCCAAACTGCTTGCATTTGCATTCCCTTTTGAAACAGCATCCCGCATCATCGGGAGGTATTTTTCTTGTGTTTTTAAGTCGGCATGTTGAATAACTAAAAACAGAGTGCGATTTCCCTGAACACCAATTATATCAGTGCCTAACCAGCCACGTTCGTCAAGAATACGGCTAACTGAAATCAAATTAATGGAGTCGTTGGTATGGATTTGAGTGAGGAGTTGCTGCATTTCTTCCGATTTCCATCCATGCTTTTTGAGAAATTTGAGTTGTTGCCTCCGTAAGCTTTGATCCGCTAAATAAATGGAGTCGAGCATAACTACAAGTGGCTTTTCTAAATGGGCTTCTGCCAGGTCTTTATTCTTTTTAACTTCCATAATAAGCATCTCCCATCGCTTGTCCGATTGTAGTGAGATGAGGTCTCTATCAAAATATAGGGCGAAAAGATTCGCATACTGCTGTTGATGGACGATAAAAAACAGTTGGGAAAATGCAGAGTCAGCCATACCTGCTAATGCCCAAGAGCAAGCGGCATTATACCGATGGGTCGTCGAAACGTCTATCCCCGGAATGACAAAAGCTTCCGCGTATTTATTGCCAGATGAAAGATAATATGTTGAATCATAGAGCAGTTCAGCTGATTGGATTAAGACATTAAACCTGACATCATCCTGAGCTTGGCAATTTGATGGTGCCGCCAAGAAGAGATATAAGCAGCATAATATAGTGCTGACCCACCGGTCATTTATTGATCGCTTAAAAAAAGCTTGGTTACATATTGTCTTGGGCATGAATGAAGAAACGATTCAATGTGTGCATGATTTACTCTCTGCGATGTAAGCGACGAAAAGCTCCTTTCGTTAGGTCATATTTGTCGATAGCCGGCTTGCGAGATAGATGATTATCTGTTCTAAAGACCACGTCGCAATCGGTAAGTTCTTTACACATTTTATCTGCTTTTCCCCAAGCATAATTACAAACTCCAATCAGCTTTCCTTGTTCATTATAAATTGTCGTTCCCGCATCGTAGGCGCTGATAGACAAAGTGTATACGGTATTGCCTTGGTGCTTGCAAATTGAAATTTCACTATTGGGCTCTTGCTTATATAGTTGCCTTAAAACCGACTTGGTAACATTATTTTCTTTCTTACAAGCAGAGAAACTCAAGCTGAACACCAAACAAATAAGCAAAAAATGAAGCCTAGGTTTGACTAATTTTTTCATGCTATATCATTCAATCATTTTAATAAGACTGGGCTGAGCTTAGATAAGTCACAGCCAAGTGATAGAAGCAAATTACGTATTATTATGGGGATTTGCAGCTTCGTTCATCGAGAATCCTGAACGAGGTGAGGAAAGCTATTATCCATAAGTTAGGTGACTTGAGTCTCGCAGCACAAATAGGTATGGTTTATATTACTTCTCACATGATTGAAAACACCAAATCTTGGACGATTTAGAATGGTAGGGCTAGCCGATACTTTCTCCAAAAGTGAGTAAATTTTTATCTGGATCGAGCAAGGAAAACTCTCTTTGTCCCCAATGCTTATCCTCCAAAAATCCGTTCGGATGTATGCGGGTTTTGGTATCGAGTAATGTCTGATAATAATTGCTTATTTTCTCAACACGAATATAAACCTGACCATAGTTCTCTTCAGGGATTAGATCTTTAAATTCAAAAAAATGAATCTCAATACCATCTTTTTCCATCATCAAATAAGCTGGAAAATTTGCAGAACCAATCTCCTTAAAACCTAGATGGTTGGTATAGTAGGCACAGGTAATTCTCTTGTCGCGCATGGGTAATTTTGGATGGATGGAGCTGAGCATAAAATTTTGTTAATTGGGAATTCTAGAATCTGGTGATGCGGCATTTTCCGCTTTAAATGGACATTAATTCTTCCTCTTCATAATGAAGCTATTGTCCTCGTCATATTGCGTAGGGCGCGGACCTTCATCTCCCAATGCAATTTTTAAATCGCCATTTTTTAGGAAGTGAAAAATACAGGGCATACGCTGGAACTCCTTATTCGTGCCGAGGTCAGTCAAGATGATATCAACATGATGAGGCGTTTTAGAATAATCGGTAACAAAACTCATTCTCGCCCACATATCTAAATCCTCTATATAGAACTTTTCTCCTCCAAGTTTTTCTTCGTCACTTTCCATAATCACGGTTCCATTGGCTTGAAATTTCATCGTGAAACTATCGTCATCTTCAGAAGTGGCCGTGTATTCCCATGTCCCAATGAGTTTCTCCGATTCTAATAGGGGAGCAAAAGACATGGATAGAAAAGCAAGGCTGAGGAAAAGAAGTTTTTTCATGTTTTTGAATGGATAAGTACAAAGAGTCGATTTGTTCAGGGATGAAAGATATAAAAATATCAAATCAGACAAACGTACTTCCTTCATTGCATAACCTTTTATTGTTCAGGCTAAAAATTGAACCCAAAATGAAAACCGAGTTCTCCGATGAAGTATTTTGGCCACTTATCGTCTAACTTTTTAAAAGATTCAGGCATGACAGTATGGAAAGGACGATGCGTTACGGCTATAGATGGCTCAATAAAAAATCGATCTTTAAACAGTTGAATATGATAGCCAAGTCGGTAGGTATTGAAAACTTGAAAACCACGATCTATTTTTTTGCCGTCTGTATTAACAAAGTTTTGCCATGCATTCATGACATGAATCCCAGAATAAAGTCCTTTCCACCAAAAATGCTGGTAGGTGAGAGCAAGGCCATATTCTCGAATATAACCTGGAAATTGTTCTTCAGCTTTCTCGAAATTATCGCCGTAAGGAATTCCGAGTGACCACGCATATTTCCAGGTTTTCAGCTCTAGCGATACGGCATCTCTTGGGGTAAGACGATAGCCAAGATTAAGTTGAACAAAGTCTGGCCGGTTTACCTTTGCAAAATTTCCTAGCATGAAGATGGTGCTTCCCACAAAATATTTTTTGTAGGTACTATCTCTTTTTTGATGCTGTGCCGACAATTGAAGCGTGCAAGCCAATAAAAGGCTCAGGATGAATATTTTTCTAAGCATTGCAGATATTTTTGTTTCTGCAAATTTGCTTTGTGACCAAGGGTAAATTCGTTCACCTAAGTTAATTAATGCACCCCTCTATTTTTTCTTTTCGCTTAAACGGGACCGCAGTCGACTCAATGATTGTGGAGTGATACCCAAGTAACTGGCTAGCTGATGCTGTGGTGCCCGGTTGATTAAATCCCCTCGGTTTTGTAATAGATTTAAATAGCGCTGTTCAGGGGAGGAGGTTTTAAAGTCATCAAGTGTTTGTTGACTTTTAGCCAATAGCTCTTCAGAGATAATTCGACAAAGCGATTCAAAGCGAGGGAATTTTTCGAAGGCCTGGGTATCTAAAGTTGGATTAGAAACGGTAATTATGGAGTCTTCTACGCAAGCAACATTGTACTCAGAAGCCTGTTTGTTTAATACGCAATGAGGAGTGAGTCCTTGCATTTCCGTATAAAACTCTGTGGTTTTCTCTTCTCCATCAATCGTATAATAGCTGCGAATACATCCATTGAGTACAAAAAATGCTTCGTTCGAATGCATTCCTTCTCTCAATAGAATATCGCCTTTTTTCCTGGTTTGGATCACATCCATCGACAGAATCTCCTTTTCTTCCTCCTTGGTAAGCGGCATGTATTTGGAGATAAAGTCGATTAATACGTTTTGCATGAACTAGGCTTAGTGTTTAAGTTACTCCGATAGCTCGGTCAATTCCAACCAGCGCAGTTCAGCCATTTCTAACTCTTCAACAAGAGCCGTCATTTCTTTACCCAAGTCAAGAAGTTTTTCATGATCACTCGCAAAATCAATAAGAGACTGATTCAACTCTTCACGTTTGGCTTCAAGTTCCGGTATACGTTTGTCAAGCTGCTCCAACTCACGCTTTTCATTAAAATTCAACTTACGTTTTGCGGTCTCTTCGACAGGCTCAGAGGCCGGTTTTTTGTCATCCGGACCCCGTGCACCGGAGCTATTTAGCGAAGGTGTAGCGAGGCTTTTCGCCGAGTCGACCCCGTTAGCTATCGGGACAACCTTAATCTCAGCCTTATCCTCAAGCTCCTTCATTGCTCTATAATCGCCATAGCTGCCAATAAACCCTCTCACATGTCCATTCCCCTCAAAAACGAAAAGTTGGTCGGTTAGGCGGTCCATAAAGTATCTATCGTGCGTAACGATCAAGAGACAGCCGGGGAAATTGGAGAGAAACTCTTCTAAAACACCCAAAGTCACCAAGTCTAAATCATTGGTGGGCTCATCCAAAATCAAGAAATTAGGATTCTGCATTAAGATGGTGAGCAAGAACAAACGTTTTCGTTCTCCACCACTGAGCTTACTCACAAAACCATGCTGAACGTCAGGCGGAAATTGGAATAGTTTGAGCAATTGCACCGCATTCATTATCGACCCATCGGCCATAGGAATGCCATTGCCGATTTCTTTGACTACATCGATTACACGCTGGTCTTCGGGGAGTTTAAGTCCATCTTGGGAGTAGTAACCAACAACTAAGGTATCGCCTAGAATAACTTTACCGGCGTCGACTTTTTCCTGGCCTGTGAGGATATTGAGTAGGGTAGACTTTCCAACCCCGTTTTTACCTATGATACCAATGCGTTCGCCCTTTTTGAATACATGTTCAAAATTGGTAATGAGCTTCTTCTCGCCATAGGCTTTATGGATTTTCACCAGCTCCATGACTTTACCACCTAAGCGGTTCATCTTGAATTTGAGGTCAAGCTCTTCTTCTCGCTTTTTGCCCTTTACCTTCTCACTCAAGTGATCGAATTCTTGCAAACGTGATTTTGATTTGGTTCCGCGGGCTTTTGGCTGGCGACGTACCCATTCAAGTTCCTTTTTGAACAGACTCTTCGCCTTATCTAATTCACGTCCTTCATTGAATTCGCGCTCGGCCTTTTTCTCGAGGAAATACTCGTAATTGCCTTTATAGCGGTAGAGTTGGTTGTTATCCAGCTCCAAAATATCCGTACATACTTCATCCAAGAAGTGCCTATCATGCGTTACTAGAAAGAGGGTGATATCGTTTCTATCAAAATAGGCCTCTAACCATTCAATCATCTCGATATCCAAGTGATTGGTTGGCTCATCCAGAATCACGAGCTGTGGGTTTTCAATCAGAATGCGAGCTAAAGCCACACGTTTCTTTTGTCCGCCTGATAGGGTATCCGCTTTTTGATCAAGGTCATGGATATTGAGCCGGTTTAGAATCTGACGAATATTGGATTCATAATCCCAAGCCTCAGCATTTTCGACCTCTTCCATTGCATCTTGCAGGGCATTTTGGTGTTTTTCGCTTGGATCTCGCTCGTAATGTTCCATGGCCAATTCGTAGTTGCGAACGGCTTGTAATTGTGGAGAGTCTGAGTTGAAGAGGGTATTGTAAACGGTCTCACCCGGATTAAAAATGGGGTCCTGTTCAAGGAATCCAACGCGGATGTCCTTGCGAAAGACGACTTCTCCAGAATCTGGGATTTCCTTGCCCTGAAGAATCTTTAATAAAGTGGACTTTCCCGCTCCATTTCTTGCTACAAGTGCAACTTTTTGTCCTTGCTCGATACCGAAGTTCAGGTTATTAAAAAGGGCTTTAACACCAAAAGATTTACTTAAATTTTCTACAGAGAGTAGGTTCATTAAAATACCTCCACAATTGCAATGGTTTGTCCGTTCCACGTCACCGAATCACCGGATTTTTTTCCCATCATTTCATTCCCTAGAGGGGAGGAGGGTGATAGGAATATGCAGGCCTCTCCTTCAAATTCCACCTTGCCTAAGCCCAGTGCAATGAAATACAACTGCTCTGTACTTTTGATGGCAGCTCCATTCATCACTGTGCTCTTACTCTGAATATCCAGCTTTTCAAGCAAAGCCATTTCCTTTAAGGCCTGATCCAATTGGCGGGCATTCATGTCGCGCTCTAACTGACTCATTGCTCTGGCCGTTTCGTATTTATCGCCTGCAGAGCTCTTCTCTTCCCCTTGTGCCGCTTCTTGGGCACGTTTCATGGCTTTTTCAGCCGTTTGTATGCGGTCACTTAATACCTGCTTTGCGGCATTCAACCACTGTTCTTTTATCTGACTCATTGTTGATTTAATCTTTGACGCAGTATTGCGCGCACTTTTTCTAGTCCTTCTTCCGTATCTACAGAAGGCGCTGGTTCATCGACCTCACATACCCGGATGCGGTATCCATTTTCCATCCAGCGCAATTGTTCGAGGTTTTCTGCAAGCTCTAACTCGCTGGGAGCCAACTTGCAAATTTCTTGAAGAATTGTTTTATGAAAGGCATAGAGGCCAATATGACCATAATACGCCACTTCTTTTCCATCGCGGTTAAATGGAATGGCAGAACGGGAAAAGTATAATGCTTCGCCTTTTATATTCTTTACCAGTTTCACCTGTGATGAATCATGGATGGATTCGGAGTCTACGAGCTGTTTGCTGGCTGTTGCTATTTGGGTATTTTCACCCAATTCTGCAATTAAGGCTTCGAGATGTTTTGGATTGATTAAGGGTTCATCGCCTTGTACATTAATCACATACTCATAGTCCGGAAATCGCGCGGAAACTTCGGCACAGCGCGAGGTTCCGTTTAAATGCGACTCACTGGTCATTTCTACATTTCCCCCGAAAGACAGAACGGCATCCATAATTCGTTTATCATCTGTAGCGACAATAACTTCATCAATTAGCGCGCAGGCTTTTACCCCCTCATATACCCATTGAATCATGGGTTTACCTACGATATCTGCCAGGGGCTTTCCTGGAAGTCGGGTAGAGGCATAGCGCGCTGGAAGTATGGCCAGAATTTTCACGGCACAAAGAACGTGATTTCGCGGGGCTTATTGGAAAGAGGACAAAAAAAAGCACCTCGAGAGGTGCTTTTATCCATAAATGAATGGATTAATAAGTTGAACCTACGCGCATCATATCCATCACACGTTTCTCTGCTAGCACTGTAGCGGCTTGCTGAGTTGGGATGTTTTCTGCACTTGCTTTCTTGAATATTTCAACTGCTGTATCGTAGATTTTCTCGGTAGCGCTCAAAGCACGCTCACGGTTATAGCCTTGGTATTCGCTGTAAACGTTAATCAATCCACCTGCATTGATAAGGAAGTCAGGAGCATAAAAAATACCTTTATTCATCAACATCGGTCCGTGTTCTTGCTCAATAGCCAATTGATTATTGGCAGCACCTGCAATTACTTGGCACTTCAATCGATTGATAACATTGGTGTCGAGTACAGCACCCAAAGCACATGGAGAAAATACGTCCACGTCTAGATCAAAAATATCGTCGCCACCAACAGCAATTGCTCCAAATTGGTCTGCTGCTGCTTTAAGGGCCTTGTCATTGATATCGGTCACATAAAGTTTTGCGCCTTCTTTGTGTAGGTGCTCCAACAGGTGGAATCCAACTTTACCAATTCCTTGCACTGCGATACTTTTGCCTGCAAGGCTGTCACTTCCCCAGGCCATATTGGCTGAGGCCTTCATACCCATATAGGTACCATAAGCGGTAACTGGAGAAGGGTCTCCACCGCCACCCATCGATTCCGGAAGCCCTACTACATGGTCGGTTTCCATGGCCACATACTCCATATCCTTGGTCGTGGTATTTACGTCTTCAGCGGTGATGTATTTTCCATTCAAATTCTCCACAAATCGTCCGAATTTACGGAAGAATGCTTCTGATTTGATTTGACTTGCATCACCAATAATAACGGCTTTGGCGCCTCCTAAATTCAAGCCTGAAATAGAGGCTTTATAGGTCATGCCGCGGCTTAAACGAAGTACGTCGTTGATTGCGTCAGCTTCGTTTTTATAATTCCATATCCTCGTACCACCTAATCCAGGTCCTAAAACCGTATTGTGAATGGCGATAACGGCTTTCAGTCCGGTTGCGTTATCCTGACACATCACAATTTGTTCGTGATCGTGGAGGGAGATTTGATTGAACAAATCAAACGAAGTAGACGAGATTTCTTTAACTTCCATCATAAGAGTATCTGTATGTTTGCAAAAAGTGGCACAAAAGTAGCCAAGAAAATGAAAAGTCAATTGATTTTTACACACACTTGAAATCTCTAGCAGCATTAAACAAGTACTTCTGGAAGTACAAATACCGTCTTAGCCTCGGAATCATATTCGTCGTAGTCTCCACCTATTTCAGCGTCTTGCAGCCAAGCTATGTGAAAGATGCGATCAATGTGGTAGCCGACAAATTAGCGGCCAACCAGGGCCAATTTAATGATGTAATTCGTCGGGAATTGCTCCATGAAACCTTCAATATCGGACTCTTAATTCTTGGAGCTGCGGTGATGAAGGGCATTTTTCTCTTCCTCATGCGGCAAACCATCATTGTGATGTCGCGGCATGTGGAATATGATTTAAAGAATGAAGTTTTCTCCCAATACCAACGCTTAAGCATGGCCTTCTATCGCCGCAATAATACCGGTGATTTGATGAACCGTATTAGCGAAGATGTAGGCAGAGTGCGCATGTATATCGGACCAGCCATTATGTATACCTTAACCTTGGTTGCCACCTTTATTTTTGTCATCTATAAAATGGTGGAAGTAAGTCCGAGCCTTACATTTTGGGTTCTCTTACCCTTACCTGTTCTCTCTATATCGATCTATTTGGTGAACAATACCATCTATAAACGAAGCGACCGTATCCAGCAAAAACTTTCTGATCTCACCACCTTTGTACAGGAGGCCTTTTCGGGAATGCGGGTATTAAAAGCTTTTGGAGTGGGCAGGGATTCCTTTATCGAATTTGAGAAGGAGAATGAAGAATACCGCCAAAGAGCCTTGTCTCTTGCCAAATTTGATGCGCTTTTCTTTCCATTGATGATGCTCCTTATCGGATTGAGTAACTTATTGGTGATTTATATTGGCGGAAAGGAAGTAATTGCTGGAAACCTGCGTTTTGGGAATATTGCGGAGTTCGTTATTTATGTCAATATGCTTACCTGGCCAGTGGCTTCCTTGGGTTGGGTCACCTCTATCGTGCAAAGGGCAGCTGCATCCCAGGCACGAATCAATGAGTTTTTGCTTGAAGAGCCCGAGATTGTGAATCCGAATTCGGGTCCTTTTCATTTCACTAAGTCGATTGTTTTTGATCGCGTTGGATTTCAATACGGAGAACGCAATGCGGCGCTTCAGGATATATCTTTTACACTCGAAAAGGGGAAAACGATTGGTGTGATTGGCTCTACGGGGTCTGGGAAGTCTACACTCGCTGCTTTATTCCTTCGCTTGCAAGACCCAACGCAAGGGAGTATCTGCATCGACGGAGAGGAAATCGACCAAATTAACCTGGATGAATACCGCAACCATATTGGCTATGTTCCTCAAGATGTATTTTTATTCAGCGATAGCATCGAAGAAAATATTGGCTTTGGATTGAATTCAGAAGAAAGAGACCGTACAAAAATTGAGCGCGCGGCCAAAGCAGCGGCGGTCTATGATAACATTATCGAGTTCCCCAAGGGTTTTGAAACCATGTTAGGTGAGCGGGGTATCAGCCTCTCAGGCGGACAAAAACAGCGCGTGGCAATTGCGCGGGCCTTGGTGAAGGATCCTGATTTATTGATCTTGGATGATTGCCTATCTGCTGTCGACACCAAAACAGAGGCACAAATCCTAAATAATTTCGGTGAATTTTTTGCAAGTCGTTCTGTGCTCATTATCTCACACCGTGTGTCTTCGGTGATGCAGGCGGATGAAATCTTGGTTTTAGATGAAGGGCGTATTATAGAAAAAGGGAAGCATGCCGACTTGCTGGAACTGGCAGGAGTCTATGCCTCATTGCACGAAAAACAAAGCCTTCAAGAGGAACAGACTGCATAGGGCAGAGGAGCGCAGGGCACAGGGCGCAGGGCTTGGTATTTTTTGTATCGATTACCATCCTTTCCTCATTCATCATTCATTCTCTCCTCACTTTTTTAGACCGAATTTCATGAATAAACCTTTGCTATTTGTTGGATTCAGGAAAATAATCTAGTTTTCCGCAGGAATTACGTGAATAATGGAGGACTACAAAAACAACGACAGGGAAGAAATCTTTTCAAAAAAGATTCGTGCTGGAAAGCGTACTTATTTCTTTGATGTAAAATCGACAAGAGCAAGTGACTTTTACATCACCATCACCGAGAGCAAGAAGAAACAAGACTCGGGCATGTTTGTGAAGCATAAAATTTTCTTGTACAAAGAAGATTTTAATAAGTTTATGGATGCCTTGAATGAAACGGTGGCACATGTAAAGACGGAACTCATGCCAGAATATGATTTCGAAGAATTCAGCCGAAACCATGAACACGACGATAATACAAGCGAAAGCGAATAAATATCGTCTTAATTAAAAGATACTTGAAACCTTTGCCGATTTGGCGAAGGTTTTTTTGTTTTTTTGCAGGATGAAAATTCTTTTCAAATGGGCAGGCATCTTTGTCATACCGAGCGTGCTCTTTTTTCTTTATCAATACGAGGTTCTTGGTGAAATAAGTGAAGAGCAGCAAGGTCTATTTATGATCGTGCATTATCTCAGTGCAGGTATTGCCGTATATTTTACCCTAATCGAGCTTAAAAAGAAAAGCATTGAAAAGGTAAGCTTCATGCGGTATATGATTACGGCCATTCTATCCACGGTGAGTCATGGATTGATGTTTGGCTTAATTTCCGGCCTCTATTTTAATGTCTATAACCCAGCAGCAAGAGTTAAATATGTGGATGAAACCCTCAGACCAGCTATCGTGCGAGGATTTGATTCAACAGCAAATACCAAGGCGGAATATTATGATCACCTCATGGTAGGAAAGGATAGCGGGGTATTAGTTCCAGAGCGCTATGCTGAATACAGACAAGCGGCAGAAGACTCTTTGGCGAAAGTCGACGATATTATCAAACAAATTTCGGATCGGAACTTCTCCATTTCGGGAAATATTATTTCATGGGTAGGCTTTGCGCCATTTATTGGTATCTTATTCGGAGCAATTGTAACCGTATTTATCACAAAGCGAAATGACTAAACTTGAAAGTAAAGTAATTGATACCCATCTTTCTGCTCAAACGGTGTATGACTTCCTGAGCGTCCTAGCAAATCATGAACAAATTATGCCGGAGCAAGTGAGCGATTGGCAAGTGGATGGCGATACCTGCCAGTATGTGATTAAAGGAACGGGCAGTGTCCATCTAAAAGTTAAGGAAAGAAAAGAAAACCGACTTATAGCCCTTGAACCAAATGGGCGTATTCCGTTTCCATTTGACGTGAATTGGAAAATAGAAGCGCATGATTCTGGCGCGAAAGTTCAGGTAATAATGAATGCAGACTTGAACCCGATTTTAAAAATGATCGCGGCAAGTCCGCTTACCAATTTTATTAACCTTCAAGTAGAGAACTTGAACCGTGTACTCCATGAAGAGAAAAGCGCCTAAAGCTCCCTTCTGGCAGTACCTCTGGGCTGGATGGCTGGCCGTTCATTTTATTCTAGGGTTTCTGCTCGTTCTCCCATTTCTCTATATCACGCTCTCCAGACCGGCTTGGTATCCCGCTGGCCATCGCCTCAGAAAATGGTGGGGGGCGTATATCCTCTTTATGGTGGGTATACGGTGGAAGGCGGAATTTGAAGTGCCACTTGAACCGGGTAAAACCTATATTTTCGCACCCAATCACTCATCTTACCTTGATATCCCTTCTGTGGCTGTGATGGTACCGGGATATTTTGGATTTATGGCCAAGTCTGAGCTTGCTAAAATTCCGTTGTTTAATGTCTTTTTTGGAACCATCGATATTGGTGTCAATCGTAAAAATGCTTTCCAGGCACATAAATCGTTTATAGAAGCGGGAAATCGCCTCGCTAATGGCACTTCAATTTGTCTCTTCCCCGAAGGTACCATTCCAGCCTGTTCACCTGAATTGGCGCGTTTTAAAGACGGTCCATTTCGATTGGCGATAGAAAACGGAATTGAAATAGTACCCATTACTTTGCCTGATAACCATTTGCGTTTGCCCGACAAAGGAAGTTTTTATGGAACCCCAGGGAAAATGCGGATGTACGTTCATCGCCCGATTCCTGCTACCGGTCTAAAGCTAGAGGATGCAGCAGCCCTCAAGCAGGAAGTTTATCGTATTATTGAATCAAAATTAGCCTTCTATGCGCATCAATGATGAAACCATCGACCGTTTGGCCCATTTGGCCCGATTGGAATTTGTAGATCAAGAGAAAGTAAAAATCAAGGAAGACCTCGAAAAGGTACTCGGTTTCTGCGAGCAGCTGAATGGACTCGATACCGAAGGCGTGGAGCCGCTTATTTTTATGTCGGAAGAACATAATGTGCTTCGCAACGACGTGGTCATCCAAGATATTAATCATGAACAAGCGCTCAAAAATGCGCCGAAAAAAGATTCTGATTATTTCCGTGTACCTAAAGTAATCAATAAATAAGCGATGTCTGCGCTGATTGAACTTAAGGATATCACCAAGATTTATAAGATCGGTCAACAAGAATTGGCTGCATTAAATGGGGTAAGCTTGTCCATACAAAAAGGAGAGTATGTGGCCTTAATGGGACCGTCTGGCTCGGGCAAATCTACCCTCATGAATATATTGGGATGCCTCGATACCCCTAGTTCAGGTTCCTATTTGCTGAACGAGAAATTTGTATCCGAGCGCACCGAAAGTGAATTGGCTGCTATTCGGAATAAAGAGATTGGTTTCGTATTTCAAAGCTTTAACCTCTTACCACGTCAAACAGCATTGGAAAACGTACAATTGCCTTTGGTTTACGCCGGTTTTAAAAAGGAAGCTCGCATCGAGCGTGCTGAAAAAGTGATGAAGCAGGTAGATCTTAGCAACCGTCAAGATCACCGTCCGAATGAGCTCAGTGGCGGACAGCGCCAACGTGTTGCGGTAGCTCGCGCCTTAGTGAATGAGCCGTCTATCATATTGGCCGATGAGCCGACGGGGAACTTGGATACCAAGACTTCCGTAGAAATCATGGAGCTCTTCGAAGCCATCCATCAACAAGGAAATACCATCATTCTCGTAACCCACGAAGAAGATATTGCCCAAAGAGCCAAACGCATTGTTCGTTTGCGCGATGGGGTTATCGAGTCAGATCAATAAACGCGACTTTTATCGCACGCCGCACTGATTTTGTCGCGGAATACAAAATGGATGCGGAGCCGCAAAGGGTATTGCTTTCGCTGGCATAGGAGGCGCAATTTGTTTGTTGTTGTTCAGGATTTAAACTCGGTTTATCACTCCGCACTCACACTGTATTTATCGCGGAATTGACGGATTAAAGGATTTCTCACACTCTGTTTCCGCTCTTCGCACTCACACTTTGTCCAGGCTCAGGGCTCAGGGCTCAGGGCACAGGGCTTTTTGCTGTGGTCTGTGGTCCGTCGACTGTGTACTTTTTCCCTCCGCACTCACACTTTGTCCAGGCATAGGGCAGAGGGCACAGGGCTTTTTGCCGTGGTCTGTGGTCCGTCGACTGTGGACTTTTTCCCTCCGCACTCCGTTCTTCGCACTCACACTTTGTCCAGGCTCAGGGCTCAGGGCTAAGGGCTTTTTGCCGTGGTCTGTGGACCGTAGACTGTGGACTGTGGCCTCCGCCCGATAGGGCATCCACCGCGATCTAGGCTGTGTACAGACCCAATGAGCTTGCCGAACAGATTGAGGTTCGACTGGAAGACGATACGGTATGGTTGAACCAAATGCAAATGGCGTCGCTTTTCGGACAAACAAAGCAGAATATCAGCCTACATATCCGAAATTGTTTTATGGAGGGTGAATTAGAAAAAATGTCAACTGTCAAGGAATACTTGACAGCTCAAATGGAAGGCGATAGGAAAGTCAAGAGACGAATTGAATTTTACAATCTCGACGTAATCATTTCTGTGGGCTATAGGGTGAAATCAAAAAACGGCACGCAGTTTCGTATTTGGGCTACCCGCATATTGCGTGACTATATGTTGAAGGGATATGCCCTCAATCAGCGTATGGACAGAATGGAATCTCGGTTCGATAGGCTGAAAAAATCTGCGACATCAGCGAAATCCGCTTAATCTGTGATTCAGACTTAGGGTCAGCAGAAAAGCTCCCGCATAACACCCCACTTTCCATTTGAAATGAGATTGAGCAAGTCGGCGAGACACCGACCAGCTTGGCAGTAGCTTTATTATCCGGAGTAGCATTTCGTTGGCGGAAGGGCCACAAAGCCTTGTGGCCCTTCCGCCTGGAATTAGCCTCGGTCTTATGTCTCACTTTGAAATGCTATTGAGCAGGTCGGCGAGACACCGACCAGCTTGGCAGTAGCTTTATTATCCGGAGTAGCATTTCGCAGTCGGAAAGGCCACAAGGCTTTGTGGCCTTTCCGACTGGAATTAGCCACGGTCTTATGTCTCATTTTGAAATGCGATCGAAGCAAGTCGGCGAGACACCGACCAGCTTGGCAGTCTTTTGTCTTACCGCCTAACCCTCTCAAAAAATCCGCGTCCTCAGCGAAATCCATTTAATCCGCGATTCAGACAAAGGGTGAGCAGAAAAGCACACCGTGAACGTATTTTTTGTT
>Ga0100393_10001550_pt1 | contig 23221 bp, 22 predicted proteins | sample CryGeymeta201517_FD_81546 | JGI IMG/M metagenome (GOLD analysis project Ga0100393, IMG submission 81546) | Groundwater microbial communities from Crystal Geyser aquifers in Utah, USA - Crystal Geyser metaG 2015-17 | ecosystem: Environmental > Aquatic > Deep subsurface > Groundwater | place... | reverse complement strand
ATTCAGTCAATCGGATACGGATTTAATGAACAATGACTGGGCGTATGGAAGCTACGGTCAGATTTGCCAGATCGAGGCAATTGACGGAAAGAAAATTATTCTACGTGATACCCTAAGGCTCGATTTAATGACAAGTAGAAATGCCTTTGCTTCACGGGTGGACATGCTGGAAGGTTCTGGTATCGAGTGCCTACAAATTAAGCGTATTGACTCAACCGCACCTGAGCAGAGTAGTACTATCCGAATGGAAAATGCCGCTAACTGCTGGGTAAGAGGGGTTCAATCTGACTCATGTACTTTTAGTCATATTACGGCAATTCGTTGCTCGCATATTGGGGTAACACAATCCTATTTCCAACATGGCTTTACTTATGGAAATGGCGGCAGGGCCTATGGAGTAGTGCTTGAATTTACTACCGGCGATTGTCGGGTGGAGAATAATGTATTCAACCATTTGCGGCATGCGGTTCTAATGCAGGCTGGTAGCAATGGCAATGTTGTAGCAAATAATGGGGTGTATAATTCCTTTTGGGAAGATGTGAACTTGCCAGCCGATGCGGCGGGCGATTTGGTCTTGCATGGCAATTATCCTTTTTTGAATCTTTTCGAGCAGAACTTCTGCAATAATATCGTGATTGATAATTCCCATGGAGCGAATGGTCCGTACAATACTTTTTTACGCAACCGAGCGGTGAAATGGGGTGTGTTTTTCAGTGATTCCTCCTCTCCTAGTCAGAATATTCTCGGCAACGAGATCACCAATACAGATTTCCCATATTCGGCACTAAACTACAGACTCTTGGGCAAAGACCATTACACTTATGGCAACCTTGTTCGCGGCAAAGTGCAACCTGATGGCACAGATGACATAGCGGATAGCAGCTTTGCTTATGCTAAAAAACCTCACTTCTTGGCCGATAGTCAATGGGTCAGTTTTGGTTTACCGCGACAATCAGCAGATGGCTTAATACCCGCAGGGATTAGGTGGGAGAATCAGGTGGAAATTGCTCCTTGTAAAATAGTCATAGTTTTGCCGCCACCTCCTACAGGCTTCTTAAATATAGAATATGAAAAGCTGCTGATTTACCCAAATCCTTCGTGCGGCAATTTCACTCTTGAACACGTATCGGGAATCGAAGATGTACATGTGTATGCCATGGATGGTAGACTCATTTCAACATTGGCGTGCCGTGGTGAATCCAAATACCAATTGAGCTTATTAAAAGGACTCTATATTGTTGAAGTGGTGCTAAGCAACGCGGTCATTGAGCGGCATTTGGTGAGTGTAGTTGGGGATTGATATGCACTGGCTTGGGGCAAAATTATTTTTATTTACACGCTGCTCTACGATCTGTTTCTCCTTCTGCCATAGCTGATCCCGATAACTAAGCGGGAGAAGCGACGGAGGAACTCAAACTCACACTCGGTTTAAGCAGGGAGCTTAAAATCTCCTGTCAAAAATGTTGGGCGATTTTAAGACGAGACAAATTCTCCTCACCATTTGCCAGCCCTCGTCCCTCGGCTCCACTATCGTTGCGCTACACCTTCGCTGAAAAAGCTGCGGCGTACGCGGTCGGAATGACTGGCAGGGGATCTCCTCACTCCTCATCTTCTTACCACGTTCCACAAACGCCCTCAAGCCAACTGATAACAAGGTTGTGACCCAGAAAATAAAATATAAATTTGAGGCAGATATGACATCAGAGAATACAAGTCTTCGGCAATTAATTCAAGAAAATAAGCGAGTCTTGTTTTTTCTGTTGCGCTTTTTGAGTGCTTTTGGAGGATTGAGTCTCCTCTATGCTTTTTGGGTGGATAGTTTTGGCGAAAAGGCCGACACCTTTTCTTGGTTTGTGGGGAGGCATTTGCAGCTGCTCTTTGGTGCGGAGAATTTGAAGCTCGAGCAGATACTGGGACACCCTGCCATAGCTGTCGACTACAATGGAAGCTCGGCTGTGAGCTTATTTGAAGGCTGCAATGGGCTGGCTGTTATGATCTTATTTTTTGCTTTTGTCTTTGCCTTTAAAGGAAAATGGAAGGACTTGCTTTGGTTTGTGCCGCTTGGACTTGGAATAATCCACCTCTTTAATCTTGGACGCCTGGCCTTGTTGATTTACCTGGCACATGGGAACAGTCCGCTTTTTCATTTCATGCATAAGTATTTGTTTACGCTGATTATTTATGCGGTGGTGTTTGGGTTGTGGGTTTTATGGGTGAGAAGGGCGCAGAGCACAGGGCGCAGGGCGCAGGGCACAGAGCAAAGGAAGGAAGGACAAATATGATCTGGAGGAAATTTGGCCTGGAAATCAGTGCCAAGCAGGTTTTCTGGATTGGGTTGGCCCTTGCTGGATGGGTTTTGGTTTATGTTGGGCAACAATTTGATTTTACACGATTTAAATTTGTATCTGGCCTTTATGAACAAGGGCATATCAATGAAGGGGACTACTGGCGTTTTTGCATCAATAAAATACTACGCTTTACGCTAAATGACCTCTTGTCTATCCTCTTCATCTATGGATTATTTAAGGAAGCCAAATATGTACGATTGGCCTTTTTGGTCATGCTCTTGGGGCTTCTGATTTTGCTACCGCTCTACCTAGGACTCAACTATGCCATGGGCTTAGATGGCTACCATAAGCTACAGTTTCTGCATCGGATCACGATGAACCCTGTATTGATGATTTTGTTGATTCCAGCTATTTTTTACCAAAAGGCTAATCAAAAGAACAAATCCGCATCGTAGCGCAAGAGCATCTTATTGTGCTCCCATCCATCGAAAAATGACAGCTCCTCATGCAAAAATTTATCGCGGATTAGCCATTCTGTAAAATGTGCACCAGAAGCATGGGTGAGTGGATAGCCGCCACAAAAGCGTGGATTGACTTCTATTCCATATACTTCACCCGAATCACTCATGAAAATTTGAACTCCTATTGGTCCATCAGCACCTGTAAGCGTCCGTAATTTTGGTAGCATAATGTCATACACCAATCCTTTATCGGTCAGCCCTTTGCTAATTTCCCCTGCCCTCACCTCAACGCGTTTTCGAGGCACCATTGAAATTAATTGCCCCTTTTGGTAATACAAATCAATGGTATAGGATGAATACGTTTCTGGATTCAAATACTGAGTGAACACAAAATTTCTAGCGTCCTCCTTGAGCCAATCAAATTGCATTTTCGAAAGAACCACTTGTGCATGGATGGAGCCACTACCTTCATTAGGTCGAGCGAACACCGGATATCCTGGCCATTCGGAAAACTGCAATGGGGTTTGTATTCCAATCTCCGAGAACAGTAATTCAGATGCTTGCTTTTCTATACATCTTTCAATCAGACTGCTTTCAGAAATTAAAAATTGTGTCCCTTCAATATGCCTGTTTCTTTTAAACTTCGAATAAATGTTTAGCTCCGGATCAATCGTAGGAATGACAAGTCCAATGGCTTCTCTGTCAACTAACGCTTTTAAGGAATCAGCATAATTATCCTCCCTAATATTCGGCAATATCGACTCATCTTGTATGATTCTGCATGCTGCTGAAAGGGAAGGATATTGGTCTGCCGTGACAAGTCTAGCATGGGGTATTAAATCTTGAATGCTCTTCAATAGAAGTGATGAAAGAGCAACGCGTCTGCCAGCACTTGTTAGCAACACATTTATATTACTTTCCATCGTTCAATTTATTAGTGTTTGAGGATTTAGAGCTTCCTGTGAATTTTGGTTGGATAGTCTCATTCGTAGATTTATTTCCGATGCTAGAAAGCACTATTTTCAAGGTTTTCAATAGGATTTGTACGTCCAATTTTAAGGATAAATTCGCTACATAATAGCCATCTAACTTAAACTTCGCTTCCCAGCTAATGGCATCTCGACCATTTACCTGAGCCCAACCCGTTAATCCAGGCTTCACCAGTAAGCGTTTCTTTTGTTCCATGGAATAATACTCATTATACTCAACCAACAAGGGCCTTGGGCCAACAAAGGTCATGTCACCAATCAAAATATTCCACAATTGGGGCAGTTCATCTAAACTCCACCTCCTTAATATTTTACCTATTGAGGTAATCCTCTGCCAATCGTCCTGCGGAACCCTTTCTTCTGGTTGCGGATCTCGCATAGTCCTAAATTTGAGCATTCTAAATGAACTACCCTGAAAACCAGCGCGTTCCTGAATAAATAATACACTTTTGATTCCAGATAATCTTAGAAGTGCAGCAATTGCAAATAGAATTGGGGAAGCCAACAAAAGCAAGCTGAAGGCCGCAATTTTGTCACATAAGGGTTTAATTATTTGGCTATAAAGCCTCATCTTTTAGAATTATTTCTAATGAACTTAGCACCTCATTATGCTCATTTGTAGTCATTCCGGTGCCACTCGGAAAACAAATCCCCAAATTAAAGAGTGACTCAGCAACATTATCTCCATAATAGGAATATGCTCTATAGACCAGTTGAAGATGCATTGGTTTCCAAAATCTTCTCGCTTCAATTCCCCTTTGCTTAAGTTGGTTTATGACTGACTGTGGGTCGACATTTAATTCTTTTCTGATTTGAAATACAGAGAGCCAATAATTGGTTTTTGCATGGTCATTTTTTTGGGCTATGAATGCATCTTTCAATCCAAGAGAATGAAACAAACTCAAATAACTTTCATGGATTTCCTTCTTCCTAGCGACTCGTTTTTCCACCAACTCATATTGTCCACGACCAATGGCCGCCAGGATATTTGACATTCTGTAGGTATATCCAATTTCTGAATGTTGATACCAATCTGCTTTATCCTTTGCTTGTGTGGCAATAAACTTGGCCCATTCCGCCTGTTCCTTGGTTTTGCATAATAATACACCACCACCACCACAGGTAATTATTTTATTTCCATTGAAACTATAAACTCCTAAGTCACCTAAGGTACCCGCTTTTTTCCCTCGATATTCACTGCCAACTGCTTCCGCAGCATCTTCCAAAATAGGAATATTATACGCTTCTGTCAGATTTGATATCTCCTCCATTTTAGCCGGCATTCCATAAATATCGACAACGATAAGTGCCTTCACCCGCTTCAGATTTCCTGCCTTATCAAAATCATGAATTGCCTCCTTGAGAAATTCTGCACTCAGGTTCCAGGACTCAGGCTCACTATCAATTAATACAGGTATTGCTCCAATGTGGAGGATTGCATTTATCGTTGCATTGCAGGTATGTGTTGCTGCAAATACATAATCCCCAGCTTGCGTACCCAGTAAGAGCAGCGCCAACTCTAATGCCGCCGACCCACTTGTGGTGAGTACCGCATGCCTGCCAGTTACAATCAGAATATCTTGTTCCCAAGCGTCCAACATCGGTCCAATAGGAGCAATCCAATTACTTGCAATAGCCTCATTTAAATAATGCTGACTGTTTGCTTCGAGGTGAGGAGGGCTCAGGAATATCTTAAAACTCATTTTAATCTAATTGGATACTTCAATCGAGTTTCAATCTAATTTATTTGTTGAAATAATCCGCTCAATGATATCAACTACCTTTAACCCGTCTTCACCCCCAGTTGCAATTTCTGCACGATCCTTTAAGGTATCAATCACATTCTGAATAACATGACTGTGGTTTCCAGCACTTCCCTTGTAATTTCCATAATCATTAGGAGCAGATGCTTCGGGTAATTCCGGCATTTGATAATCTGCAATATTCACGAATTCAATACGTTCCATGTACTGACCGCCAACCTTAAAAGCACCGTTTTCAGCCAAGATAGTCATGCTGCTTTCCATATTTTCTTCGAAGACTGAAGTGCTAAATTGAAGGCTACCTACTCCTCCTTTTATTAAATCAAAATGCACCATGCCACTATCTGGAAATTCGGTGGATTCAGTATGATTATGATTGAATAAGCGCGATTGGATGTTCTGGATATCTCCAAAGACCCAATACATCACATCAATGAAATGCGAAAACTGGGTAAACAGCACTCCACCATCCAAGTGTTTTGAACCGCGCCAATTGATTTCAGATTTAGGTCCAGCTTGATAGTAGCGATCATCGCGGTTCCAGAAGCAACGAATATGGACTTCAAAAATTTTCCCCAATCGTCCTGAATCTACAACCTCCTTCATCCATAAAGATGGTGGCGAATAGCGATTCTGCTTTACCACAAAAACCTTTTTTTCTTCTAATTTAGCCAAGTTAATCAACCCCCGACATTCGGCGACACTAAGCCCCATAGGTTTTTCAATCAATACGTGCATTCCTGCCTCAATAGCGCACTTGGCCATGGGAATATGCAGGCCATTTGGAAGGGCAATAATGACAATATCTGCTTTTAGCCCTGATGCTTCGAATGCTTTCCAAGAATCAAAACCATTGTCCAAGCCAATTATCCTTTCAGGGTTGACATCAATGATTCCAACCAATTCTCCCTCAGGATGAATCCTAATAAGCGACGCGTGTCTTTTACCTATGTGTCCATAACCGAAGAGAAGGAAGCGAATCATCGGGCGAAAATACTCATTCCCAAGTGAAACTTTGCGAATAGGGGTCAGGCTAGCTTACCATATTTATTCATCGTATTAGCTGAAAAGGGATAAAACCACCAAGATGCAGTCCGTTCGACTATTTTAGTAAATTCGCTCCGGAAACTTGTATGGATAGCTCGTTGTTAAAAGAAGTGAAAATTGCCGTAATAGGACTTGGATATGTTGGCCTGCCACTGGCCGTTGCATTCGCGAAAAAATACCCAGTAGTTGGGTATGATATTAATCCAATACGGGTGGAAGAATTATTGACCTTTCGAGATAGAACCTTAGAGGTGAATGAGAGTGACTTAGCATCCGGATTGAATGGCATGTTACAACTTACCTATGACGCAGAAATGCTTGCTAAGGCTAATGTTTATATCGTTACTGTGCCGACCCCTATCAATATGTTTAAGGCCCCCGATCTAGAACCATTGCGCCTCGCGAGCCAGCTCATCGGGAAATTCCTCTGCGATGGAGACCTTGTTATTTATGAAAGCACTACCTATCCAGGGTGTACGGAAGAAGATTGTGTTCCTATTTTAGAAGAAACGAGTGGTTTGCGTTATAATCAAGATTTCTATTGTGGATATAGTCCAGAGCGGATCAACCCAGGAGATAAAGTAAATACCCTGACGCAAATTAAAAAAGTAACCAGTGGCTCTACTCCAGCTATAGCCGATTTTGTGGATGAACTTTACGCTAGCATTATTTCTGCTGGAACATTCAAGGCCTCAAGCATCGCGGTAGCAGAAGCGAGCAAGGCAATCGAAAACGCACAGCGCGATGTGAATATTAGTTTTGTAAATGAATTAGCCCTGATATTCGATCGACTAGAAATAGATACAACTGAAGTTTTGGCCGCTGCAGGTACAAAATGGAATTTCTTGCCTTTTAAACCTGGATTAGTTGGAGGACATTGCATTGGTGTTGACCCCTATTATTTAGCCTACAAAGCTCAGTCTGTTGGTTACCATCCTCAAGTTATTCTTTCTGGCCGTCGTGTAAATGATAATATGGGCATGTTCGTGGCAAATAAGGTGGTGAAATTGATGATTCAAAAATCGCTACCCGTTAAAGGTGCGAAGGCCTTAATTCTCGGAATAACATTTAAAGAAAACTGTCCGGATATCCGTAATACGCGAGTAATCGACATCAAGGAGGAACTGAATCAATTCGGTATGGAAGTCGACATTTACGACCCTTGGGCAAACCCGACTGAAGTTTATCAGGATCTTGCGGTCTCCCTAACCGATACAATTCCTGCTATCGGAACATATTCAGCTGTAATTCTCGCCGTAGCTCACACCGAATTTTTAGCTCTATTCAACGACTTAAAGGAAGTTTCGTCGACACAAGTCCGCTACGATACAAAAGCCTATTTGCCCATTCATCTAATAGATGGAAGACTCTAGTCTTTCTATCTGATTTCTATTGACTCATTCTTAAAGTCACCAACATTGCCTGATAAAATCCGTTCTAGGTAAGGAAATGGATGAGAATATTCAATACTTTCGTCAGTATGCGATGAAAATCCTATTTTAGCAGCCAGTTCAGAACTGTTAGTCAAATTAGGCAAACAGCTGAATACGAGTTATAAATTATGAAAAGCCAAAAAGATATTTTTCGCGCGACAGAAGCCGACCAATGGTTCAATAGAAATAAAGAATCATACAAAAAGACTGAAATTGAAAAAGACATCATAATTCAGACTTTAAAAGAAATAGAAATATCGCCGAAACGCGTATTAGAAGTTGGTTGTGCAAATGGCGCAAAGCTCAATAAGCTATATCAAGCATTTGGATCCGAATGTGTAGGAATTGATCCTTCGTCTCAAGCGATAGAGCAAGGGAAAATTGAGTTTCCGGAATTGTCGTTGCATGTTGCAACTGCCGATTCCTTGCCTTTTGAAGATGAGAAGTTTGATTTAATCGTTTTCGGATTTTGCCTGTACTTATGCGATCGGGCAGATTTATTTAAAATCGCCCTTGAAGCCAATCGATGCTTGTCAGACCGTGGTCACTTGGCCATCGTAGATTTTGAGCCACCATTTCCGTATAAAAATACCTACGCCCATTTGGAAGGAATCTATTGCTATAAAATGGATTACTCGAAACTATTCAGCTGGAATCCTGCATATAACCAAATTTACAAGAATGTATTTAGTCATTCGGGCTATGCTATGAGGGATATCCCTAATGAAAAAGTCTCCCTAACTATTCTTAGCAAAACCGAAGAATTTGCTTACCCTACGAATCCATTTGGATAGACAAAGATTTCAAGAGTTTCCGACATTTGATACAAATAAAAACCCTCTATATGATGAATCAAATAGAGGGTTTTTTTATACGCCGTGAATATTACATTCACTTAGCTTTCGACTAGCACTAAATACTTTTTGCTTCTTTCAATTCAATTGGGTCTTTAAATGACGCATAATTTAGGGCGCGTAAAAAGATGATTGCAATGGTTTTAAAGATGATTCTTACGTCATATAGGAAGGACTTATTTCTTGCATAAACAACATCAAGTCTCACTTTCAGAGGAAGAATTTTCTCCAAATAAATATCCTCACCACCATCCGCATCAATTAAGCTTTCCAGGTGAGTATAATTATATAAACTTCCCGGGCTAGCTAAACCAGGCAACACAAGAAGCGACTCCATCATCACCTCATCATAACTCTCGTTGACAATAGAAACATCTTCTGGGCGCGGACCAATAACAGCCATGTCGCCCTGTAGAATATTGAACAACTGGGGCAATTCATCAATCTTTAAAGTTCGCAAGACTTTGCCCCACCAAAAAATCCGTGAATCATTTGCTGTTGTAATCCTCGACCCACCGGCTTTTGTTCTTTTCATGGATCTGAACTTATAGATTCTAAAAACCGTATTATTAATTCCAGATCTATCCGAAACATGCAATACTGGTCCAAAATCAGCCATTAAAATACCGATTGCCGCAATGATAAAAATCGGAGCGAGCAGAAGAATTGCCAGAAGTGCGAGAAGCTTATTAATCCAATTGGCCATTTCTATATACCCTTCTAATTGTCATAAACGCCTCTGCAGCGTGCATACAATTCATATTTCCAGCAGCATAGGCCTTATGCTTAAGGGCTTCCAAAGACCTTGGGTGAGGATAATCCCTCAATTCTGTTTTATAACAGGCCATGGATTCAATCTTCTTGTCGAGGGTCTCCGAAATATCAATGAAAGTATCCGGAATAAAGTTTCTAGGATATCCCCATTCAGTTGATGATGCAGTATCAAAAGCATACACAACTTCAATAAATTCTTCGGTTGGACGAGTGGCCACCAAAATTGCTTCAAACAAGATTTTATGATCGCGATTTACATCACCACCCCACTGGCAATAAACGACTTGAGGCTTTATTTCCCTGATGATATCCAGAATTGGCTGAATAAGGTCGGTTAAAATTATGGTTTCCAATTTTTGATCTGGAAATTTCAATGAACGAACATCCGTAACGCCTAATACCTCCGCCGCCTGAAATATTTGCGACTGATGTTTGCTCGTTAAATCATCATATCTTAATGAATCACCTTCACAAACCACAACAGAAGTTACTTTGTCTCCTCGATTTGTATGTAATGCTACTACTCCACCGCATCCCAGAATTTCATCATCTGGGTGAGCGGCAATTACTAAAACTTGCTTACTCATCAAAAACTATCTTTTTAACTGGAAATTTATCATGAAGTTCTTTGGCCATCAGAATCTGACCTTCTACTTCAACCTGGTTGATGATAAAACTACCATCGCCATCTGTACAAACTACGATGCCGCAGTTCTCTGGTCGCGTAGCATACAAATGCGCATGTACTTCGCCATTTTTACCGGCATCAATCTTTGATGACACATAGGACGCTTGCCAAACGATACACTTGATTCCGTCAGCATAGAAAAATGCTCCAGGGTATGGTTGTGCTAAGGCGCGAACAAAATTATATAGACTCCATGCATCTTTTGTAAAATCTATTAATCCATCTTTTGGCCTTCTTCTCGGCAAGATGGGTTCATCGGTTTCTTCTTGAGGTGCTCCAATTTTGCCCTTCTCATTGATTAATGGCAAAGCATTCAACAACATGGTACTGTTGGTTTCAGCTACTTTATCGTACAGCGTTTTACAATCATCAAAATCGTCGATTTCAAAACTTATTTGATCAATAATTTCACCCGTATCAACACCTGGATTGAGCCACATTAATGTATTACCCGTTTCACGTAAACCATTAATGATTGCCCAATTAATCGGCGCACTCCCACGTAAGGCAGGCAACAAGGATGCGTGTGCACCGATAGTTCCTAATTTAGGAATTGCCAATACTTCTTCGCTGAGTAACTGACTCCACCCCAAAATGATTAGTATGTCAGGATTAAGTTCATTCAGTAAGGCAATCGACGACTCATCATTGATATGGTCGATTTCAAAATAAGGAACATTAGCTGTGTCTGCTAAAGTTCGGTAATCAATCACCCCGCTTCTTTTGGCACTTTGCTCTTCTTTCAAAGAGATACAGCCTACCACATTAAAAGACGATGAAACCTTCTGAAAAGCATCTCTGCCTTCCATATGAAAACCAACCCAAACAATTCTTTTCATTTTCTATTCGCTGAAGCTTGCCACGGTCTTAATAATTGACTGCGCAACTATGGCAATACTTTCGTTTGTTAATTGAGGATATACTGGCAAACTTACTTCCTGAAGAAAGAGCTTTAAGGAATTTCCATACTCCATGATGGTGCAATCCTCTGAATTTTTAAATAATGTTAATTCTGGCAAGGGCCTAAAATGCACATTTAATGCAATACCGGCATCAGCAGCATTTTGAATAACCAAATCGCGTTGTTCTTCTGTAATTTTCAGACGAAGTGGATAGATATGATAAGAAGGAGTCACCCCTTCTTTTACTTGAGGAAGAATAAAAATATCCTGATCCTTAAACCATTTATTGTACTCATCAAATACCCTTTTTCTTTCAATGAGTAGAGTGTCGTACTGTTTGAGTTGACCTAATGCTAACGCGGAGTTTAAGTCAGGAAGATTACATTTCATTCCACGCTCTATGATATCGTATTTCCACGAGCCGGCTTTATTCTTTGTAAATGCATCTTTTGTTTGACCATTCAGCGCAAATCTTCTCAAGTTCGGGTAAATCTCTTTATTGTTAAAAGGTTCAGGAAGATTTAAGCAAATAATTCCACCCTCACCCGCTGTGATATTTTTTACAGCATGAAGCGAAAAAATAGAGATATCGCATAAGCTTCCAGAGTAGATTCCATTATAACTTGCACCCATTGAATGCGCTGCATCAGACAGAACCATTATCCGTGAAAGGTCCGCTTCATTCTTGTTCTTCGGCTCAAATTTATCAAGAACTTCCTTTTTTCTAACGAGTGCATTTATTGCCTCATAATCCGCCAAATTACCCCCAATATCTACGGGAACAATTACTTTAGTTTTTTTCGTAATTGCTTGTTCAATTGCATCAATATCGATGGTAAAATCATCCTTTACATCCACAATAACTGGGCGTGCACCTGCATGTAAAACAGCAAGCGCAGTGGCTGCATAGGTATAAGCCGGAATGATTACCTCATCTCCTTCACCAATTCCCCACCACTTCAAAAAAAGCACCATTCCTGAGGTCCAAGAATTTACTCCTAGACATGCTGGAATAGAAAATTTACTGGCTGTTAAGTCTTCTAATTCCTTCGTGACAGGACCTGTTGTGATCCAGCCAGAATCCAACACTTTTAATACTTCCTCTTTTACCTTTTCATCAATGAAAGGCGGCGAAAATGGTATATTCATATTTTTTTATTAAACCTTATCATTACTCTATTCGCATTGGTTTCAAATTTACCAACTTCTTCATATCCATTCTTTTCATAAAACCGAATGGCACGCGCATTGTCTTCAAAATCTGTTGTAAGGCTGATGTTATTATAGCCTTTCGAAGCCACTATCTCCTCTGTTTGTTTCAATAGATTACTTCCCAAGCCTCGCACTTGTTCAGATGTAGCAATAGATAATAATTCCGGACCAGCAATCTGTAATCCTTTGCCATTAAGCACCCGATTTACTAAGCCCAAAAAACCCTTCGGGTTTCCTAATGCAATTTTTAGGAATACGAATGAAAAAGTCAAAGGGCTAGACGCAACAATCTTTTTCATTGCGCCAATAGATTCAAACATCACGGCCGCAAATCCTACCACTTTTCCTTCCTGTTTTGCGACTATGATTATCGCATCATCTTTCATTAAGAGAAAAGCCTTGTAATATGCTTTTAAAAATGAAGGACCGAGTGTACTTAAAAAAAAATTGGTGAACTTCAATAAATGCAGGTCAACAATCCCAGCAATATCATCCTCACTTGCTTTTGTAAACTCTAAGTTCATCTATTAGGTTGAATATGGTGGTTAATCCCTTGGAACGCGCAAAATTATTCTGGTAAAAGTTACTCCCTGTATTATTTTTATACTTTGTGAAATTCTCTACAAACTCCTCAACCCCTCCCACAAAAGATTCGACATCTCCTGGGTTATAGGCTAAGCCCATTTTTGAATTAACAAGTATTTTTCTTGCCTCTCCTTTTACCCCAGCGAGTATTGGTTTGTCGGCATAAAAATAGCCTTGAAGCTTCGAAGGAATAATGTGTTCATATCCACTGCTGTCTTTCAAATTTAAAAACAAGGCATCTGCCTGATTCATTGCCATATTTGCCTCTTCTGGACTCACGCGTCCATAGAATTTAATATATGGAGAGCCCGCAAGTTTTGATCGGAGCACCTCTTCACTTGTGCCAGACCCGATAAAGTGAAATGCAATAGGCTGTTTATCCACTATGGTTAAGAAGGATGGGACCAAAGACTCCAAACCTTGGTGAACGCCAATATTTCCGGCATAAACTAGATTGACTCGATCCTCCATTTTTTCCAACTGAAAGGAGCTTTCTTTTGGTTCTTCTTGTCCCTCAGATATTGCCCAATTAAAAACAGTGCGGACCGGTTTTTTGTCTGCCGTTCTTAATTTGATGGTTTCAGAGACTCCATCACTTACACAAATAAAAGCATCGAATAAGCCGTAATAACGCTTCACCAAAAAATCAATGAACCGAATAGCCAAGTTGGATTTCAAAAACCCAGAAGCTTTTATATTTTCTGGAAATACATCTTGCACATCTAAAATAATGGAAGATTTCGGCTTAAAAATACGAATAACTAAACCTACAAATCCAACAAAAGGTGAGGATTGTTGGATTATATAGACGGAGTTTCTTTGGCCATTAAACAAAAGATAAAAAGCCGCAGAAAGTGAAAATACAAGGTAATTGAGAACTCGCTTTATAACGCTGGGTCCATGGTAGGCGAATGTCAATAACCGAACAATATCGGATCTCCCAAGCTTCTCTTTTTGGCGGAAGCTGTTTTTATACCCAGCATAGATATGTCCCTTTGGGTAATTCGGAAACCCAGTAACTACTTGCACATCCTTGTCAAGTAGTTCCGAAAGATCATTCGTGAATTTTGAATCTTTCAAATATGGCTCAGGACTATAATACTGAGCCACGTAGTATATTTGATTGAACCCTATCAATGCTTTCTCCATACAACACGGTTGATGTATGTGGTATAGGATAAGATGATACGCACAATTTTTTCACTGACATTCGGCATAGAGTAATCTGCAACTTGCCTAAAATTCCGTTCCTCCAGATTCTGCGTTTTTAATTGTGCTAATCCTTGCATTATCCTTTCTGGATCGAGGCCTACCATCATTACAGAGGCTTCTTCCATGGCTTCTGGGCGTTCATGTGCATCTCTTATGTTGAGTGCTCGAAAATTCATGATGGATGATTCTTCTGAAATTGTGCCGCTGTCGCTCAGTACCCCAAAAGAATTCTTCTGCAAAGCATTGTAATCGCTGAAGCCCAATGGTTTTAAAAACTGAACCTTTTCATGAATTTGTGTCTTCACTTGATCGAGTCTTTTGCGCGTACGTGGATGCGTTGAAACTATAACCGGATAATCGTATTTTTCTGCAATCTGGTTGAGGCTATGCATCAAACCATTGAAGTTCGCATCATTGGTAATATTCTCTTCTCTATGTGCCGATACGACAAAATATTTTCCTTTCTCAAGGCTTAATTTTGATAAAACATCCGATGCATCTATTTGGTGCATATAATGTGCTAATACTTCAAACATCGGGCTACCTGTTTTGATAATCCGATCGGGTGATAAACCTTCACGGAGGAGATATTCGCGAGCGATATCAGAATAGGTTAGGTTAATGTCTGAGATATGATCAACAATTTTTCGATTCGTTTCTTCCGGCACCCGCTGATCAAAGCAACGGTTTCCTGCTTCCATATGGAAAATTGGAATTTTTCTCTTCTTTGCTGGTATTGCACATAAACACGAATTAGTATCGCCTAAAACGAGGAATGCATCTGGATTTACTTCCTCTAAAATTGGGTCAATATTAATCAGAATCTGACCAACTGTTCCGGTGGCAGATGCTGCCGCTGCATTTAAGAAATAATCAGGCTTTCTGATACCTAAGTCTTCATAAAATACTTCGTTTAATTCGTAGTCATAATTTTGACCTGTATGAACGGTGATATGTTCGATCGCTTCGGATGCATCTAAGGCTGCCATTACTCGCGATAATCGGATTATTTCAGGGCGTGTGCCCACAACCGTCATTACTTTTAATTTGGTCATTCTATATTATTTTATTCTTAAACTTCTAAAAAATGGGTGTCGGTTCTTTCAGGATTAAAAATCTCATTCGCCCAAAACAGCGTAATCAAATCTTCATTTCCTGTATTGGTAATATTATGGGTATATCCCACAGGAATATCAACGACTGTGGGCGTTTTACCATTCACTGGGTATTCTATCACTTCGTTTTCATCAATTTTTCGAAACTTAATGATGGCCTCACCTCGTATCACTAAAAACTTTTCTGTTTTTGTATGATGAAAATGGTTTCCTCTTGTAACCCCAGGCTTGGTTGTTGAAACGAAAATTTGACCAAAGTCTTCTGATTTTATCCATTCGAACAAATCCCCTCTATTGTCCACATGTAAATCCATTGGATAGGAGAATTTATCTCTTGGTAAATATGACAGATAGGTACTATAGAGGTATTTCGTCAGTGTATCTTGTACGCGAGGAGCATGCAAGGTCTTCCTGCTTTCAGGGAAAGAGCTTATCGTCCTTTCTAAGAATCCTAAGCTCACCTCAAACTGAGTACGTACCTTACCTTGAAGGAGTCCGCTGTGATTTTCTTGGTCCAACCAGGATAAAAACTCAAGCACCACATCATCTACATAAACGATGGGGAACGAATAATTAGGGTCGCGAACTTCAATGGGCAGGTCGTTGGCGATATTGTGACAAAAAGTGGAGATTACTGAATTATAATTCGGCTTCGACCACTTACCAAATACCCCAGGAAGACGGTAAATCACACCGCTAATTTTACCACTATTTGCCGCTTCCGTTACGAGTTTTTCCGCTTGCAATTTGCTCACTCCATAAGGGTTATCCTTTTCAGCTTGAGTGGAAGAGCTCATGATAAATTTTGGTGGGTTTGCAGGCTGAGTTTTATTGATCGCATCCAGTAAGGCTGCCGTCAAGTCTTTGTTTCCCTTTGCAAAGTCCGCAGTATTCTCCGGGCGATTTACGCCTGCCAGATGAAAAATTGTATCGGCATCTTTGAGTATTTCGGGATACTCATTCACTTTGGTTTCGCGCAATATTGTATGAACCTGGATAGTATCCATTCGGTTCAAATGCACCAATAAATTCTTGCCAACAAAACCGTTGGCTCCAGTAACCACTACCTTTTTCATGAATTTTTCAACTCCTCTTGTACATGGTCTAATTTTAATACCATCGCCTTTAACTCTTCATGAGAAAGTTGGTAGGTATTGTGCGAATGGTAATCTTCAACAAGATTTACCTTATCATCGCCCTCAGAAAAATATTTATCGTAGTTTAGGTCTCTATCGTCTGCGGATACGCGGTAATAATCTCCCAAGTCTTCACTTTTCACACGCTCTTCTGCAGTGAGTAAGGTTTCATACAATTTTTCACCATGACGTGTACCGATGACTTTAATTTCATTCTTTGCATCAAAAATATCCAACATAACTTCAGCCAATTGGCGGATGGTTGCAGCAGGCGACTTTTGAACAAATACGTCTCCAGATTTACCATTTGCAAAGGCAAACATGACCAAATCTACCGCTTGATCCAATGACATCATAAAGCGAGTCATATCTGGGTTTGTTAGGGTTAGAGGCTTTCCTGCTTTAATCTGCTGAATAAATAGCGGTATTACTGAGCCCCTACTTGCCATTACATTACCGTATCTAGTCGCGGTGATGGTAGTTGAGTTGGTTACACGTGATTTAGCTACCGCAACTTTTTCCATCATTGCTTTAGAGATACCCATAGCATTGATAGGGTATGCCGCCTTATCGGTGCTCAGGCAGATTACTTTTTCCACTCCATTTCTAATCGCTGCATTTAGCACATTTTCAGTGCCCAACACATTTGTTTTTACCGCTTCAATGGGATAAAACTCACAAGATGGAACTTGTTTTAACGCCGCAGCATGAAAAATATAATTGACTCCTTGCATGGCATATTGCAAGCTATCCGCATCTCTGACATCGCCAATATAGAATTTCACTTTATCAGATTGCAGCGCATGACGCATATCGTCTTGTTTCTTTTCGTCTCTTGAGAAAATTCGAATTTCTTTAATATCAGTATTCAAGTACCCTTGCAATACTGCGTTGCCAAAGGAACCTGTTCCTCCTGTAATTAATAAGGTTGCATTTGATAAATTCATGAAAATAATTTTAAATTCTTAAAGGATGTAATATAATTATCGTGTTTCCTGAGGTTCTGGTTATTATAACCATAAAACTCAATATTGTTATGCTCTGCCGCTTCAAAGTCATTGTTCGAATCACCAATTAATAGGCAATCCTGCTTCATATAACCATTGTCATCTATAACATTCGCTACCAATTGTTTTTTGGGAGTTGGTGATCCATGAATTGATTTGAAGTATTGATCTATTCCCAACTGCTCACATAGAAACCTCAATTCTTTTTGATCTGAACCCGATACAATATGCATTGGGGTTCCAGCAGCGGATTGCTTTTTAATAAATTCAACCGTCTCTTCAATCAATAATTCCTTATTTGTTAAGAGCGTTTTCATAATCGACGAAAACTTCTCCGTATACAATGTCAGTTTCTCCTCAGTAAGGGTAGGTTCTCCTAAAACATCTTCAAAGAAATACTTGAATTTAACATAGCGCGAAAGCCCACCATTTTGCCGATGAAATTCGAGTAATTTCTCGACATCTTGTTTATCGAAATCCGCCAATACTTTTTCAAACCCAAGGTCTCTGACCTCATTTGAATTCATTATTACTCCATCGAAATCCCAAAGGATTACCCTCATAGTTTTGTATTAATAATTTTGTGCTTCACTTTTTCCAAATCTTCAGGGGTATCAACGGCAATTGAATCCGCGCTCATAAGAACCATCCTCACCTCCAAGCCCATTTCTAAAAACCGGAGTATTTCAATGTCTTCTTGTTCTTCAAATGAGGTCTTCGTTTTTTGCCCCATAAATGCCTTCAGCGCTTCCTTTGGAAATCCATAAATACATATTTGCCGATAACCAAAATCAAACTCGCCTCGCTTGTTTCCCGGAATTGCTGCTCTCGACATGTACAATAACCTTTGGTCATTTCTGAATACAACTTTAGGAATTGTCAAGCTTAGGTAATCTTCGCGATTATCTATTGGAGCATATCCATTCAATATCTCATCACTTCCTTGCTGAATCAATGAAATTATGCCTTTGATGTCTTCGGGATTAATTAGGGGTTCATCTCCTTGAACATTGATATAATATTTCGCGTCAATTTGTTCAGCGACTTCTGCTACCCTATCCGTACCTGTTAGGCAAGCTTCACTTGTCATTAAAGCATTATAACCCAAGGCTTCAATATGATCAAAAATAAGCGGATGATCAGTGGCTACAACGATGGTACTTGGGTCGTCGACAGCCAATAAGCATTGCTCATAGGTTCTTTGAATCATCGACTTACCTTCAATATCAACCAAAGGCTTATTGGGTAAGCGTGTAGAGGCCAGTCTGGCAGGAATTACAATGAGGAATTCTTTCATAGATGAGCAAATACTGATTCAGATTTTAATCCATCATAAGCAGATGCCGTTAAGCTGATGCATTCAATACCTTTTGATTTAGCCATTTCGAACAGGTATTCATTTTCTTGAAATAATTCTTGTTCTCTTGCACTCAATCCGGCAGATCCATAGCCATCATAGCCAACTACCCAAATCTTTTTAATCCCTAACTCATAGGCCGTTTCTAGCGCGAGGGCAGTATGTGAATCGAGGTACTTATCAGAGAACTTTATTTCTTCGAGCTCGTATGCTTTGTCTTTTAGTACTTCTGGAATATAGGTTCCCATTTTTCTTGGAAAAGGCGGACAAACACAAAGTGTTTTTGGAGGCAGAGACCCTGATAAGACTTGCTCCATTCTTAAGCCCTCATTGCCCACCAAACAAAATAGTTGGGTTGTTTGTAAATCTCTAAAGGAAAGTGCGTTTTTGGAACTCGCATGGATAAGAACCAAATCCTCTTCTTTTTTTGCCAAAGCAACAATGGCATTTGCATGTTTGCTTGCAGATGGACCTCCACCTACAATTAATGCCGTTTTATAATTCGCATCACTTTTAAATTTAGGAAGTTGAATATTATCCGCTAGTCCTTTCGATTGATTATGTAAGGCCCTAATGATGCTATTGAAAGAATATGAACGTTTTCCAACCCAGTCCATTACCTCTTTTTGAGGTAGCGAATTGGCCCCAGAAACCATATATGGCAAATTTGTGCCCCAACCGTATTCTTCCTGAAGGTTTGTAAATCCATCCACTACAGCGGAAAGTGCATTAAAATCGAAATCGAGCTGTCCTTTAGCATTGAGGGCCGTTAATAGAAGCTCCATCTTTAAATTGCCTGCTCCTCTTCCCATTCCGGTGATGGTTGCATCTACAATTTCACAACCACATTCAATGGCCGTTAAGGTATTTATAAGGCCCATTTCAAGGTTATTATGACCATGAAATCCTATTGGCACATCAACTTTTGACTTAACCAGGGAATAGACTTCTTTTACATCTTCGGGATACACTCCTCCGTAAGAATCAACCATATAGAAATAGCTGGCTAAGCCATTTACTTTAGACAGGTTCTCGAGCAATGCGGGATGTTCTTTCCACTTCGACATATACATCACGTTAAAACCAACCTCGAATCCCATTTCTTTTACTCCGGTTGCTAGTTCCAATGCTCTCTCGAAATTTGCAGGGTCAATTGCCAAGCGAACCATATCGATATAGCCAATACAAGGGCCTAGAACCCTTTTTAGGTCTGCTACTCTAACGTCTTTTTCATTTAGAATAACCACCAATTTCTTTTTACTCACCTTTTTGAGGTGCTCAAGCACATAGGTAGGTAGATAAAAATATTCTCCTAAATATGATTTTTGTGGATCTGAGCGATATCCTACTTCCAAATAATCAATTGGCAACTCATTCATCGCGTTGAGATACTGATCTACCAATTCTGAGTCAAAATCCCAGTTGGTATAATATCCACCATCTCTTAAGGTACAGTCTAACAATTTCACTTGAAAACTCTTCATTATACTTTAAATTAAATACTGATTATTTCTTTTTTAAATTCACTTTGAATCCATCCAACAAGGCTGTCTAAATCAAAAAACTGACTGATTCTCGGATCTTGCAGCGAAGGGAATGTATTAAATATGGCCTTATCTTTTGCATTGATTAAAATAGCTGCAGCAGCCGATTCATTGTAAGTGGCCTCCAAAAGTGTGGTAGACTTTCTTGCGAAACAAATATTTTGTTGCAGCGAATCTTCGAGGTTTGCTTCCAAGGCCAACTCATACACCTTATAATCATTCACATCATCCTTTGGGTGCAACTTTAGCGAAAGCTTGATGTTTTCTTGTTGTAATTTGGGTATAAGATATTGAATGATTGTGTGATTTACTTCTACTTCTCGCGGCTCAGTGAAAAATATAACCTTCGGTTGGTTGCGTTTTTGTTCTAATTTATGCTTCGCAGAGAAGATTGTTGTTGCCAATGCTTCATCAAAAACAAATTTCGACTCGCTATAAAGCTTGTTCAGAAATTCTGCTGCATACGCGCTACTGGTAAAAAACTGGTTTCCCGTGAAGCCTTTAGGGAACCTGAAACCATATTCAAGACCATGTGGTATACAAATCAATTCTACCCGCAGTTTGTTGGCAATCTTTTCTTCGATTAAAGCAAAACGGTCCAAATTATTTCCCGTATAAGCTTTTCGAGCACCCTTATCTTTCAGTAAACGATCATAAATATGTTCATACAACATGGTATGCACAAGACGCTTGGCATAAAAGGTTAAGGAATAAGTTGCAGTGTATTTGCCTACATATTGGGTCATGAGCTTTTTAATGAGTCGCATTTGACCATAGGATTTTATCCAAGCTGAAAATACCCATGCTAATCTTGTAGCAAGACTGTAATAGCTGTAGATAGAATTTGTCGACAAAGAATAATCTTCTATTTCATACGCTACATCCAAGGCGGCAAATTTTGTTTGACTGGCTTTCGTTCTTGCAAGATAGAGCTCAGGGCTGCTGGTGACACTCTTATTTTTCTTGACTCGAAACATGCGATAGAGCAGGAAAAAGGCTGTAGCCAATACTATGACGTGATTCTTAAACTTATTCAACCAATGAATGGCTCCAATTTTTGTGTTCGATTGGATATGACCGTGTGCACCTTGAATATCGGCTAGAAAACACCGTAACTTATAATTGGCCAGTACGGCATTTATCTTGATCTTTTGATTTTCACTTTCAGTCAGCACATAGTTTTCACACGCCAAATAAGGTTGAATGAAGTTCAAATAAAGTTCGTTCACATAATTGCTATCATTTGAATATTGCGGGGCCAGAGAATCTAGTTTAGCAAATAACTCATCCGTGAATAATTCTTCAAACGAAAATGCAATCGCCTTACCCTGCACTTCGAATTTTTGACCAATTATCTCGATGTTTCGCATTATTTATTAAAACTTTCCAAATCGCCAGGACTCCGTAGGTACGCTCTTTCCTTTCGGTATGATACCAAAATATAAGCAATCATCATAATAAAGTTCGAGATCAAAACGGCATAGGCAGCCACATTAATCCCTCCTTCTTTCATAAAAATCATAACAATAACAATATTGATCAAACCGCCAACCAAAACGACCAATAAGGATATGTATGTCTTTAATGAAAATGCTAGAAATGTTGCCAGAATATTCCCAATCAAAAAGAAGTACTCTGAGACGATTAAAATTTTCAAAACATACGAGTATTCAAGGTATTGAGAGGCACCCATTAGCATATAAAGCTCATCGGCGAAGATATATCCGAGGATACATACAAACGTCATAATTCCAACAATCGCCCATCTCATTTTGGCTATTCCTGATCCGTTTTTTTTCTCCATTTCCCGATAATATACCATGGGGTAGAACATCATTAATAAACCAGAAAATAACTTTACGCCCAAAAGCACCCGTAATCCAATCGCATATTTTGCAACTTCTTCAAAGTCAAAATAAAATTTAAGAAAAAACTGACCTGCAAAATCAAATGATAATTTCACCAATGTTCCTCCCAAGGCTGGAAGTGAGAATATTAGAATTGTCTTAATAAATAATGTCTTGCGGTCATCTATTTTCTTACTGGATTTTGCATTGAACCCAAAGGCGAGTAAAAATCCTACACCATAAGCAAACAGAGCCCGATCATCCGTAAGACTATCCGTGTAAACAAAAAACCCAAGAAGGGCAAATGTGATGAAGGCTGCTCCAATTTTCAAATAATTAAGATCCCTCAGTCTCATTAAGGACCTTGTGAGGAATTGGCGTTCCTCAAAAAGCACAAAAAAGGCAAAAAGACATGGCAAAAGGCTCTCTGTTAAATAGTATGCAGCGATGGCCAGCAGTACAACAGACCCAGTTATTAATTTATCAACAAAACGCTTGAGTACGATACTTAATCCCTTTGTATTAAACCGCAAGTAACTTCGATGAATTGTAAGCGTAAATAATACGGCCATAAACTCAAGAGCTGACTTGTTATAGGAATATGTACCCAATTCTTTGGGACTCAAGTTCTTATTGATGAGTATTGTGATTAATAATGCTAGTCCGGTAGATATTGCGAATCCGATTGAAAAAAACACAAAATCTAAATAGTACTTTAACCTTTTCTTTGAAAAGCGACTGAGTCCTTTTCTTAAAAGTCTATACTTTACCTGCTGCATCCTTAATTGGCACCCTAAATTTTCCGCTTGCTAAAATGGTGGCAAGAAAACGTTTCAAATAAATCCAAACTGCTGCCATTACCACTGAGCCGAAAAGCTTTTGGTAGTTAAATCCATAAATTTTCTTTCCAAAAACTTTAAACGGTACCGGGTTAAAATCCACCCCTTCCGGGTTATTTTTCTCTTCAATAAAATGGGCATGTTGATGGTGAAAATAAAGGCCTACTT
>Ga0100393_10001545_pt1 | contig 23252 bp, 26 predicted proteins | sample CryGeymeta201517_FD_81546 | JGI IMG/M metagenome (GOLD analysis project Ga0100393, IMG submission 81546) | Groundwater microbial communities from Crystal Geyser aquifers in Utah, USA - Crystal Geyser metaG 2015-17 | ecosystem: Environmental > Aquatic > Deep subsurface > Groundwater | place... | reverse complement strand
CAAGGGCAAACTGGAGCACGTCAATATCACGGTCAGCGACCCGCAGAGGAGCGCCGCCCTGCTGCGCGATCTGTTTGGCTGGCATATCCGGTGGGAGGGGCCATCAATGTCGGCTGGCCACACCATCCATATCGGCACGGATGACGCCTATATCGCGCTCTATACTAACCCGGAGATTCGGACTGCCGATCCCATGTTCAACAAGGGCGAACCGATGAACCATATCGGTGTGACCGTCGATAATCTGGATGCGGTAGAAGCCAAGGTGGTCGGAGCGGGGCTGAAACCGTTCGGCCATGATGACTATGAACCGGGTCGCCGCTTCTATTTCCTCGACTGGAACGGCATTGAATTCGAGGTGGTGAGCTATGGATAATAACCTTCTCCCTTGAGGGAGAAGGATACGAAGGCTTATCCGTCAGGATTAGCCGCAGTTGGATGAGGGTGCACCCAGCCCGATTGATCGGTCGCCAACCGCCCGGCCCCGCGCCATCACAAAGCAACCGCCCCTCTTCTGGCCGAAGAGGGGCGCTCATATTCTACATTGTGCAGAGACGCACGAGGTCCTGAAACAAGTTCAGGATGACGACGTCGATGCCGTGATGTTCTAAAGGCTAGGATTAACCAGCACCTTCTCGCCCGTCGCCTTCTTCTCGTAACCCTTGGCAGTCTCCGGATCGATCATGTCCATAAGGCTGATCTCGCTGGAATAGTCGCTGTTGAAAATGCCGTTGCGCTCTTCGACGGTATACATGCGCATTTCCATCATCCGCTCCATGCCGACCTTTTCGAGATGCGGGGTGAGCAGCCAGCCGCCGACGCCCCAGTAGAGGCCGAGGCCGCCGCCGAGGATGGTTTCGCCGGTGTCGAGACGGCCATAGATATAGACCTGCTTGTTGACGGTCGAGCCGTAGACGCTGAATTCCGCGCCGCGCACCGCCGCCGCCTTTTCCATCGCGGTCAGGATATAGCTGGCCATCTTGCCGCCGCCGATCGCGTCAAAGCCGAGCGTGGCACCGGTTTCGGCCAAGGCAGCGATCAGCTGCTCCATGAAATCGTCCTTGCTGCTGTCGATCACATGAGTCAGGCCAATATCGGTGAGGATTTTCTTCTGCGCATCGCTGCGCACGATCGCGACCAGTGGCACGCCTTCCTTGAGGCAAAGCTTGGCGAGCATTTGTCCGAGGTTCGACGCCGCAGCGGTGTGGACCAGGCCTTCGTGGCCTTCGGCGCGCATGGTGTTGAGGAAGCCCTGCGCGGTCATCGGATTGACGAACAGCGAAGCGCCTTCCTTGGCCGGTGCGCCTTCGGGCAGCGGTACGCACATCATCGCCGGCATGACGCGGTGGGTACGATACATTTCGCCGCCGACGATCGTCACAACCTTGCCCATCAAGGCCTGCGCGGCATCGGATGATCCGGCGGCGACCACGGTGCCAGCACCTTCATTGCCAGCTGCCATTTTCTTGCCAGCCCGGCCCTTGAAGAACGGCTGCATCGCCGCATCAACATCGGCGACCAGTGCCGGGTGACCATCGACGGTTTCGCTGCGCACCGTGTCCATATTGGCCGCTGCGGTCAGCAGGCCGAGATCGGACGGATTGATCGGCACCGCCTCCATCTGGACGACGACTTCATGTTCTTTCGGTTCGGGCACAGCATAAGGTTCGATCGACAATATGGATTTGCCGTCCTCGGTTACGGTGGTGAACAGTTGCTTTGCGTCGGGAAATTGGCTCATCGGATATTCCTCTCTCTTATATTTCTAGAAATTCTTGGCGGCGGCTAGCGCGCCCAGTCTTGCGGTGATCTCGAAAAATTCTGTCACCGTTTCATCGATAATCTGTCTGGCAGTTTTTACCTCGTCAATCAAACCGGAAGATTGGCCGGCCAGACCAACCGAGGCTTCCATATCACCGCCAAAATAGACATCCATGATGCCCTTGAACGTATCGGCTGGCATCAGGCCGTCCTCGTAAATCTTCGCCGTGCGCTCGGTCTTCAGCGCCCTTATGCAGGGCGAGGCTTTCTTGTTCAGCACATAGGTCCCGGTTTCCTTGGCATCGAGTATCGCCTGCTTGTAATTCATATGCACCGGGCTTTCGGCGCTCGAGACAAAGCGCGTGCCCATCTGAATAGCTTCCGCACCCAGCGCAAAGGCCGCTGCCATGCCTTTGCCATCGGCAATGCCGCCGGCAGCAACCATCGGAATATCAGTTTGCCGGCGGATCGCCTGCAGCAAGACCAGCGTCGATACTTCCTCCGGATTCTTGAAGCCTCCACCTTCGGCGCCCTCGACAATCAGGCCATCGACGCCCGCCTCGACGCAGCCCATTGCTGCAGCGACGGTTGGAACAGCATGGTAGACGATGATTCCGGCCTCCTGCAGCGGCCCGACAAATTTGCGCGGGCTGCCCGCCGAGGTGGTGACGAATTTCACGCCCGATCCGCAGATATGGTCCAGGATCGCCGGATCCTTCAGGAACATGATCGGCAGGTTCACCCCGAACGGCGCGTCGGTCAGATCCTTCATCTTGGCGATTTCCGCCATGCAGGCCTCAGTCTCGCCGGAGCTGGTCTCAATTATCCCAAACCCGCCAGCGTTGCAGACCGCCGATGCCAGCTGCGACCGGGCGATCCAGCCCATCGGCGCCTGGACGATCGGATATTTTGCACCGGTATGTTCAAGGAAACGATTCATAGTCTGTCTTTCATCTTGGCCGATCAACCCATCGGGTACATGATTTCCCGGCTGATCTTGTAGATCCGTTTCATGATCTCGTCGCTGAGCACCAGATCGGCGGCGGCAAAAATCTCGGGCAATTGATCGGTGTGGGTTGCGCCGACGATGGTGGAGGCGACAAAATCATGCTGTTTCGACCAGGCGGTTGCCAGCGTGACCGGCGCTACGCCCAGTTCCTCGGCAATCGCCATGAAGCGCTTGGTCGACTCCTCCGACTTCGGATTCACGAAGCGTTCTGCCATTTTTGCCTGACGTCCGCCCATTTTGAGATAGGCCGAGAAACGTGCGCCTTCAGGCATCGCGCCATCATTATATTTGCCCGACAAGGCCCCGCCCCCGAGCGGCGAATAGGGAATCAGGCTGACCCCTTCCTGTCGGCAGACCTGCGCCAGTTCGTCCTCGAACCGGCGGTTGTTCATGCTGAAATTATTCTGGATCGTGCAATAGCGGGTGACGCCCAGACGCTCGGAGGCCTCGAGCGATTTCATCAGCCCCCAGCTAGTTTCGTTGGAACAGCCGATGGCGCGGATCTTGCCCGCCCTGATCTGCTCGTCGAGCACCTCCATGGTTTCGTCATAGGCGGTGCCATGGTCGGGCCAGTGGGTCTGGTAGAGATCGATATAGTCGGTCTGCAGCCGCTTCAGGCTGGCATCCAGCGCCCGCACGATATTGTGGCGATCCATCGCCGTCATCCCGGCGCGCTGCGAGGATTCGATCCACCCATGGCTGGGTCCGGAAACCTTGGTCGCGATGATCAGACTGTCGCGATCCTTGCCCTTCATCCAGCGACCGACGATATTCTCGGTTTCTCCGGCCCATTCCCGTTTGGGCGGCACGGGATAATTTTCCGCCGTGTCGAAGAAATTGATCCCGGCTTCGACCGATTCATCCATGATCCGGTGCGACATCGCCTCGTCGGCACCGCTGCCAAAGGTCATCGTTCCCATGCAAATTTCTGATACATAGATCGGGCTTCGGCCCAGGCGGCGTGTTTTCATGCAATGTCTCCGGGAGTTTGGCGGTGGCTTAACTGTGCGGTTAAGCAGCATAACCCGCATGGGTTGCGAAACGCAATCCAATTTCTCTGGTGGCTAGCCAGCCTGCCCCAGAACAAGGCAGGCGAGAAATATCAGCAAACCGGCAAAGCGATTGGAACGGAATTTGGCCAGCGCGTCGTCGCCATCGCTGCTTTTCAACGTCACCACCTGCCACAGGAGATGCAGTCCGACCGGCGCCAGCGCCGCGAGACCGAGCCATTGCGGCCGCAGCATCCAGAAAGCGGCACCCCAGCTGACCAGCGCGATCAGGTAAAAGGTCAGCACGCCAAAACGCACATTCTCCCCCAGCCGCAAAGCGCTGGAACGAATCCCGACCAGCGCATCATCTTCGCGGTCCTGCAGCGCATAGATCGTGTCATAGCCGATCACCCAGAAAATCGATCCGAAGTAGAGCAGCGCCATTGCCCAGTGGAATGCAGGATCGATCGCCAGCCAGCCGACCAGCGCGCCCCAGCTGAATACCAGCCCCAGCCAGGCTTGCGGCCACCAGGTAATCCGCTTCATGAACGGATAGGCGGCGACCAGTGCCAGACTGCCAAGCGCAACAAGCTTGGCGATACCATTGATCTGCCACCAGACGGTCAGGCCAATCAGACATAGGATAGTAAGCCATATCCAGGCAGCCTTGAGCGACACCGCACCACTTGCCAGCGGCCGCGAGCGGGTTCGCTCCACCTGACGGTCGAGATCGCGATCGACGATATCATTATAGACGCAACCCGCGCCGCGCATCGCAATAGAACCGAGCAGCAGCCAGAGCAGCAGGTCCCATCGCTCGATCGCACCGCCCGCCAACGCAATGCCCCAGGCACAGGGCCAATAGAGCAGCCACCAGCCAATCGGGCGATCGAAGCGGGCCAGCAAGGCATAGGGCCGGGATGCGGCTGGCAGCAGACCGACAATGCCCTTGTGCTCGGAATCGGGAACGATATTTTGAAAGTCGGATGACATTGGCGGCTTATACCGTTAGTCCTGAGCTTGTCGAAGGACGTTTTTCGACCGATAGCCGTACTTCGACAGGCTCAGTGCTAACGGTTTTTGGATATTCGAGACCTGCCATGCCCGCGACCCCCGCCTATCCCCCGCACAGCGCGCCGCGCCTGTTCATCGATGTCGAGCTTGCCAATGGCGCGGACGTTCGTCTGGAGGGCAGCCATGCCCATTATCTGCTCAAGGTGATGCGGCTCAAACAGGGGGATCCGGTCAAGCTGTTCGATGACCGCACCGGCGAATATCTCGCCCATGTGTCCGCCCTGGGCAAACGCGATCTGATCTTGACGATTGATGGCAAGACCCGGGATCGGGAAACGGTGCCCGATCTGTGGCTGTGCACAGCCCCGATCAAGAAGGACCGGTTCAACTGGATCGCCGAGAAAGCCACAGAGCTGGGCGTGGCCAGAATCGTGCCAGTGCAAACTGAACGCACGCAAGGTCATGGCATCAAGGATGAGAAATTGCGCGCCCATATGATCGAGGCGGCGGAACAATGCGAGAGCACCGCCCTGCCCGTTCTGGACCCACTGACCAAATTGACTGATATGCTCGAACAATGGCCCGCCGAACGGCATCTGTTCTTCGCCGACGAGCGTATTCATCAAACCGGTGAAGGCAGCTTTCGCAAGGCGCTCGTCGCCCATGCCGGGCCAGCGGCAATCCTGATCGGGCCCGAGGGCGGCTTTTCCGATACAGAAAATGAATTGATCCGCGCCCTGCCCCAGTCGGTGTCGGTATCGCTTGGCCCGCGAATATTGCGCGCCGATACCGCCGCAATTGCAGCGATCAGCCTGTGGATGGCGGGTCGCGGAGACTGGAACCCAAGCTAGGACCGATCCGGTTCGCCCATAAGGCCAGCCAATTAGCCAAGGCGTTTCAGGCGCACCAATATTTCATCCAGCGAAGACAGGAACCGCGAGCGGTCCGCCTTGCTGAACGGCGGAGGGCCGCCGATATTCTCGGTGCCCATACCGGCGCGCAGATCGGCCATGATCGCGCGGGTCGCTACGGCGGCACCGATCGAATCAGCGGTAAACGGCTTGCCATTTGAGCCAACGACAGCCGCCCCGGCTTTCACGCATCGGTCTGCCAGCAAAATGTCCGAGGTTATCACCACCGTGCTGGGGCCGGTTCGCTCTGCAATATAATCATCCGCCGCATCAAAGGCATCGCTGACCACCACCCGGCTGACCAGCGGGTGATCCGGCACCCGAAACGGGCTGTTGCTGACAATCACCACCGCCACTTGATGGCGGTCCGCCACCCGGTAAATTTCGTCTTTTACCGGGCAGGCGTCCGCATCAACGAATATTTCTATGGTGCCGGTCACGATTTGGTTCAGTCGGCTTTGGGTCCGCGGGGCTTGCCACCTTCAAACGGACGTTTTCCGCGATGCGGCTTTTTATCGCCACCCGCGAAATTGCCGCCGGAACCCGATTTGCGATCGCCTTTAAAGTCGGTTTTCTTTTTGAAACCGCCACCAAATTCGCGCTTTGGTCCGCCACCATCAGAGCCGCCTTCGCCTTCCGGCTTGCGCTTCTGATAAGGCTTGCCACCACCACCCGGTTTGTCCCCGAATTTCTTGTCGCCAAATTTCTTGTCGCCGAACTTGTTCTTGCCGAACTGCTTGCCGCCATGTTTCTTGCTGGCGTTGCTGTAATCGCGCTGGCCGCCCGCATTGTCGGGACGTCCGCCCTTGCGGTTGCGTTTGGCTTCGTCGCGCGGCTTGCCTTCAAACTGGGTGATTACGATATCATCGGTATCATCCCCGCCGGATTCTCTCTTTTCAGCGATCGCAGCGGTGAATTTGTCCACCACCCGGCGCGGAATTTCGAACAGCGTATCGTCGCCGTTGATCCGGATCGCACCGATTTCATTCTTGGTGATATGACCGCGGCGGCACAATACCGGCAACAGCCAGCGGGCGTCAGCGCGCTGATTATGACCGACATTCATTTTGAACCACACCGTATCTTCAAATCCGGGACGCGGACCGCCAGGAGCGGCTTGCGACTGGGCACCACGATCGAGCATCTGCTCCGGAGCCGGCATTTTCGCACGGTGCGACTGCACCAGCATCGCGGCGATTTCTTCCGGCGTTTTTTCCGCCATCAGACGTTTCGCCAAGGCCAGATCGTCTTCATCAATCTCGACCGGCTGCAACAGGGTTTCGATCAGCCGCTCGGCATCATTCTTGCGAATGTCGGCGCGGGTTGGCGCGTCTTTCCATTCGGCATTGATGTTCGCGCCGCGCAGCATCGATTCTACCCGCTTGCGCCGCTGATACGGCACGATGATAACCGCCGTACCCTTCTTGCCGGCACGCCCGGTGCGTCCGGACCGATGCTGCAAAGTCTCTGCATCGCGCGGCATGTCGACATGCACAACGAGGCTCAGAGTCGGAAGATCGAGGCCACGGGCAGCAACATCGGTTGCGACACAAACGCGTGCGCGCTTGCTCCGCAAGGCTTGCATCGCCTGGTTGCGTTCGCTCTGGGTATGTTCACCGGACAGCGCCACAGCACTGAAACCGCGATCGACCAGACTGGCGTGCAGACGGCGAACCGCTTCGCGGGTGCCGCAGAACAGCATCGCCGATTCCGCTTCATGGAAGCGCAGCAGATTGACCACCGCATTCTCGGTGTCGGCTGGCGCAACGGTGATCGCCTGATAGGCAATATCGCCATGGCCGCGATCTTCGCCGACCGTGGAAATGCGCAGCGCGTCATTCTGATAGCGCTTGGCAAGATTGATGATCGGCTTCGGGATGGTCGCCGAGAACATCAATGTCCGGCGATTTTCGCCGGTTGCGTCGAGAATTTCCTCGAGATCTTCACGGAAGCCCATGTCCAGCATTTCATCCGCTTCATCGAGCACCGCTGCACGCAGGTTTTTCAGGTCGAGCGCGCCGCGTTCGAGATGGTCGCGCAAACGGCCCGGGGTACCGACGATGACATGCGCGCCGCGGCGCAGCTGACGCCGCTCCTTTGAAGCGTCCATACCGCCGACACAAGTCGCGATCTGGGCGCCGGCTGGCTGATAGAGCCAGGTCAGTTCGCGACTCACCTGGAGGGCGAGTTCGCGGGTTGGTGCAATGACCAAAGCCAGCGGCTCGACCAGGAACGGGAACCGCCCGTTGTCATCGAGCAATTGCGGTGCCATCGCCAGACCAAAGGCTACGGTTTTACCCGAACCGGTCTGGGCGGACACGATCAGATCGCGGCCATCGGCTTCGGGTTCAAGCACGGCGGCCTGAACCGGTGTCGGCTTGTCATATTCGTGCGCCGCAAGCGCCTCTGCGAGAAGCGGAGATAATTTGGTGAAAGGCATAATGTTCTAATTCCGTGGCAAAAGTGAAAGCCGCGCGGAAATGCCAGTCGCCTGCGGTTTATGAAGATAAGGTTGTAATTAAACGGTCCGTGCTGGGGATCAAATTGCCTTGCCGGCAGCATGGCCACTCGCCCAAGCCCATTGAAAATTATAGCCACCGAGCCAGCCGGTGACATCTACGGCTTCGCCAATAGCATAAAAACCGGGTACTTGCCTAGCTTCCATATTTTTCGACGATAATTCCGCTGTGCTGATCCCGCCAGCGGTGACTTCGGCCTTGGCAAAACCCTCGGTTCCATTCGGCATGAAGCGCCAATGGGACAGGCACCGCGCCGCTTCATCGAGCTTCTTGTCGGTCAGGTTGCCCAGTTCGCCTTCCAGCGCAATCCGTTCGATCAAAGTCTCGCTCAGACGGGCAGGCAAGTGGGCATTGATGGCCTTTTTCAGCGAAAGGCGCGGCAGTTGTTGCTTGGCCTGAGTGAGCCAGTCGCGCGCCAAATCGGGTAGAAAATCGATTTCAACCGGCTCACCATGGTTCCAATAGGATGAAATTTGCAGGATTGCTGGCCCCGACAAGCCCTTGTGCGTAAACAGCGCGGCTTCCCGAAAGGCGGTTTTGCCGCATCGGGCAATGACCGGCGCAGACACGCCGGACAGGGAGCGGAACAGGGTTTCCTCGCCCCCCAGGGTCAGTGGCACGAGCGCCGGCCTCGGCTCGACAATCTTCAAACCGAACTGACGGGCGAGATCATAAGCGAATCCGGTCGCCCCCATTTTCGGGATAGAGGGGCCGCCGGTTGCTACCACGAGCGAAGGGGCAAAAGCCGTCTCTCCGCCATATTCGACTCGATAGCGTCCATCGCTATGGCTCACGCTGTTGATCGCCTTGCCAAGCGCTATGGTCACGGCCTGATCGGGGCATTCGTCCAGCAGCATCCGGACAATCTGGCTGGCCGAGCCGTCGCAGAATAGCTGACCGAGGGTTTTTTCGTGCCAGTCGATGCGATAGCGATCGACCAGCGCGATGAAATCGCTGGCGGAATAGCGGCTGAGCGCCGATTTCGCGAAATGCCTGTTCTGCGACAGATAGCGGTCAGGCACAGTGCCGATATTGGTGAAATTGCACCGCCCACCGCCAGAGATCAGGATTTTCTTGCCCGGTTCATCTGCATGATCGATCAGCAAAATCTTGCGGCCCCGCTGACCGGCCACGGCAGCGCACATCAGGCCAGCGCCGCCAGCGCCGAGAATTATTGCGTCATAATGGGTTGGGAGGTTGGGCATCAGAAAACTCGTAAATATCAAGAGATTTCGCGAGTGCCGCCCGCTCCGGGCCCTTCGCTATCGCTCGGGAATTTTTCGGTCGCCCGTCCCCCGGACGGGCTATCTTCCGAAAAATTGGTGGAGCCTAGCGGGATCGAACCGCTGACCTCTTCGCTGCCAGCGAAGCGCTCTCCCAGCTGAGCTAAGGCCCCATTTGAAGAGCGCCTTTAATCCAGACGCCCTTCAGAAAGCAAATCAAAAATTAGGTATCGGCTGGTTCGTCGTCGCCTTTGCCTTTGCTGACGCCGAGATCGTCGTCGCCGCCGAGATCAACTTCATTGTCCGGAGATGGATCATCATCATCGATGTTGATGTCCAAATCATCATCGTCGACCGAATCCTCTTCCTTCTTTGCGTCCTTTTTCGGGGCCGCTTCGAAAGGCGTAGGCTGTTTGGATTTCAGCACAGCTTCGGGAACAAAGCTTTCGCCGCATTCAACGCATGTCGCCGGGTCTTCTTTGCCCAGATCGTAAAAGCGCGTTCCACATTTCGGGCATGTGCGTTTTGTGCCCCATTCCGGTTTAACCATGGCTGGTGTCCAAATCCTGTCTAAATCAATTCGTTGATAGGTAAGTCTGCTATGCGGCAATTCAAGCTCTGGTTAAATCAGCCGCGAAATCCGGCGCGCCTTGCCATAGCTTTGCAGCGCTGTCAAAAGCCGTTTGATATTCCGGCACGAATCATTCGTGCGTTCCGCTAACAAAGCTCTGACATGACCAGCAACACTTTCCAGCCAGCCACGTTCAAACCGTCTGGCCCGCTCGCCGGCACAATATCCGTTCCCGGAGACAAATCCATTTCGCACCGGGCTTTAATATTGTCGGCGCTGGCCGTCGGCAAAAGCCGGATCAGCGGTCTGCTGGAAGGCGAAGATGTATTGGCAACCGCCGACGCCCTGCGTGCGATGGGGGCCCGGATTGACAAGACAGACGACGTCTGGACCGTCCATGGTGTCGGCGTCGGCGGCCTGATGCAGCCCGGCAATGCGCTCGACATGGGCAACAGCGGCACATCGACCCGTTTGCTGATGGGCTTGATCGCATCGCACGAGATCAGTGCCACCTTTATCGGCGACGCGAGTCTGACCAAACGGCCGATGGGCCGCGTAATCGAGCCGCTGTCCCAAATGGGCGCGGATATCAGCGCCCGCGAAACCGCGGATCACAAATCCTGCCTGCCACTCACCGTGAGAGGCATCTGTCCGGCCATGCCGATTGAATATCGCTTGCCTGTCGCCTCTGCGCAGGTCAAATCGGCGATTCTACTGGCGGGCCTCAACACTCCCGGTATTACCCGGATCATCGAACCGGTGCTGACGCGTGATCACAGCGAAACCATGCTCAAGGGCTTTGGCGCCGACATCACCGTGGAAACCGATGCCGCCGGCAGCCGGATCATCTCGCTGACCGGCGAAGCCGAGCTCCAGCCGCAAAAGATCAAAGTTCCCGGCGATCCGTCATCAGCCGCTTTTCTGGTGGTTGCAGCATTGATCGTTCCCGGATCGGGCATCATCATAGAGAATGTCGGGATCAATCCGACCCGCGCCGGACTGTTCGATATTCTGCAACAGATGGGCGGCGATATCCAGTTCCAGAAAAAACGCACGGTGGGCGGCGAACCGGTCGCCGACATCCATGTCAGACATAGCCAACTGACCGGCATCAACGTGCCCGCCACGATCGCCCCGAGCATGATCGATGAATTCCCGATCCTGTTCGTCGCAGCGGCTTTGGCTGGCGGCACCACCACCACCCGCGGTCTGCACGAATTGCGAGTGAAGGAGTCAGACCGGCTGGCACAAATGGCCAAAGGCCTTGAACTGCTCGGCGTAAAATTGACCGCAAACGACGATGGTCTGGTCATCGAGGGCAGCGGCGGCAAGTTGCTTACGGGCGGACGCGGAAAGCCGGTGATCGAAACCGCGCTGGACCATCGTATTGCGATGAGCTTCGCCATCGCTGGCCTGATGACAAAATCCGGTCTCTCCATCGACGATATTCGGCCGGTCGAAACGAGCTTTCCCGGATTTGCCGATCTTGTGAAGAGGCTGGCGGCCTGATGATCGACGGATTTTCCGCCAATGTGATCGGCATATTGGGCAGCATTTTGATCGTCTTTGCCTATGCCTATAATGTCTACGCCAAAGCGGTGAATGCATTCGTCTACAATGGCACGAACCTGATCGGCGCACTGTTGCTCAGCCTCTCGCTCATGGTGCACTTCAATCTGGCATCGCTGCTGCTGGAAATCGTCTGGATCATGATTGCGGTCGGCGGCCTGTGGAAGGCCTATCGAGACAATAGGAGGCCGCAGCCATGATCATTGCCGTTGATGGACCGACCGCTTCGGGCAAAGGCACGATCTCGAAGCAGTTGGCGAAGCATTTTGCCCTGCCCTTTCTCGATACCGGCCTGCTCTATCGCGCGGTCGGCTGGACGCTCAGCGAACAGGGCGGTGACGCCGACAATGCTGCCGACGCCCTGGCGGCCTGCGATTTTGATGGCGCCCTTCTCGACCATCCCGGCCTGCGCAGCGAAGCGATCGGCGGCCTGGCGAGCCAGGTCTCTGTCCACCCGGAAGTACGGCGGGCGCTAGACAAGCGGCAGAGGGATTTCGCCTATCAACCGGCGGGTGCGGTATTGGATGGCCGCGATATCGGCACGGTCATCGCGCCGGATGCCGATGCAAAGCTGTTTGTGACAGCCTCGTCCGAGGCGCGTGCGGTGCGGCGCTACGAGGAAATGAAGCGGCGCGGCGAGCAGGTCAATTTTGACGATATCCTGGCGGACATTTTGCAGCGTGACGAACGCGATCAGAACCGGGCCACCGCCCCCCTCAAGCCCGCCGCAGATGCAGACTTGCTTGATACCACCAATTTGACTATAGACGCCGCCATTCAGCAGGCAATTGCCTTGGTGAATGCGAAGATAAGCGGCCGGCGCGACAAAGATCCGGCATAGCAAACAAATGATGCGCTGGACGGGCTGGTAATAAACCAGCGCGGCTTTGGCGCAGCTTTTGGCGTTTGTGCTTGGCCTTGCATATACCAGATATTGGCAGTTTTCTGATGGATGCGGCGGTCACATGAGGTGGCAGCGGCAATTTTGGTCCAAGACCAGCGGAACCAACCGCTTGGCCCGAAAAAACGAATACCAAGGATTATACCATATGGCCTCAACGGCATTTCCAACCCGCGACGATTTCGCGGCAATGTTAAACGAATCACTCGGTGGCGAAGACCAAGGCTTTGAAGGCCGCGTCGTCAAAGGCACCGTAACCGGCATCGAAAATGACATGGCTGTCATCGATGTAGGATTGAAATCAGAAGGCCGTGTGGCGCTGCGCGAATTCGCCGCTCCCGGTCAGAAAGCCGATATTTCCGTTGGTGACGAAGTCGAAGTCTATGTCGACCGCATCGAAAATGTGAATGGCGAAGCCATGTTGTCCCGCGACCGCGCCCGCCGCGAAGCGAGCTGGGACAAGCTTGAAAAAGAATATGACGAAGGCAATCGCGTCGAAGGTGTTATCTTCGGCCGCGTCAAGGGCGGCTTTACGGTCGATCTTGATGGCGCCGTCGCCTTCCTGCCCGGCAGCCAGGTCGACGTTCGTCCCGTACGTGACGTTACTCCGTTGATGGACATCACCCAGCCCTTCCAGATCCTCAAGATGGATCGCAAGCGCGGCAATATTGTTGTTTCGCGTCGCGCCATTCTCGAAGAAACCCGCGCCGAACAGCGTTCCGGTCTCATCGAGTCGCTCGCTGAAGGTCAGGTCACCGAAGGCGTCGTCAAGAATATCACCGATTATGGTGCGTTCGTTGACCTCGGCGGAATTGACGGCCTGCTCCATGTTACCGATCTTTCCTACAAGCGGGTCAATCACCCGAACGAGATGATCAACATCGGCGACACGCTGAAAGTCCAGATCATCAAGATCAACAAGGACACGCAGCGCATCTCGCTCGGTATGAAACAGCTCGAAAGCGATCCTTGGGATAGCGCAACCGAGAAATATGCGGTTGGCACCAAGCTCAACGGCTCGGTCACCAACATCACCGAATATGGCGCATTTGTTGAACTGGAACCAGGCATCGAAGGCCTTGTCCATGTTTCCGAAATGAGCTGGACCAAGAAGAACGTCCACCCGGGCAAGATCGTTTCTACTTCACAAGAAGTTGAAGTCATCGTTCTCGAAGTCGATACCGAGAAGCGCCGGATTTCGCTGGGCCTCAAACAGGCTCAGTCCAACCCTTGGACCGACTTTGCGGATACGCACCCAGTTGGCAGCACCGTTGAAGGTGAAGTCAAGAACGCGACCGAATTCGGTCTGTTCATCGGCCTTGAAGGCGACGTCGACGGCATGGTTCACATGTCCGATATCGCTTGGGGCATTTCTGGCGAAGACGCGCTCAACCTCCACCACAAGGGTGAGCAGGTCAAAGCGATCGTTCTCGACATCGATGTCGACAAGGAACGCATCTCGCTCGGCATGAAGCAGCTTGAAAAAGGCGCGCCTGCAATGGGCGGCGCTGATACCGGCGGGCTCAAGAAGGGTTCGGTTGCAACCGTCACCGTTCTCGAAGTCCGCGATGGCGGTCTCGAAGTCCAAATGGGCGACGATGGCGCAACCGGCTTCATCAAGCGCAACGATTTGGGCCGCGATCGCGACGAGCAACGTCCGGACCGTTTCCAGGTTGGCCAGAAGCTCGACGCCATGATCACCGGCTTCGACCGTTCTAAGAAACCGAATTTCTCGATCAAGGCGCATCAGCTGGCAGAAGAGAAGCAGGCTGTGGAACAGTTCGGTTCAACCGATTCCGGCGCCAGCCTTGGCGACATCCTCGGTGCCGCGCTGAAGAAGAAGGAAGAATAGTCCTTCCACCACGCAAGCAATTACAAAAAAGCCCGCCCCTTTATCGGGGTGGGCTTTTTCTTTGCCGTGCTCGATTTCACATCATTTTTTCAGACACCTGCCAAGACCATTGAAAATAGACGCAATTTCTGGCATCCAAGGACTCTAAAAAATAACAGACAACAGGATTCTTGGGGTCTCTTTCTCTTGGGAAACCGCTGGATCGACCGGGAATCGGAAAGGCGCACCGATGATACGTTCTGAATTATTGGAAAAACTCGCGGAAGAGAATCCGGAATTGAAGCCGGATGAAATTGAAAAAATCGTCGACCTGTTTTTCAACCAGATCAGCCAGAAGCTGGCCGAGGGCGGTCGCGTCGAGCTCCGCGGGTTTGGTGCCTTCTCGACCCGCCAGCGCAAACCGCGCATTGGTCGCAACCCGCGCACTGGGGAATCGGTAGAGGTTCCGGCCAAAAGAGTACCCTATTTCAAGCCGGGCAAGGAAATCCGCGAGCGGTTGAACAAAGACTGATCGCCGCAATCTCCAGATTTAATTTGCGTACCCACTTGACCACACGTCCGCAATAATGCTTGTCGCTAAGCTCCAGCCAGAGGTTGGAGCTACCGGTGCGGACGTGGCGAAATGGTAGACGCAGCAGACTTAAAATTGTATTATGTCAACAATTCATTCTGATTAAATCCTTGTAATTCCTTATCTTTTGTGAGATTCTAACTCTAGAAAGTGCTAACACATTGCTAGCACAAAATAGCGCATTATCACAAAGTGAGGTGGCATGAACGCCAGACACGAAATATTAGGTGGCAAAGTCCAAATCTACAGACGAAGCAATAGTCCCTATTGGCAATGTTCAGCGAGTGTCGGAAGTCAACAACATCGGACGAGCACCAAGCAGGAAGGCCTGGCGCAAGCCAAGGACTTCGCGGAGGACTGGTATCTCGAACTGAAAGGCATGGTTAAATACGGCGGCGGCTTCCCGACCGGCAGGACATTCAAGGAAGCTGCCAAAAAATTCATGGCAGAATATGAGGTCATTACTCACGGGGAACGTAGCCCCCGCTATGTAGAAATGCACAAAGTCCGAATCAAAGCGCATCTCATGCCCTTTTTTGGGAACAAGAGAATTAACGAGGTAACGCCCGGACTGGTTCAGGACTACCGCGTGCACAGAATGACATCGCGAATCGATCCAAACACAGGAGAGCCAAAGCGACCGGCTAAAAATACCCTCCATCAAGAAATTGTCACACTTCGACAAATTTTAAAAACAGCGAATAGACATGGTTGGATTGACCATGTTCCGAATCTCTCCGCCCCCTATCAATCATCAAGCAAAGTGAGCCATCGAGGATGGTTCTCTCCCAATGAGTATAAGCAGCTCTATACCGCCACGCGGAATCGCATTCAGAACCCGAAGCGGCGCGGATGGATACCGCGCTATGAACTGTTGCACGACTTTGTTCTATTTATGGCGAACACCGGACTGCGGCCCGACGAGGCGTTTAATCTCGAATTTCGAGACGTGACCATCATTACTGATGAGTCAGCGGACGAACGTATTCTCGAAATTGAGGTTAGAGGCAAACGCGGGGTCGGCTACTGTATGAGTATGCCTGGCGCGGTAATTCCATTTGAGCGATTAAGAAATCGATCCAAGCCCGCGCCATCGGACAAACTCTTTCCACACTACCCAAGGGATTTGTTCAACAAAATCCTAGAGGAGGAAGGATTGCGGATCGACCGCGACGGCAGACGCCGAACAGCTTATAGCCTTCGCCATACCTATATCTGCCTTCGCCTTATGGAAGGCGCAGACATTTATCAGATCGCCAAGAATTGTCGTACAAGTGTTGAGATGATCGAAAAATACTATGCTTCGCATCTCGCAAACACACTCGACACAGCTTCAATCAACATAAGAAAACCGAAAACCAACGTAACTAGAGAAAATATTACAGACAACTAATTCCAAATATTTGGTGGATAGCCGTCAAAAGCACTTGGCGGATGATGGCTAACCGCATATAAAAAAAGGATATGGTACGCGGGCGTGGTGGAATGGTAGACACAACGGACTTAGACCGATGACTTGAGTGCGCTAGCGGAAACGCTGGACGTAGAACTGCTCAAATTCGGGGAAACCTTTGAAATGGCAATCCCGAGCCAAGCCCGAGAACTCGGGAAGGTGTAGAGACTAGACGGGCAGCGTCTAAAGCAAGCCTCCAATACTGGAGGCCGCAATGACGAAGGGATAGTCCAGACCACAAATGCTTGGAGAACCCCAAGCAGCGGTGAAAACCGTAGATGGTAAGAAAATCCGTTGGGCGTATGCCCGTGGGGGTTCGAGTCCCCCCGCCCGCACCATTATCTCGGAGAATGACCATGCGAGGATACAGATATAAAACCAGACGGGGACCCGTCTATATCGTTCCGCGCAATGGAAGATGGTCAGTCATTTACGATGACGACGATCTTGGCTCCTATCATTCTCCAGTATCAGCGGCCGATGATGTGGCTGGAGGACATACGTTATCGCCATCAAACGGCGCGGATTTTGAGGAGTTGGGCGTTCCTGAATCAATTCATGAATGGGAACAGTTTAGAATCTAATTCATTGAAATGACTCCAAAACTCGACATCACTATTTTGCCACTTTCATTCTACCAGTGACATCAATTGCGATGGGAACGGAACAGCAAATTGCTCGGCATCCTCTCCCGCAAGCCATCTTTTATAATCTTCGGGATGCAAAACAACGGGCATAGCTTTTGGATGAATTGGTTTCACTAGCGGATTAGGTTCGCATGTCAGAAAGGCATAAGCGTTTCCTTCGTCCGTTTCTCGCCAGATTCCCGCGAAGGCAGAGACAGGCTTTTCATTCACCTTGAACCAGACTTCTTCGCGCCCAGCGTTTGGTTTAGGCTCTGCAAACTGATTGAAAGGAACCAAACATCGCTGTGCAGGAGTCGACAGCGTGGATCGCCAAAAATTGCTTTTGAGATTTCGCACATTGGTAATGCGCTTAGTAATTGTTGTTCCTTGGCGCTTGCCCTTCATTTTGAGCGGGACACCCCATTGCATTGTATCGGCAACTTTTTTGCCTGATGTCTCTCGGATGATTAGACCTTGGCGCTTCGGCCAAACTTCCTGTGCATATTCAATATGAGCGGATGGCAGATTCCAGCCAATATATTCCTCCCAATTTTGGAGAAACTCAGCATAGTTCCGATAATGATTGCACATTCCTTCGTTATTATCAGGTTGATACATAGCATCAAACAGGATTTGGATTTCAGCAGTCCTTGCCATTCCCAGCGAGTGATAAATGCCATTCAGAAAACGCGTGACGTTTGTGGACCTGGACCACCCTGAATATTGTTCGGGATACCCCGTAGCCGCCTGCCAAAAACCATCATATCTCCATTTTTGGCCATCGCTGATCGTCCAAAGATAGGCGAGTGAAAATGCCAGCGCCCGCGTCTTTGGGGCAGCTCCTTGCCTGCTTTCCGAACATACCTGTTCGAGTGCCTCTAAAGCCATATATTTGAGTCGTTCATGCACATTGACGAGTTGGAACAAAAAAGGAACATAATCAAGTGCGCGGACAATTGTTGAGTGCGCCGATGCAAATTACCGGAGCTGCAAACTGAGACGAACTGTTGCAATCTGCGATTGCAGTGCTGAGCGATCAGCTTCGTTTGAGGCAGCGTGGAACTGACCAGTTAGCGTTGCTAGCAGCGTCTCCAATTCGGCTTTTGACAGTTTCGCGAGAGACGCTAAGTTGAATTGATCTTGCATGATGACCTCCATGTTTTGGAGACTGCGACCATCGCAGCCTTTCATGGGAGGAAGGGCAAAACCAATCGGGATTTCAGCATCATTCGCCAGAAGCGCAACGGCAGAGTAGCAGCGGGATACCCGCTTTAAGCATCATAAATATCGAGGGGTTTACAACGAACCTTTGAAAGGCAAGTGCCGTCGCTTGCGCCAAACCTGGCTATCATGTCGAGCACCAACAACCTCTAGTCTCTTGAACTGTTTGAAAGATTGAATGGCGGAGATTGACCGCGCCCACGCTCAGGTCAACGAACTGCCCGCACCACTTTCGCTTACGCTCCATTCCGTGTTGTTCGTTCCCTTGGGATGAAACCCAAGTGACCACTCGCGCTCAAAGCGCGGTCTTTTGCACTCCTGTTCAACAAACAGATGCAAGAGGAGGCAGATATGAACACCGAATATGAAATCCAGAAAATAACTTGGGACGGTATTGAGATTGAGGTTCGATGGGCTTCAAACTGGATGGACTTTGACGATGGCACCAGCGTAGGGCATCTTGAAATTCAGTCCGTTTCCCCTCAAAAGCATCCGCTTCCGATGACCGAGACAGGCTACCGATCTCACTTCATTCACGCCGATGAAATCAATCAATTTGGTGGTGCGCTCAACTACATCGAAAGCTGGCTTGCAGCAGAGAGCAAATCCAACAAATGGCTCGAACGCAAAGCAGTGTTTAGTCAGCTAGCGCTATTATGAAATCTAAAGACTGGATTTCGTGATTCTAAACTGTATTACCGTTAGTTTGAATATTGGGGGGCAGAATTGGCAAGACGACCTGTAAAGAGGCTGAACGCACCTGTTGCGGTACCAAAATTGATGGTAACTGGAGAATCTGTTAAATTTTCTGCTACTGCCGAAAATGATCCACCCGAGACAGACGGTGAGGGCAAGAAGAAACCCCCAGAGGAAAATTTTTGTCATGTGAAGGTAGATCACGACAAGCCGGGCGAGCAAATTGAAATTTGCGTTAAAGGCGAAGTCTTTGAATTGAGTTGGAATGCCAGTCGTAGGCATGGAAACTTTCTGTATATTGCCAAAGCATGGCGTGGTTTGGGGGGACATCGGCGCTACAGAGTGCAGGCACATCGCATTTTTTCAGACTTCACAATCTGGCGACGAAAAATTCTCTATGAAAGTAAAAATGGTAAAGAATTGGTGCCGGTTGCCGATAAATCCAAAGTTTTACCACCAAACGATAAGCCGGAATCCGGTCAGCCTAAATAATGACTAAACTTGGCCTCAGCATCTTCTCAATAAGCGGACTAGCAGTCCTCAACGAGGTTCTTGCGGGTGAACAAGTTCCAACTGTTAACGGTAATTTGGAGTTGTCTGGTTCTGACGCAGTTACGGGGATTTTAGCTTTAATTGGTGGATTATTGGCGTTATATGGGTTGTTGACTGCAATACAACAAACGATAGGGCACTGGCGGGAACGCAACGCAGAAACAGACAAAGCGGATTTGTCTACGGTCGATTTTACGGATGATAAGGAAGCTGGATGGCTTTACGGGTTTCCGACGATTCAATATGCGCTTGGATTTCTTTTGTTTTTGTTACGCACATGGGTAGCTTCTTTGTTCGGAATAATTGTTGCAATTTTGTATTATAATATGATTTTATTGTCTCTAAACAAAATGTTACCCTGACTGGAGGGCGCATGTTCTTAAAATTGAGAGACTTTTTTACGCAGTTCGCAGTTGTCCGTACCACCCGCGAATTGGATTTTTATCACACTCATATAAACCCAGATGGCAGCGAAGGTGGTAGGGTTGCAGACAGTGCTACAATTCATCCCACTGCTTATATTGAACGGTATGGAAAAGTTTTACCTGGAGCACAGGTTCGCGAGGGGCAAAGAGTTCATGCTGGTGACATGATCTTGAAAAATGGTGGAGTGCTGCGCTTCGATTAATCTACCGACGCCCATTCACGGTGCGATAGAGCGTTCGCGCTTGCTGACTGACCCGAAAGCAGATTAGAAAATGGACCAAACCCTTCAGAAGCATATTGACCACCTCGGTGCGTTCATCGGACATGATTTGGGTGCGTCGATTGCTGAGGTCGAGCGCTCTGTCGAGGGTGCAAACGGAACGAACATCGGACCTATGCTAAGGGAGCGGGATATTGATTCTAGGCTTCTAGGAGCTGCCGCCGAGATTAAGCGGGTATCTGCCCAGATTGATGTAACGGTCCACGCCGTTGGAATTCTTCGGTCGCTGCCGCACATATTGGCTGATGGTGAGCAGGTCGAAAGCGTTTCACTAGGTGCTGGCAATACAGGCAAAGCGTTTGATCTTGAAACCAATCTTCGTATTGCAGAATTCAAATTCATCCAGTGGCGTGGTGGTCCTGAATCCATTCGTCAAAATGGCATATTCAAAGATTTTTTCGACCTGGTCACTGCGGAAACGTCGAAGAAGCGTTGCCTTTATCTATTAGGTACACATCACGCGTTGAAGTTCTTTCGTGGACGCCGTGCCCTCTCAAGCGTTCTAAGCAAAAATCAAGCGACGCGTGACAAATTTGCGAGTCTGTATGGTGATCGATATGCGACCGTGAATGAATTTTTCACGGATCACGAACAAGTGGTCGAGATAATTGACGTTCTTCCATGGCTGCCCGAGTTAGATCGAATGCCAGTTCAAGCCGAGGCCACCAATAATCTCGGTGACGACATGAGCTTGGTTTGAACGGCGTCCTTTCCTCACAGAATAGGATTGTTATTGTCACTGGTTGTTCTGGTGGTGGAAAATCATCCCTTTGCGAAGCTCTGTCAGCAAGAGGATGGTCGATTTTGCAAGAAGCTGGCAGACAGATTGTTCGGGAAGAACTTGCTGCTAATGGCACCGGCTTGCCTTGGGCCGATCCTGTGGAATTTGTGAAAAAAGCGGCCACGCGCCATATTGAGAAACTGCAAAATTTGCTTTCGAGTAATGTGAGTGGGCCAATCATAACCGATCGTTCCCTGATCGATCTGATCAGTTTTCTTGAAATGAATGGTCTGAAAATTCCATCTACTATCAATGATATGCTAGATGACATCTCCTACCATGAAGAAGTCTTATATGTCCCGCCTTGGCGGCAGATATTCAATATAGACGATGAACGGTCAAAGAGCTTTGCCGAGGCAGCGACCGAGCACGAGGCAACTCAAGATGCTTATGTTCGCAGTGGATTTCGTATGACGGAGATACCAAGGGGATCCATTGCCTATCGTGTCGATTTTGTCGAAGCATTCGGTCCACTCAGAACTAGGAAATAGGTTTCATCAATATGATTGCGAACCATTGAGTAGGTTCGTCATCATAACCTTTGCCGGGATATTCCTCTGACCATATTTCGGTCCAGGTTTCAGAATTGCCGTAGCAATCTCGAACTTCTTGAGGGCTGAAATAGTTAAAATACCTGCCAAACCTATCACGCCCGTCACCAATGCCGGTCTTGAAATTAGCAAAATGTAATCCACCCGGCTTTAGCGCCCGCCAAATTTTGGTCAGAACCATAGGCAATGCAGAGCGTGGTACGTGGAGCAGGCTCGCGTGTGCCCAGACACCATCGAAATCGCAATCAAAGTTAATTTCATCAAATCTCAGGACAGATACTGGCTGCCCCAGAACCTCTTGTGCCTTTCGAGCCATTTCCGCAGAACCATCTGTTGGGAAGACATTGTGTCCCGCTTCAATCATCGCGAGGCTGTCTTTGCCGCCACCGCAACCCAGTTCCAGAATAGACTTGTTACTTCCTAATTGTTCAAGAAATCTATTGAGATGCCGACTAGTGCCGTTTTTGGCGGATGCACTATAGACGGGAGCTTCTGCATTATAAAAATCAAGTGTTTGGGTATCGAAATCGGAGCTGTTCATGACTAGAATCTAGCATGGCGGGTTCATCTTACCAACATTTGACATTGCCGTTGCCTTCGGCCCGCGCTCTATGCGTGTTTCACGCACCGAGCCTTAAAGTCTCGGCCCATTCGGGTGACGATCACTAACGGAAAGATTGGCTAAGGACTCTGCCCTCGCGCCTGCAAGGCATCCAAACGCATCCACCAGCTGACGCTTGGCGGACCCTCGTTCGGAGCCTCCTTGCAGTTTCTACCCCGCTTCTCGGCGAAGCACCAGGTTTGCATGACGCAACCCAGTCCCCATCGGGGGAGAAAGTCGAGAAGGAAAATGAGACATTCACACGAAGGATATCAATCGGGACACCCTTGGTATTATTTTTTGGGAGGCAAGCGCCTCTCACTCAAGGAAATCAGAGAGGCCGTGCGCGCCAGCGGTTATGGTGGCTATCTGGCTGGCGATATCGCCCAAGCCGATAATCTTGCCGAACCGCGCAGGTCACACGTGCTTCGCACCATGCGGGCAAAAGCCAAAGCAGAGTTGCAACGGGATGTTTCGCGCTACCGTGAGTTGTCTCGCCAGTTGCGGGAGTATCGAGAAGCTGGAAGGGTCACAGCCCAAGACGGGGCATGTGCCGACATTCACACCAATATCAGCCTCAAACACAATCATATCAGCAATGAATTCGCCCATCTGATTACACTTGATGCTTTGCTCAGCAAGCAGGGCGACTTATTCGGTTTCTAACACCCATTCACAGCGCGGTAGAGCGTTCGTTTGCTGACCCCGCTTTGCGCGGCAATCACGGCCATATCTTCCCCCGCAGATTTACGCGCCCGCGCGTCCGAGATCTGCTTGGCAGATAATCGGGCGGGACGGCCAAGGCGCGTTCCCCGCCTTCGTGTTGCCTCCAGCCCTGCCTTTGTGCGCTCGGAAATAAGAGAACGCTCCAATTCGGCAAAAGCGTTGCGTATCTGATAGAAACAGCGCCCCATCGGGGTTGTCGTGTCGATACCCTCGGTCAGCACGAGGAAATGAACGCCTTGCTTTTCGAAACGCTCCAGCACGTCCAGCGCATGACGCAGTGATCGAAACGCCCGATCCATCTTCCATAGAACCAGCGTGTCGCCAGCTTGAAGCGTCCCGGGTTTGCTGGAGGCTCCTATCTGTGAGAAGGAGCTATAATGAGCAACGCAAGAAACAAGTTTTCGCCTGAGGTCCGCGAACGCGCGGTTCGAATGGTTGGTGAGCATCGT
>Ga0100393_10001543_pt1 | contig 23255 bp, 16 predicted proteins | sample CryGeymeta201517_FD_81546 | JGI IMG/M metagenome (GOLD analysis project Ga0100393, IMG submission 81546) | Groundwater microbial communities from Crystal Geyser aquifers in Utah, USA - Crystal Geyser metaG 2015-17 | ecosystem: Environmental > Aquatic > Deep subsurface > Groundwater | place... | reverse complement strand
TGCATATTCATTTGATTCAGCATCGCCTTCTAGGTAACCTTTGATGACCTTAGCAGGGTGAAAGTCGTTTGAAATTTGAAAGTTTAAAACAGGATCGTGAATTTCTTTATGTTTTACTTTGTCGATATATTCTCTTGGAGTAAGCTTATCTGAGTATTTATGAAAATTCGGAATTCTTCCTCCAAACGCAATTCCCTTTAAATTCAATCGTTCACAGAGTTCTTTTCTATAATCATACAATCTTCGTGCTAATCTCAGTCCGCGAAATTCTGGTTTGATAAAAACGTCTACACCATACAATACATCGCCTTTCTTAGAATGTGTGTTAAAAGTATAATTACCTGTTATTTGTTTGTAAGTGTGACGATCATCGAATTGATCATATTCAACAATAATTGAAAGTGCACATCCAGCAATTTGCTTGTTCACCTTTACGACAACCTGTCCTTCAGGAAATCGATTTATCAAAGATTTTATATGATCTTCTTTCCAATATGAATTTGGCATCTCTTTATAGGCTTCTATCATTGCCTCTTTTAATTCTTGGTAATCTTCTAGTGCAAGAAGGCTTAGTTCTATATTCTCTATATCCATAAATGTTTCTCTCTTGAATTTAATAAGTATTAGATGTCAGTACTAAAAAAGTATTTAGTAAATCTAATAATTCATTGTTAATGTTTCTTTGTTGGGGTTGATTACCATTGTAATCAAATAATGGAAGTATGCAAGGATATTTTCGGGAGTTTATTTTGGAAATTTATTTAGTAATTCTCAAAATATTGATTTTTATTTATTTTTTGAAAAATCGTCAATTTCAAAACTTAATGAAACTTTAGTGCCCTTTTCTTTTTCAAATTTCAGCTCTCCGCCTAATTGATTGGCAAGTCCATCTATTAACATAAGACCAAATCCCTTAGAATTTAAATGGTTCATCCCTTCGGGAAATCCTATTCCATTATCACGAACGATAATAGTAAATATATTATCTTGTAATTTTGCTGAAAAATGAATTTCACAATTTGATCTATCTTTAAAAGCATATTTCATGCAGTTACTCAATATTTCATAAATAAGAATACCTATGGATTGAAGCTTAGTAACAGAAAGAATAACATCATCAATATCCTTTGTTACTTTTACTTCAAAAGCATTCGGAAAATTTAAGAGGATCTGATCAACGAGATTTGGTAAATAAGATTGGATAGATATACTATTAAAATTGGAATCCTTGTACAATCTTTCGTAAAGAAGCATCATGCTTTGAACTCGGTTAGCAGCATCTTGAAGGACTACTCCTTCTTTGGTATCTCTAAATTTAGACAACTGGAGAGAAAGTAAACTATGAATCGTATTCATATTGTTCTTTATGCGATGATGAACTTCTCTTAAGATTAAATCTTTTTCTTTAAGTAAGGATTCTATCCTTTTCTCATTCTGCCTTCTTTCTGTAACATCATTTGCTATACTTAAAATTGCTCTACGATTGTCAGATAATCTACCAATAGATGCAGAGCTAAAATCCCATACTATATCTTTACCTGATTTAGTACGAACAGTGAATTCACCATCCTTCTTTTTCCCATCAAGGTCGTACAAATCTTCAATAACTTCTGTTGCTTCTTTTTGTTGTATACCATAAGCTAATCTAGTCCAATCTTCAATAGTCTTCAGTTCATCCGATGAATATCCTGTTAATTCTTTCAAAGTTGAATTGACATGTTCAATCTTTCCATCATCTGTATGAATAAGCATTGGTAATGGAGCATCTTCAAATACTCTTTTGAATTTCAATTCACTTTCTTCTAACTTACTTTCTGCTGCAAAAAGTGCTGTTTTATCAAAACCTATTGTTAGAAAAACATCCGTTTCATTGTTTTTATAGTATACCCAATTAGATTGAATCGTTATCACAGAATCTTGTTTTTGCTTTAAACGATATCTTAAGTCTAGAGTTCGTTTGAGTTTTAATTCTGCGAAAAATTCTTCCCAATCCATTCCATTTTCTAATTCAATAAGGCTTGATATGGATAATAAACTTAAATCCAAACCAGGAGAAATGAGGGAAATTTCTAAATGGTTATTCCATTGAATCAGTTCTCCTGATTCATTAAAAATTGCTAAAAAGCCCGGAGAATTTTGTAAGATAGCATCTATGAAATTTTTTTCTTTAGAAATTTTTTGACCTAATGCATATACTTCTTCATTGCTTTTGATTAATTCGTTATTGGATGCTTCCAGTTCCTCTATAGTAACTGTTAGCTCTTCATTTACAGTAGCAAACTCTTCATTCTTAGATTGCAAAGCCATCTGAATATTTTTGGTATGAGAAATATCCATAATAAATCCAATTATGCGTTCAACCTTACCTTTGATAACAATTGGTTCGGAAACGGTACGAATCCATTTGCAAATACCTTTAAATGATTTAAACTCAAATTCCAAATCGTAAGGTATTGCTTTCTCAATAGAGTCATTTAAAGCCTTTATTAGTAATTCTCGATCCTGTGGTCCATAGCAAGTAAGACTTTTTTGAATCCATTGTTCTCCAGCTGTCAGGTCGATGTCCAAAGTTAAATCATGGATTCGGTATGTTTCTTCAGTCCAAAATTCCTTATTAGTAGCAAGATCAAGCTCCCAAGCACCAACCTTGGAAAGCTTTTGTGTTATACGTAAAAGTGAATCAGTTCTTCTCAAGCGGTTTTCATTGATCTTTACTTCAGAAAGATCATGGAAATTTACAAGTAGCCCATTTATTCCTTCCGTTAAATAGGCATTAGTTATAGTTAGGCTAATTGGTCGATCCAATCCTGTTGAATCTTTTAAGCTTACTTCGATAGTTTTATAAAGTCCTTCTCGTTTAGAAACTTCGTTTATTGTCATTTCAAAAAAAGCTCTATCTGCCGAATCTAATTTAAATGTAAAAATAGATTGAAGTATTTCCTTTTCTTTCCATCCAAAATATTTTTCAAAATTTGGATTCATATAACGAACTGATAAATCTCTATTAAGTACCAATATTACATCTTTTATATTGGAAAGTATAGATTTATATCGATTCTCACTCCCCTGTAATTTCTTCTTCGTATCAAAAAGATTCAGAGCCATTTGAATAGAATTCTGAAGTATCGAATAACCTGAATTCTTGACAACATACCCATAAGAAGTTATAGATTGGATTCGATTTATAATTTCTGGTTCTGTATGGCTTGACAAAAATATTATCGGAAGATCCCAGTTTTTTAAAATTTTGCGAGCTGCCTCAGTTCCATCTATTCCGCTACCTAAATTAATATCCATTAGTATCAAACTAAATGATGGATTATCATCGAGCGCACGAAAAGCACGGTCAGCATCTCTAGCTGTAACCACCTTATATCCGAATTTCTCTAATATTAGCTTCTGATTCATAGCTATTATAGGCTCATCTTCAACAAGCAAGATTGTTTTAGATTGAATCTGTTCTTTGAGATCTTCCATAGTATTTGTGATCATAGTGAGTTAGACGAAAAAAGTAAATAATATAATCGTTTCGGAAAATAAATTTCGATTATTAAATTTAACTCGATTCATGCGAACTAATTGTACAATTTCTTAGATGGCTTTGTATTGTATTCGAAATACTGGAATCAATTCAATGCTTTCTGTGTCAAAATGAAACATTTCAAAAACAATTTCATAATACTTCAAATATAAATTAATCCTAATATACCAAATCATCCTATTTTGAATAGGTCTAGTTTAAGGTTTTTATCTAATTTTATTTTGGAAGGGAGCGGGGAAGTAAACTAATAGCTGTAATAAAAAACAAAGATGCCCGCCAATTGCAAATCTTGTTATTGCAGTAAAGAATATTCAGTTTATGCAATCAGTTGTTATGCCAGAAATCTATCTGAACTTTAAATTTGCTTAAATTCTTAGTTTATGATTATTCTTTAGGAGTGTATTGAGTGATACATAAAAAAACCCGCCCTGATATCTCAGAACGGGTTCTTGTCTTCCTCCAAATCCGACAAAGCAAGGATGCCTTTCAGAATTTGAACTTATCTTAAAGCTTAGTTGTTAGGGAAATTACTAAGCGTTTCTAGACCACTGTCATCAAATTTAGTCGCTCCAGTTAATGCTTCTGAAGGACAATCTGTTATCCCATTTAATGCAGTAGCATTATAAGCAGTCCTAAAAGTGTTTCTTGCAGTTAGATCCTTACCATAGACACAAGTCGTTAGTAGGACACTTTGTCCACCATCACCTGCGCCACCACTTACATCACCAAGTTTTCCACCACCTAAAGCTGCAGAAGGAGGAGATTTTTCTCTAAAAGAATTATTACAAATCTTAGCATCTTCCCCAGCTTGTGTTGCTACATATGCTGCCGATGCGTTCCCAACTGCAGTATTATAAGCACTAGCTGCAGAACCATTTGTAGATAATGCGTATGCAACCTCTTTTGTAATTGTAAGTGGAGTTGTTCCATTAGCTGTAATACCTGTACCTCTAATGTTAAGTGACTCACAAGAAACAATATTTTTATAACCAATATTCGAACCTTGAGAAAAGTTGCTCGCACTTAAAGAGTAAGCAGCATTAATATTCTCTCTTAGTGGCATAATTTGTCCGAAACCTAAAGCTACTAAACTACCAAATTTTGGATAAGCTTTTTCACCAAGAATCGATTGTCTTGTCCCAACCGAGGCAGTATCTGTATTTGATGTTGGATTAGTAAATGATCCACCTGCAAGTGTGATAGCTGACCCTGTATGATCTCCTCTAAACAGGTTTATAAGCAAAGTGTTGTTAATTTGATTAGTTTTTTTACAACTTTCATTATTCTGAATTGCATTATATATTGCTGCTTGAGCAGTAATATCCGCAGCACGAGTTGCAGTTGTAGTTCCATTTAAAGAACATTGAGATCTTGGAACCCTTGCACATGCCAACACTGCAGTACCAGAAGCGCCGAAAGAGTTAGCTAATGCAGCACTAACAGTAGCATTATTTCTAACTGTGTTTAAATAAGCCGCTCTTGCAGTATCATTCCAAGAGTCCTTATCTGTATAAAAGGTATCAAACTTTTTGTTATAAGGCTCAGTTCTTAAAGTTGTAGTGGTAACTGATGTAGAATTCACATTATTATAGTGATTTAACCAAGTAGTATCGGCTATACCTGCTAAATTTAATGGGTTGCCACTAATATCCCAAGATATAGCAAGTTGCTGTAACGAACCATAAGCAACGCCTACAGCATTTACACTAATAGCACAGTTTCCGCTTGCAAGACCAGTAATTGTCGAAGCTGCTAGAGCGAACAACAATGGATCGTCTTCGATCTTGTCTGGATGGCAATTCACGACTACTGATGCGAATGCGCCGATAGCGATTGTTTTTTTAAGTATTGATTTAAAATTCATATTTTTGTGAACCTCCTATATTAAAGTTCGATCTTGTAGCCGACACGGTATGTCTGACCACCGATCACGATTGGGTATGCAGGGTAAGGAGAAAGAGCAGTTGCTCCACCAGCAGATTTCACACCTGCTTCACCCATTTTGGCTGAAAGGATAGTTTCCAATTCAAAGAAAAGGTGACCAGAATCAGTAACTTGAGTCTGAGCTCCTACGATCCAGTTCATACCAAATCCAGCAACGTTGAATTTTGTGTTTTCTTTGTAAACACCTGGGTTAGTCGGTGCATCAGAAAGAAATGCTCCACCTTGACCTACAAGACCAGGAAGTGCATTTTTCAAGATATCACCATCTACAGTACCAGCGATAGACCAGCCACCACGGAAGTAGTGAACACCAGCACCTAGATAAACACCAGTATTTCGTTTCTCATTCATCAACTTGATACCGATATAAGTAGGAATAGTTACAGCTTTGTAATCCCACTCTTGCTCCAACCATTTGTAGCCAGCAACAGTAGACTCAGTGTAACCACCTGATATTTTACGAGTGTAGTTCGCGTTGACTCTCCAGAAAAGATTATCGTTACCGAAGATTCCTTCCTTTTCGTAACCAACATTCAAGTTCAGACCAACCATAGCGCCATTCGCTTTAACACCAATCAATCCTTGAGAGGTATTGTTAAGTGCAACAAGAGTATTTTCCGCATAAATTGCTTTCTGAACTCCAGCTCCAGTTGGCTCACCTTGTGAATTCAACTGAGGTCTAGTTCCGTTTAAACCGTCTTTTGTTATAGTTCCACCAAGACCAGCAAGGTCGAATTGTGTTCCCACACCAAACATGAGGTACGAGCGAGGGCCCGTTGATTCAGCGGACAGTCCGGTTCCTACAACCAGTAGCAGCCCTAAAAAGATTCGAGAGATCTTTTTAAACATCCATTTACTCCTTAAGAGATATATTCTTTATTTGAAATTTAAGAGACCGCTTGAGGACAAATCTCTCAGAATGTCAAGGATATTAGAGGGATTAAATCAATGTCAAATAAAAAACATTTATAGGCTAAAAAATGTTAAATATGTGATTTTTGTGCATTGTGCAATTTTTTAGAATCGTTATAATAGCAATCAATTAATGCTAAAGGTGAATTTGTTAGAATAGAATCCCAAGGAAATGAAATCAAGGAATGGCTAATTGATTAGATAATTTGATAACCAATGAAAAAATTGTAGAATTAAAAATAAAAAACCCACTGTATTCGAAAGAATCAGTGGGTCAATCTCAAGCGATTAAGAATATTAAAATATGTCTAAAAGCTCTTATTTTCCAGAAGCAGCTTCTTTGATTACATAAGCTGCGATTTCATTCTTTTGGATCTGAGTTGTTCCCTCAAAAATACAAAGAATCTTCGCATCACGCATCAATTTCTCAACTGGATATTCTTTCGTATATCCGTAACCACCAAAGATTTGAACTGCATCTAGAGAATTTTGCATAGCCATTTCAGAGCAGTAAGCTTTTGCAATAGCAGAGTATTTTGGTAGATTAGGGTCATTTGCATCCGAAAGTCTTGCAGCCTTGTAAGCGATTTCACGAGATGTTTCGAGTTTAATAGACATATCCGCAAGCATATGTTGAACTGCTTGGAATGTAGAAATCTTTTGACCAAACTGTTCTCTTTCTCTTGCATAACGGCTAGAATAGTCTAGACAAGCTTGACTCACACCTACACCCATTACGGCTACGAATGGACGAGAAGCATTCAAAGTATGAAGAGCATAAACGAAACCTAGGTTTTCTTTACCAACAAGAGCATCTTCCCCAACTTCACAGTCTTCGAAGATAATCTGTCTAGTGTCAGAAGAACGAATTCCAAGTTTATCTTCTTTCTTTCCTACTGTAAGACCAGGAGCGTCTTTGTGGACGTAGAAACAAGAAACTCCACGAGTTCCTCGATTTTTATCAGTATAAGCAAAAACAGTAAAATAATCAGCTAAACCACCACCAGTAATCCACTGCTTTGCACCGTTGATGATCCATTTGTCACCTTTTTTCTCAGCGCGAGTAGACATACCAGGAACATCTGATCCAGCACCTGGTTCAGATAAACAGAAAGAAACCCCGTGTTCACCGGAAGCAATTTGAGGAAGCCATTTTTTCTTTTGTTCTTCCGTTGCACCTTTCAGAAGGGGTAGCATTCCAAGACCAGTATAAGCGAATCCAAGAGCGATTCCTAGACAACCTCTAGAAAGTTCCTCAATCGCGAGGCACTGCTCTACAGCTCCCATTCCCAATCCGCCGTATTCCTCAGGGATAACTAATCCACTGATCCCCAACTCATTTCTCATCTTCGCAAGAAGTTCGACAGGAGCCTTATTTTCTTCATCCCAGTGTATAGCTACTTCGTGAGTGATTTCTTTTTTAACAAAATTCCGAACTAAATCTCGGATTTCCAGCTGTTGTTCTGTAAATGGTTGGTACATGAATGGATCACCTTTATAAAATGAGTCTTTACTATCCACGTTTCGTAGTAGAGATTATTAGGCAAACGAAATAATTTTGCAGGATTCAATGGAATTAGGTAGACATCCTTAGAGAGTTGCCATAAATTTGTCAATCAGTCAATAATATGTTTCCAATGTTGGCGAAAGGAGTTAAATATATGGCAAGATCATTGCAAAGCCTATTAGTAGGCATCCTATTCCTGCTGGCCTTAGGCTTAAATGCCCAATCCCAAGCGGATATGTTTCGAAAACCTGGTGTAATCGGAGATTCACTCAGCCAAGGTTTTTTTGGAGCAACAGTAGAGAAAAAAACACAAAATTGGGCCTACCCCGTTCTTGTTAGTAAACAAGCAGGCTCATCTGTAACGTATAATGAATTAAAAGGTCCTTACATCAACCTTGAAGATGTTTTAAAGGGAGATTGTGGTCCAATCTGTCTTGGGCTTTCTATCATTGGTGGAAATGAGAAAACATATTCTCTTCCTACACATGCAGGAATCACGGGAGCTGAGTACACTACCGTGCTTCGTACTTCTGGAAAATGTGAAGATATCACAGCTAAGAAATGGGCGAAGGACTGGTACTGGAAGAAATGGTATTGGTATACCTATCGTTGGGTAGAAGTTGCTGATTGCCAAGAGCCAGATAAATTTCATAAATTTGGTCTCCGTGATGCTGGAACTCAGATGGAAGTTATGGAGAAGGTTAAACCAAGTTTCGTATTTGGAACTGCTGGCGCCAATCACGTGCTATGCACTGCACTTAGCACATCTCTTACTTGCCTGGATGAAGCTAGATACAAAAGAGACATTCGAGAAGTATTCCGTCGTATGGGAAATATTGGTTCGGTAAGAGGCGGTGTGCTTTTTACTATCCCTAACGTAACAGCAATTGCATTCTTGGAACCATACAAAGACCCATCTAATAGAGCGAGCTATACAGGACTTAAAGCATTTTTCCGAAATTCTGTATCAAGCCCAGATCAGATTTTAGATTCCAATGAAGTGAAAACGATCAACACTTTCCTAACAATGTTGAATAACGAAATTAAAGCCCAAGCAGCTGCGAATCGTTATGCGGTGGCAGATCTCAAGGTTCTCTTTGACGACATCAAACAAAATGGACGTCCCTTGAAAAGTACAAGCGGATGGAGTCCAGGAAATGCTCAAGCAAATTGGCCACTACCAGGTAAACCAGGTATGTTTGGTCTAGACGGAGTCCACCCGAATATGTACGGACATTCTGTATTTGCAAATGAATTGATTGAGTCTATCAATTCAACTTATGGCTACAATATTCCAAAAGTAAGTGAGTATACAGCTTGGTACTACGATAGTTTGAATCGTAGTCCAGTTGACCTCAAGAAATTCTTAACAGAAAATATTTTAGGTCAATTTATTTCTTGGATTGTAGGGATTTTCACCTAAGGAGAACAATATGGATAAAAACAAATGGATGCTTCTTATAGGAGCAACAATTGCTATACTACTTGCGATTATCATTTTTAAAAATAAAGATGAAATCCAAGAAAGTGTCTCTTCTGTAACAGAGGATAGAGATGAATCGAATCAATCGAGCTCTGGATTTTCTTCTGGGTTTATGAATTTTCCAGAAGCTCCTAAGCCTGATGAGGATGTATTGGTTTCCCAGGCTGAAAAGCTATGGCCCCATGCTTTTGAACCGAAAGATCCTAATCGTAGAGAGCGTGTTCGAAAGGAATGGCAGGATTTTGCAAAAGTCTATCCTAAGAATCTTTATATTCCCAATGAAATTCGGGGTACATTAACACCTGCAGAAGAGAAGTCTGTTATTGAAACATTGGACGCATATACTAGTATCGATGCAAAATTTGCTAGTATCAACTCTGCTTCCAAATATGCAAATCCTGGAACGGAGCCTCCTGCACCTAATCAAAAAGATGTTTCTCCGAAGGAAATGACTCAGTATTTTGATTACAAGATCCAAGAAATTGAATCTAGAATTGAACTACTAGAATACACCATGGAGAAATCTAGACTTTCTTCTATAGATGAATCAACTGCTAAAAATGATATAGCACTTCTTAAGAAAGAGCTAGCTAGTCTAAAAGATGTGAAGGCACAAGTCCCCAATAGCTAATGAAGATTAAGAATTTTTTTCCAAGAACTCGGCAAGCAAACTTTGCTTGCTTATCTTCTAGAGAAAGACAAGTAGAGGATCTGAAACGATCCTCTTTTTTTTCTAGTTTTCTTCTTAACCTGTTGGTTCTTCTATTAACACATTGTTCAGGACCACCGATGCCAGATAAAAATCCCGAACCAGACGAATTGAATCCTATGCGAACTTATAAAGAAATCATTCTCGATTTGAAAAATCCCAATGCAGTCCTTCGCAGACAGGCAATCTTAGATTGCATGGAAGAAGTTCTACCAGAATGCCTTCCTGAATTAAGATTACTAATCTCAAAAGATTCCGATCCAGGTGTACGTTCTGTATCCGCGGTTGCATTAGGTGAGTATAAAGACAAATCTTCCTTAGATAAAATTCTGTCTCTTAAAAATGATACAGCTATCTATCCCGAAACTATACTAGATGCCCTAACAAGATTGGGAGATAAACGTGCTGCACCTGAAATCATCGAGTATCTTAACTCTGCAAATCATACCATACGCCTCTTGGCAGTAGAAGCCTTTCGTGTTCTGCAAGCTAAAGAAATGTCAGCTTCTGTGCTGAAAATGGCTTTGAAAAATGAAGATTCCGACAAACACAAAACATTCGCTATGGCTCTGGGAGTATTAGAATACAAGCCTAGTGAAGATTATTTAATCCATTTGGTCGAGACAGAAGAAAATGGCCCGACAAAGGCTGCAGCAATTTTAGCCCTAGGCAAAATCAAATCAACCAAATCCAGCTCACTTCTATTAGAATATTTAAAGTCCGATTATCCAAAAGGTAGAGAAAATGCTTACTTATCTCTTAAGAATATTCTTGATCCAAAAATAATGAATGATCTTCTTTCCATCTGGGAGAATAGCGATAGAGAACTCAGATATCTATCTTCTAGTATAGTTGCCTCCTATCCATCTAAACCTTTTTTAACTCGAGTTAGAAATATTTTAAAAGAAAGAAAAACGGCAACGATTGGCCCAGCAGCTTTAGTGCTAGGTGAGTGGAAGGATACACAATCTAGGAAGTTGATTGAAACCTACTTATTGGATTCCAAAACTCAGGATCGTGAAGAACTAGCCAAGGCTCTAGGTTGGATAGGAAGTAAAGAATCCGAACCCATTCTATGGAAAGTTTTGGCTGAGTCAGATGGAAAGGCTAGATATGGTGCGGCCTGGGCATTAGGATTTGCTGGAAGCGAACAATCTGTTCCTTTTCTTATCAAAGCATCTGAATCTAAAGACAAGCGCTTAGCTTCCTTAGCAATTGAAAGCCTTGGTTCCTTAAAAAGCCCTAGTTCCTTGGATGCACTTTTGCAAGCAAGTAAGGATGATAACCTTGCACCTTTTGCAATTACAGCACTAGCCCAAATTCCAAATTCTGAGACTAGATTAGCATTAGAAAAAATGGCAAGTTCTGGTGAGACTATCCAATCTAAATTAGCAATTGAAGCTTTGGGACAAAGAAGAGATAAGGAATCTATTCCAGTGCTAAAAGAACTTTCCAGTTCTAAAATTCCTGAAATTCGAAAAATGGCAAAATTCGCCTTAAAGACAATTGAAAAGTCTAATTCACATTAGGTTAATAAAGTTTAAACTAAATACCCAGAGAAATATATACTTATTACTATCATATAATTATTTACATTAAGTGCTGTATTGAAATTAATATTTTAATTTTCGAATAAAATTCCTTAGTATTTTGTTCGTTGGATTCATCAAAATCTTAATCTGATTTTGATGAATCCGACTTTATATCAAACCAAGCTATAGATTCCGTTAGACTACCACTTACAAGATCTAACTTAGTTGATATTTCAGATAAGGCTCCTGCATTATCAGCGATGTGCTGAGTGGATTGTGCAATTAATTGCAGACTATAAGTAACTTGGTCAATAGCAATCTTCTCCTCTTTTGCACTATTATCGATTTCAGAGGAAAGTTTCTTTAACTCTTCATAACTTCTATTTATAAAGTCGACATTCGTAGATTGCTGATTAACCGATTCAACCACACTCTCAGAATTGATATGTATCTCGGAAATATTTTTTAAAATATTTGAAATAACACCCACTGAACTTTCAACACTCTTAACACCTTGGTCAACTGTCTTATCCGATAGGGAAATTAATTTCTTAATATCTTTTACGCTTTCCTGAGTCTTCTCAGAGAGATTAGAAACTTCTGAGGCAACAATGGCAAAACCCTTACCCATATCACCTGCACGTGCAGCTTCTATAGATGCATTCAATGAGAGTAAGTTGGTTTGTTCAGAAATTTCAGTTATGATAGTAATGATCCCTCCAATTTTGCCAGAAACATCTTTCATATAATTCATCGAACTTGTTGTGCTTAAAATCATAGTCTCTCCAGATTTAGCTTGCTCCAAAAGGATATCTGCAACTGATTTTAAATTATTCATCTGGCTATTTACTTGGTGGATTGAGTCTGATATTTTGTTAGTAATATGACCTATTTCTTGGATATCATTTGCTTCCCAGGCTATTAGCTTTGCTACTTTATCAAAACTTGCGCTAATTTCTTCTAAGGCCGCCGAGGATTCTTCTGTTTGCGAAGCTTGCTTTTGAGATGAATTAGAAAGCATTTCTGCCATAGCAGAGGTTTGCTCGGAGTAGTTATTGACCTTTGCAACTAAAATATGAATATGAGAAAGAATCTTCTTTAATTCTAGGATAAAGTGTTCGGAAGATTCATATAATTTTCCTATTTCATCTTTGTATGGGTAAGTAAAATCTTGTGAGACTTTACCTTGGGCAAGACCTTCAAATTTAGCAACAGCAGAAAGTATTGGTGATGATATAGTACGATTGATATAGAATTGAAACATAATAATGAAAAGACAAATGAGAAAAGAAATTGAAATAGATAAATACATCTCTAGTCTAAGATTGGTTAACCTTACTTCTAATAATCGTTTTAATTCAGCGGTAATAGCTTTATAAATTTCTTTTTGTTCTTTGTTGAAATTCGAGTAAAGCTTAATGGATAAATCTAATTGAATCGGATCAAAATATCCTTTTGAGTAATTTGTATTAAATTGATCAGAAGAACGATAAAAGTTTTCAAATGATTGAGACATTTGAATTTGTTTGTATGATATGGATGACATCCAACTTGGATTATATTTGTATTCTTTTTGGAATGAGTAATTTAGATTTTCAAAATTTTTCTTACAATCAACCCACTTAGTTTTTAGGTTAAAGTTAAATTCTGAATCACGTAAATTCTTAACTTGATAAGCGTCTCGCAAAACAGCCATGTAATCTGTACAACTTGAACTCACATCCACCATTCTTACCATAGACAAATCCATAAGGTAAAATGTATCTAAGTCTGGATCTAGAATGAGATTCGATTGATCGGTTATAACTGAGTATAGATCATTCAGTTTATTTTTGAATGTAATCCAAATTTGAGGATCTATAGAAATGGTATCAGACTCTTCTTTTAAAATTACATGAAATTCTTCTTGGTAGTATTCTTTAAGTTTGGAATATTCAGAAGAAGCTGATATTAAATTTGAATCTTCCCAAATTAATACTTTTTGTTCCCATTCCTTCTTTATGTATGGAATATTCTTCTTGGTTTCGCTAGCAAGAATTTGATCTTGAATTAAAATAGAGAAGTCCCAAACATCTTGATTTAAAATCAATCCTTCTACTTCTCTTTCACTTAAAAGTATACCCTTATAAGAAATCTGCATTAGCAAAAACAAGAGTATGGAAATTGGAATCAAGATTGCGAAAAGTGAAATAAAAAGACGGCGATTGATTGTTAAGTTTCTAATATATTTCATGCTATGTTCATAATTATATCAATTTTATCCAAAGTATTCCTTTGACTTATTGCGTCAATTCATCACCTAATTTACAATATGTTAGTTCTAATTCACTTGACAATTCAACTGATCTTAAAATAATTTAGAAATGTTCCATAAATTACAAATTTTTATATTATTAGCCATTCTTCCGTCTCTAGCTTATGCAGAAGGAAATATCTTTAAAGAGGGAGACCATTGTGTCGCTTGGAAAACTTCTAAAAAAATGTTTCTACTTAGTAACTCAACACCTATTGGGATGAATTGCAAAGCTTCTGCAGAAGCTAAGAAAGTAGGAGCAGATTACAAATTGTACGTAACTGTTCCTGTAGCAAAATTTGATAGTGGCGAAGAAACCCGAGATGAGGAAGTTGTTTTAATTCTAGGTGGCGATAAGCAACCTAATATCATTATTGAATCTGAAGCTCTTAGCATAAAGAAAATCACTTCCTTGGAAAAAAAAGATGCAACTCTACAAGGAAGCATTTTGATCAATGGCAAAAAGTTTGGTATTCCAATCAAAGTTAAATCTACCATAAATAATGGGAAATTGACATACCAAGGTTTTTTGAAGACAAGCTTCACTGCTTTAGGACTTGAACCACCTTCTGTAGCTGGCGGTGTTGTTGCAAAAGTCTATGATGAATTGGAACTTCACTTCCAATTCCAAGAAGCAAAGATTATAGGTCATCCTAATTTATAATAACAATTTCTAGTTAAAAATACTTTGATAGCTTCTTGAAATAAAACATAGAAATGCTTCTATTAAATAATAGATTTTAATTAACTATTTTCTTGTTTCGCTAGATTATAATAGTATTTAGCAACTGTATCCTTTGGGGAGAGACGAATACATTCTTCGAATTTCTCCAAAGCAGATTTGGAGTTTTTATTTCTTAACTCTTGCATACCTTCAAAGAAGATTGAATAGGAATTCATTTTTGAATCACAAATGTCTTCAGGATCCGTATTTAAAATTTCATATATAACTATTGGCTTTGTCTTTCCTTTTACAAAAACGGAATCGATTTCTCGATATAAAAATTCTTCTTGGTTAAGAGAATGCTTAATAACGTCATCAGTAACCAATAAGGGAACAGAATAAACCTTAGTAAGTCCTTCAACACGAGAAGCTAAATTAACAGAATCACCAATAACAGTAGTATCCAAACGGTTAGATGAACCTAAAGTACCAAGCATTACGGTACCGAAATGTATTCCAATCCCAGTATCGATACGGTCTTCGGATTCTAAAGTTGAATTAAATTCTTGTAATGCGAGTCTCATAGCAATCGCAGCCTTTATAGCATCGTCTGGCGATCCTGGGAAAAGAGCCATTATTGCATCACCAATGTATTTATCAATAAATCCATTATTAGAAAGAATACAAGGCGTTACCTTTTCTAAGTATTCATTTAACATAAGAAATATTTCTCTTGCTGATTTATCTTCAGACATCTTAGTGAAATTACGAATATCTGTGAAAAGTATTGATAAATTCTCTTCTTTTGAATCGCCTCTTTCAACTTCAAGTATTGATTCTTTATCGAGAATTTCCAGAAATGGACTCGGGACAAAACGTGAAATTGATTTATTAATTTCTTTTTGTTCGAAAATTGATTTCTCTTGAATTTTTACAATCTCACGTCGTGACTCTTCTGCTTCAAGCTTCATCTCATTCATCCGATTGCCAATCCCTAAACTCAACAGAATTCCTTCGACAATACTCCCATACATAGGGCTATAAGAAAATAGAGTATTATATTCTAGGAAACCAAGATTCATCATTATGTAGAAGAAGACGGAAAATATTAAAAATGTCCATGCTAACAAAAAGTATCTAGCAGGAATATAATTTTCTTTCCACCGAATAATACCTGCAGTAAGAACGATTACTGTTCCCAATAAAGGTATAATGTTTGCTATAGTAACAGCATCTGCTAAAGTAAATAAAAACAATACAGGAACGGAAATAATAAAAATGAAAATCATAATTTTTATAATCGACTTCATTCTACTTTTTTCATTTTCTTTATAAAGAAATGTTAAAGTAAATATGCTGGCAAAAATTGTAGTAAATAAAGATAATATTGGAATTAGCATATTTATTTTACGATCTGTTCCAAAATCTAACCAGGGCTTCCATTGGTTATTTGAGAAGAAAATAAACGATGTAAAAAATAGTAAATAGATACAATACGTAAGAAAAACTCTATCTCTAGTAGAAAAATACAATGCCAAATTATAAGCTAGTAAAAGTATCATTCCTCCATAATACATCCCAGAAAGGAATGACATGATACTACTGAATGATTCGTATTCATACTTCGTAAAAAATCTAATAGGAAATAATGCAGTGCTATTCACTCGTATTTTAAGATAAATCCGTTGGGTAGTACCTTGGCTAATGTGAATGGGAAAAATAGGAATTCTACTCGGTAGAATCATATTACTACTAGATACATTTCGTCCGCTTTGTAGAGATTCCCATTCAGAGGATTGATTTATTTTGTATAAAGTGACAATCTCTAGATTTGGTGAGTCCATTTGTAGAATCCAATCTCTCTCAATAGTTGGATTCTCAATATCTAATTTGAGCCATAACGTTCCAGAGTATATACCTAAAGATGCCTTACCTTGTGATGGAGTCCAAGTTTCTTCCTCCAATTCTAATATATCTTGAAAATTGTATTTAGATTTTTTATCTTCTAAAATAAAAGTAGAATCCTTGGCATATAGAAAAAATTGCTTTGGATCTAGACTGAAGCTGGGAACATTCTTTGAAGAATCGTCGTTCTTACAAAATGATGATGAAAATAAAATAATATATATGAGAATTAAAGATTGAAGGATTTTACCTATCATTGATCGAATTTAACTTCTAAGCATAGAAAGAAAAGCAATATTCAAAGGAAATAATAGTATAAATATTTTATTTACTTGATTCATTGAAATTCAATTCAGACTAATATTCTAAGTATTATGAATAATCTTGTAACATTTATGAAAAGTTTCCAAGAGCTAACTGAGGCTGAGATTGAATTTTTTGCACAAGCTTGTAAAATACAAACCTACCAAAAAAACGAAATCATAATTCAGAAGGGAGAAATTGTAAGGCAAATTGGTTTTGTAGAATCGGGAATGCTTCGTTCCTTCTTTTTTAAAGAACAGAATGAAATAACTCAAGATTTCTTTACCGAAAACTCTATTCTTGCACTTATGCGCAGTTTCATAAACCAACAACCTTCTGCTCTCAGCTACCAAGCCTTAAAAGAAACTACAATCTACTACATCAATTATGATTTCCTACAAGAAATGTATGCAAAATCTGAAAAATTTCTCAATCTAGGACGAAAAATTCTGGAACATCTATTGATTCTCTCTGAAGACAGAGTGTCCAAAATGATAACAATGAATCCTGAACAGAGATTTTTAAACCTTGTTGAAACTATGCCCCAAATAGTTAGTTCAGCTAACCAAAAATATATTGCATCCTTTCTAGGAATCACTCCTGAATCCTTAAGTAGAATCAAAGCTCGCGTTTTTAAAAAATTAACTTAAGTCAAGTCTCCTTTACAATTTCCCAGTATTCAAATTCTTTCTAAGAATTAAAAATCAACTCAGAGGATAGAAAATGAAAACTAATTTATTTTTAAGTTTAACTTTACTTGTAATAAGCTTACACTTGAACTGTTCATCAACCGCAGTTCCAAAATCTAAAAAAACTGCAATTGAATCTAAGACCATTGTCTTTATTCACGGCATGTTTATGGCTTCCAATGCCTGGGATGAATGGCAAAAGTATTTCCAAGCCAAAGGTTATAAGACCTTTGCACCAGCTTGGCCATTACATGATTTATCACCTCAAGAAATGCGAGCCAAGCATCCTGATAAGTACAATTTGTCCACAGCTCCATCTAAATATAGCTTAACTGAAGCTAGCGGTCATTTACCAAATGATAAGTATTGGAAAAAGGAAGCAGATGTAATTTTGAATTGGTTAAATTCTAAGGATTAAGATTACCAAATATCTTCTTCACCTTTAGTCTCTCCTGTATCATCAAAGGTCATAAGTCGTTTTAATTCGGCTGTTCTTTGTTTGGCGAGAGAGACATAGGTCTTACGATCTTTGCGATGCTCGTAGAGTTCTTGGAAGGTATCTTCATCGTGTTTTAAGAACATCTGAGCTGCTTTATGAGCTTGGTAAGGAAAATAACCTAATTTCTCAAGCGTGCTCTTGCCAAGCTCAATAGCAGTATCCCTTGTCTCACGGTAAATTTCATCTGCTGTTAGATCTTTAAGATCATATGCCTCTTCCCTATCTCCTGCTCTTGCGAGAATTTTAAGATGAGGAAAATGTTTTCTAGCACAAGAGATTAATTCCTTTTGCTTTTCAAATGAATCTAAGCTTGCAATTAAAATCTTTGCCTTCTTAGCTCCAGCTGATTCTAGAAGATCTTCTCTAGTTGCATCCCCAAAGTACACTTTGAAACCAAATCCGCGAAGCATTTCTACTCTATCCACATCATAATCTAAGACAGTGCATTGGATGTCATTGGAACGTAGAAATCTTCCTAACATATTTCCAAATTTACCAAAGCCTGCGATAATAACAGGGCTATCTTCATTTTCTATCTTATCTTGTTCTGGCATAGATTTAGAAGTGTTATCATTAAATCTTGGAAGAATTAATTTTTCATAAGCAAGCAAAATCAAAGGAGTAAGTGCCATGCTAATCGCAACAGATGCAACCATAGTATTCACAAGCTCCTTTTCTAAAATACCGCTACTAGATGAAAAATTAAAGAGCACAAAAGAGAACTCGCCTACCTGGGATAAAGAAAGAGCAAAATATAAATTTTGATCTAAGGATATTTTGAAAATTTTGCCTAAAATTAATAATAAAATTGTCTTACCTATCATAATTCCAGAAACTATAGCTAGAATCTTAAGTGGAGAGTTAAGTACAATTTGTACATCCAAAGTGGAACCAACACTTAAAAAGAATAAACCAAGCAGTAATCCTTTAAACGGTGCTAAATTACTTTCTAATTCGTGACGAAACTCACTGGAAGCAAGCACTACGCCTGCTAAAAAAGTTCCCAATGCAGCAGAAAGTCCAACCAAACCCATCACTAATGAAATGCCTATCACCAAAAGTAGACTTGCAGCTGTGAATACTTCCCTAAGTTCAGTCGAAGCAATGAAGCGAAACAATGGGTTCAATACATAGCGACCCATGAGAATAATAGCGATTATAACACCTAAGACAATTAAGGTCTGGATATAAGCAGGAAAATGAGCAATTAAGGAAGAACTATGATCATCTCCTGATTGAGAACTATCCGATGCTAACAAAGGAAAGATAGCAAGAATTGGAATAACTGCCATATCCTGGAAAAGCAAAACAGAAAAAGCTCCCTGACCCGAGGCTGTTTTCATAAGGCCTTTTTCTTGGAGAGTCTGAAGGACAATAGCTGTGGATGAAAGTGAAAGTATCAGTCCAAGTGCAATCGATGGCTTCACATCCAAGCCAAGAAGTTGGGCTACTGCAAAGAAAAATAGACTCGTTCCTAGAACTTGCAATCCACCCAGACCCAATAGCCAATTCTTCAATTTCCATAAAAGTGGTAGCTCTAATTCAAGTCCTATTACAAAAAGCATCATCACTACACCAAACTCAGCAAAGTGGAGCATATCTTGACTTTCTGTTCCAACTAGGCCAAGGAAAGCTGGTCCGATTCCTATGCCAGCGAGTAAATAACCGAGCACAGATCCAAGACCCAATCTATGAGCTATAGGAACCATGATGATAGCGGCTCCTAAATAAATAATTGCCTGAATAAAAATACTACCGCTTTCCATTAATTCTCCCTGTGCAGAACTCAAGTATCAATTTCTGATACTGTGATTTTAGATCATCAACTTGATCTTTACCAAGACCCTGCGCTCCTTGGATAAGGAATGGTTCATGGTATTCCATATTGCATAGTTCAGCTGTTCGTTTAAATGGCAAAAGAAATTCCGTCATTGTATGCTTGTGAAAGCCTTCTGCTGTGTACGCCTTGCCACTTCCAGCAGAAGAAATAATTTGTTTCCAGATTTTACCTTGGAGGGCCGTGCCACCTTTTCCATAAGCCCAACCTAATTCGAGAACAGAATCAATCCACTGCTTCATCATAGGCGGACAGGAATACCAATAGAAAGGATGTTGGAAAAATATTGCTTCATTCTCAGCGAGCAATTTCTTCTCTCTTGGAACATCTATGAATCCATTCGGATACTCATCATATATAGAACGAAAAGTAAGATTCTCATGATTTGGCAAAATATTAACAAAGCCACGGTTGATTTTAGAATTTTCCATCGTAGGATGAAAGAAGAGAATTTGAACTTTCATTTATAAAGAACTATGAAAATGATAAAGGAAGAAATTGTCGAGTGAGTTTTACCATCACTCACTCGGGTTTATATCTGATTAGATTTATCTATCTTTTTCTAGACTCTCGCTAAACTTTGTGGAGTCGGTCCAGGAAAAGTCATTCTAAGAATTCGTAATACTGTAGTTCCAAATTGTCGACTCAGTCTTCCTGTGTTGTAAGGAAGATTGTATCTAGCGCAGAGTGCTTGGATTCTAGGTGCGATTTCTGGATAGCGATTGCTTGGCATATCAGGAAACATATGGTGTTCGATCTGGTGGCTAAGGTTACCACTCATGATGTGGAATAATTTGCCGCCCTTGATATTACAAGAACCTAAAAGTTGACGCACATACCAATGCGCTCTGGATTCGTTCTCAACTTGCTTACGTGAAAATACATGAACTCCTTCTGAAAAATGCCCACAGAAAATAATCATATAAGTCCAAAGATTTCTTAAGATACAAGCTGTACCATTTGCAGCCGCCACATAAAGGAAAAAGGGTCCAGCAAGCAAAGGAAACAAAAGATAATCCTTTAAGATTTGGCGAACAATTTTCATTCCAGTATTACGAAGCATGGGTCGCATTTTGGAAAGCTTTCTTTTGCCAGTGACGACAAGACCTAGTTCCAATTCTTGAATGGCAACACCCCACTCAAAGAAAATTGCAAGTAACAGAGCATATATTGGATTACCAAGATTGAACTTCTTCCATTTCTGTTCTGGAAAAATTCTAAGAAGTCCGTAGCCAGCAACATCAGCATCCTTACCGAACACATTGGTCCAAGTATGGTGTCTTACATTGTGCGAATGCTTCCACTGATCCGATGGGCACACATGATCCCACTCCCAACTGCCTGATTGAATATTTGGATCACGCATCCAATCCCACTGAGCATGAAGGATGTTGTGTCCAATTTCCATATTTTCAAGGATCTTAGCAGAAGCTAACATGATCACACCGATACTTATCACAGGAAAGAAATAGAGATAAGATGCAAACGCATGTCCCCACTCCGGCAATAAGCCAAGACTCGCAAAGATCACCACTCTACCAAATAAGGCAAGGTATCTTTGTGTCTTGATGAGTCTACGGATGTATTTTGCATCGCGATCTCCCCGAGAATCCATAACTTCATTGCGGATTTCTTCCACTTCTTTTCCAAACTCTTCGATCTCCGCTTCACCGAGCGGAACTTTAAATCCAATTTCTTGCTTTAAAAGTGTTTTGTTCATAATTCTACCTCAATGTCTCCAACTGATGCAGAGACGCATATTTGTATTTTTTCACCTGATTCAGAAGTTATAGCACCTGTTCGCAGGTCACGAACAGATCCAGAGACAAGAGTGCAATCACAACCGTGACAGATTCCCATTCTACATCCATGGGAGGGATTCAGTCCAGCATCTTCTGCAACTCTAAGTAAATTCGTAACACCATCTGTATCTGATTCCAATTCACTTTTAGTAAATTTTATTTTACCTGATGTGATATCAGTCGGAACTTCGGCAAGTTTTGCTCGGAAACGTTCCAAGTGTAAATTACGAGAAAGTCCTTCCTTTGCCCAATGCTCTTCCAAAGAATCCAATAGAGTCGCTGGCCCACAGGCCCAGACTTCCCTCTCTCTCCAATCGGGAGCAAGCTGATCCAACTGGTCGGCATTGAAGTGTAATTTTGCAGAGACTTCATCACCTAACTCACGGGTAAATATTCGGTTCAGTTTGTAGTGCTTCTGTGATTTGGAGAGCTGATCCAATTCTTTTCCAAAGATTACATCATAGACATGGGGTGCATAGTGGATATGAGTTATGTCGGGAAGATTGCGATACTCTCTCATGTAATTACGAAGCATACTCATAACAGGTGTTATTCCGCTACCCGCAGTGATAAAAAGCGGACGAACTGGAATTGCATCGGGAAGAACGAATTCACCTTGGGGATCTCCAATGGGAAGGTAGGAACCAACTTTTAGGTCACGCACCAAATGGTGGGATACTCTTCCACCCTTGATTGCCTTTACCGTGATCGATATACAACCATCTCGATTGGAGGGAGACGAAGAAATAGAATAAGTTCTTGTATGACGCATTCCACCGATGGGAACTCCCACACGTATGTATTGACCCGCACGATGTCCTCTCCAACCACGTCCTGGACGAAGTGTAATGGTTCGGGAATCTTTTGTCTCATCCCAAACCTTTAAAACCTTCGCTTGAAGTGAGTGCTTGGTCCAGAGTGGATTGATTAACTCCAAATAATGGGAGAGTCGCAATGGGTATGCAAACATATCCACAAATTGAGAGAATTTTCGCATGGAACTTTGGTAAACAGTGTTAGTTATAGCCATAGCTAATGGTGTTAGTTATGGCTTTTCCGTCAAGATATTTTTATAGAAAATGGGGGAAATCTAGGAAAAAAATATTTATTTTTCAAAATTTTTGCAAGAATCGTTCCAGGAGTGCTTAAATCGTCAATTTAAGAAGAAATTTAGATTTTTGAAAATTCAGGTAAGGATATGAAAGGGGCTATTTTTCATAGTTTCTTTATCTGAACCCATCCAAAAAGCCATTCCAACATGTAAAATAAGTAGAAAAGATGAAGAATCCAATTATAATCCTTGAACAATTCCAAAAAACTAATTTCCTTTTACCATTGTCTTACATGAGATAGAATTTATAAAATACTACATGGAATCAAATATGAACAAATTGTCCCAATTTCGATTTAAAGCAATTACTTACACTTGCACACTAACTTTATTACTCATCCTCATGCACAATAATACCTTGTTAGCCCAAGCTTACCAAGGTAAACCCTGTAAGAATGCAAATTCGAAGTTAAAGACTGAATTGAAATCGGGATCTTTCTCTTCCTACCATTGGGCGAATCTTTATGGTTCTGTGAATTTTTCCTCATCCTTCCTTAAGGCCGAAGGAAAGCCTCCTATCATCA
>Ga0100393_10001517_pt1 | contig 23434 bp, 23 predicted proteins | sample CryGeymeta201517_FD_81546 | JGI IMG/M metagenome (GOLD analysis project Ga0100393, IMG submission 81546) | Groundwater microbial communities from Crystal Geyser aquifers in Utah, USA - Crystal Geyser metaG 2015-17 | ecosystem: Environmental > Aquatic > Deep subsurface > Groundwater | place... | reverse complement strand
TGTATTTCTATCGCAACCTCGGTGCCGATGCGGCAACGCGCTTCGCTGGCGAGCGGATCGCCTTCACCCTGGACGACACCACCTCGCCGCTGGCGATCACGCTGGCCGATATCGATCACGATGGTGCGGTGGACCTGTATGTCGCCGGTTACATTCGTCACGATCAGGTGCAGGGTGAAACGATCTTCAATCAAGCCTATGGCGGCTACAGCTATCTGCTGCACAACAATGGCGACAACATCTTCACCGACATCACCGCGGCCGCCGGCCTGCGCCGGCAGCACAACACCTTCATGGCGGTGTTTGCCGACATCGACAACGATGGCTGGGCCGACCTGGTGATTGCCCAGGACACCGGCATGGTGGAAATCCAGCGCAACAACGGCGATCTGACCTTCGGCTCGCTCAGCAATCCGACCAGCGGCTATTTCAGTTACCCGATGGGCATCGGCGCCGGCGACTACGACAACGATGGCCGTCTGGATTTTTATTTCAGCAACGTTGGCACCACCCTGCCCGACCTGATGCTGCGTGGCGATCTGCGCCCGGAGCAAGTGCTGAACAAGAACTACATCCTGCTGCACAACGAAGGCAGCCTGCGCTTCAGCGATCAGGCGGCGGCCGCCAATGCCGCCAAGCTCGGCTTTGGCTGGGGCACGGTGATGCACGACATGGACAACGATGGCCGCCAGGACCTGCTGATTGCACAGAACTACGCGCGCTTCCCGGGGGTGAAAATGCTGCGCCTGTACCGGGGCCATTTTTTGCGTCAGATCCAAGCGGGCCGGTTCGCCGCAGCGGAAAAATCGGCCCGCTTGCAAAACGCCAACTTCGGCATCGCGCCGCTGGTGTCGGACTTCAATGGCGATGGCTGGCCGGATGTGCTGTTCGCCAACCTCACCCAGCCGGCGCGTGCCTTCATCAGTGCCGGCGGCAAGGCGGACTGGCTGCAGGTGCTGCTGCCCAACGCCCCGGCCGCTCTCACCGCGCGGGTGTCGGTGACCCGCGCCGATGGTGTGGTGTTGCACGAGCAATGGCTCAGCGGTGAAGGTCTGGCCTCGGAGCAATCCCGGCGCTTGCAATTTGGCCTTGGCGAAAACGCCGGCGTGGTCAATGTGCAGGTCGAGTTTGGCGATGGCCGCCGCCAGCATTACCCGCACCTGCCGCCGCGCAGCGTGTTGCACGTGGACTTTCCGTCGTCCACCGCTGCGGCCGATACGCCATGACCGCGAGCAATGATGCGGTGTCCCGTCGCTTGCTGTTGCTCACCGGCGCGCTGGGCGCGCTCGCGGCTTTGCTGGTCGGTATCGCGGAGTTTGCAATGCAGTTTTCGCCGGCGGGCGGTTATGAAGCGGCAGACTATGGTTATTTCGCGCAGGTGCCCGGGTGGCGGCTCAGCGCCGGGCATTTTCTCGGGGTGCTGGCCGCGCCGTTGTACCTTGCCGGTTATCTGCACATCTTTCTGGCGATGCGCCCGGCGCCGCCGTGGTTGCGTATCAGCGTATTGCTACTGGGCAGCTACGGCTTTGTGATTGGCGCGGTCTGGCTCGGTTCGCGCGTATACCTCGGCTTGATCGTGCACACGCAAACGGCCGCCATGAATGGCGATCTGCTGACCGCGCTGCTGGCGAGCGCCGCCGCCCACAACGAGCCGTTGATTCAGGTGGTGCGCGCAGCAATCGGGGCCGCGTCACTGCTGTTCGTTGGCGCGGTGCTCAGCGGGCGCACCCTGTACCCGCGCTGGATCGCGGCATTCAGCCCGATTGCACTGCTGGCGGCGGTGTTTGCCAGCTACCTGCTTGTTCCGGCAATTGGCATCTATCTGCTGCCCACCGCGATGAACATCGCGCATTTTGCGTTTTTTGTGCTGTCGTTGGCGGTGTTGGCGCGCACCTCCGGATGAGCACAGCAAAACCCATCGCTATCCGGCAACGATGGGTTTCGCTGCGCGCTACCCATCCTACTTCGCCGGCTGCGCCTGCAGCGACGTTGGCAACGCGAAGTTTTCAAGCTGCGCGGTGACGGCACGGGTGATCGCTTCGGCCTCGGCATCGGTTTCGATGATGTAGGGCACGATCATCACCAGCAATTCGGTCTTGGTGGTGTTGGTGCTGGTACTTTTGAACAGCCGCCCGAGCAATGGGATGTTCATCAATCCGGGCACGCCATTTTCCGACTCGGTCTGCTCGCTCGACATCAGCCCACCCATCAGTACCGAGCCGCCATCACGCAAGGTCAGGCTGGTACTGACCACGCGGTTGGAAATCGCCGGCGACTGAATCGCGGCATTGGCACCCACCGGCAAGGCGTTGCTCACTTCCTGACGTACAGTCAGATCGATCCGATTGTCGGAATAGATCACTGGCGAGACATTGAGGATGATGCCGGTCTTGCGGTTCTGGATCGATTGCAGGATGTTGGAGGTGCCCGAGCTTTGCTGCACCGCCGCGGTCTGCGACGACAACGTCGGGACTTCGGTACCGACTTCGATGGTGGCTTCCTCGCCACTCTTCACCATCAAGCGCGGCGTCGACAGCACCGACAGCCGATTGGCCTGCGCCAACGCAGTCAATTGCGCGCGGATTACGCCGGTGGTGTTGATCAGATAGTTCAGGCCGCTGCCACCGCCGCCACTGTCCGGGTCGTTATTGGTTGCGCCGACGGCGCCGGAACTGACCGAACTATTGCCGCCAATGCGCTGCCACGCGAAACCCAGATCCATACCATCGGTCAGTGTGACCTCGGCGATGGTGACCTCGATCACCACCTGCCGTGCCGGCAGATCCATCTGCTTGAGCAGCGGCAGCATGCGCTCCCACTCCGCCGCCGCGCCTTGAAAGATCAGCGCATTGCGCGGCTCATCCACGATCAGGCTGCCCTGGGTGACACCCGCCGAGCCGGCGCTGGCCGCCGCAGGGGCGGCAGTGGCAGCGGCAAGCGGGGTTGCCGCGTTGCGCGCGCTTTGTGCGGCATCGGCGCGGCGCACACCGTTCAGGGTCTGCGCGATATCTTCGGCGCGGGTGTTTTTCACCAGGTAATAGAACAGGCTCTGCCCACTGGACGCCGGATTGGGCCGATCGATGGTCTGCGCCCATTCGATGGCGTGATCGAGCAGGGTTTGGTCGGCGGCGAAAATCAGCACGCTGTTGGCGCCGGCGATCGGCAGCACGATCATGGTGCTGCCCTGCAAAACGCCCTGGCTGTTGTGCAGCATCGCGCCATAGCCTTCGGCGGTGAGCACGTCGACCAACCGCTTGGCGAGTTCATCGGCGCCGACGAAGGCCGGCTCCAGCCGGGTGCTGACGCGGCCGCGCATGAACGGTCGGTCCAGCACCCGGATCGCAGCAACCGCCTGTGCCACCAGATCGGGCTTGCCCATCAGGATCACCGCGTTGCGGTTGGGATCGTCCTGGATTTGCAGACCATCGAGTTTGAACGCCACCCGCAACCATTGATTGACATCGGCAATGCGCGCCGACTTGAGTTCGACCAACTGAAAAATCGGCCGGTGGCTGTTGGGTACTTCGGGCAGGGTACGGCCACTGAACACCAGCGGCGGCTCGTCGCTGCTGCCCTTGCTGATCGGCGACAGCCGCAGCAGATCACCTTCCAACCGTACCGACACGCCATAGGTGCGCAACACCTGCACCACCAGCCGGTAAAAATCGGCCGGCGCTTGTTTGCCCGCAGTGCGCAAGGTCACCAGATCGCGCTGCGTGAGCAGCGCATCGTCCATCTGAAAACTGATCCCGAGCAGGTTGCCGAAGGCCTCGTTGATGAAGGCCGGCAACGCCATGCCTTCGATATTGGCATCGACCGGCTCGCCCGCCAGCGGCGGCAAGCGTGCGTCGGCATCCACCCCGGAGATCGCACTGCCCGCGCCCGGCAGTTTGGGCGTAGCGGTTTGCCGCAACGCGCTGGCCGCCGAGGTTTCATCGCTTGCCAGCGTTTGCGTGGACCCGGCGCTGGCAACCGGTGCTGGCCGCAGCGGCTCGTTGAGCGGCACGCGCTTGAACGCCGTGGCGCAGCCCGCCGCCAACAGGGTGATCGCCAGTGCCGCCAAAATCGTGCGTAGATCGTTCATTCGATACTCATCGTGTTTGCTGGCAACCCATTCATGGTTGAATCCATCACCTCAGTGCGCCTCAGCGTTGTTGGCTTCCGGCATCGGCGCGTCCGATTGCGTTGCGCAGTCCGCTTCGGGCTGCGCCGTCGGATCGCGATACAGGCCAAGCTCCTGCGTGCAGCCGTCGTGCTGATAGGTAATACCGGTCGCGGCTACCGCGAGCAGCCGGTCGCCATCGGGCAATGCCTCGCCGACCGCGACACGCGCCACTGCTGTCGAGCCATCGGCCAACACCAGCGCCATCGGCACCGGTTGCAGAATGATACCGGTCAAACGCCATTGCGGCTTGGGTTTTCCGTCCGCGCCATTGCCACCGGTTGCCGACCCCGCCGCCACTGCACCCCAGATGCGCCGGCTGCTGACCGCGGCAAACTGCTTGTCGTCAAAGCGTGGCACCACGCTGGGCGGCGGCAATTGCCACGCCAATTCGTTGCCATCACGCTGCGCCAGGCTCGGCGCAATCGGGTGCAGCACGCCAAGGCCGCTGCCGATGACGATGCCCAGCAACGCCATCGCCAGCAATGGTCGCGCACGCAGCGATTCAACCAGGCGCATTGGCAGCTTCCTCGACACGAAAAAACCCGGCCACCGTCAACGCCACCATGCCGTTATTGCGGTTGAGCACCATCGCCTGCTCGATGACGATCAGATTGGGCTGCATCTCGATGCGTCGGATCAGTTGCACGGCCGCATCGGGCGCCAGTGCGCCGCTGATCACCACCGGCACCCGCCAGATACCCGAGCCGCGTCCGACCTCAGTCGCCGTTTCCGACTGCACGCGCAGCGGTTTACCACTGCTGGCGATCAGGTCGCGGGCAAAGCTTTGCACGCTGGCCTGCGCCAGGCCGAGGGTCGCCACCGTTGGCAACTGCGCCTGCAAGCCATCGCGCAGCACGCGTGCGCGCTCGGCACGCTGCAACCATTCATCCTGACCGGCCAGCGAGCTGATCTTTTGCAGCCGCTGCACCTGCTGCACGTACTCGCGCTGCATCTGTGCGCGCACATCGGACAGCACCAGCAACAGATAGACCAGCAGGATGACGACAATCAGCAGCCCGCCCCAACGCAGCCGCGCATTGGCATGGAACTCGGCGCGTGCCTGCGCCAGCAGCGACTGCCATGCAGCGCTCATGGCGCCACCCCGGCTTCGCCATCGCGCCGCGGCAGGATGCGCGCGCGAATGATCACCTCATCGGCGCCACGGCCCAGTTCCGCGGTCACATCGGCGAAGAACCCTGACGCCTCCCACGCCACCACCAGCGCACGCGGGTCGGGGCGCGGCATGTTCAGCAACACTTCCAGCGTATCGCGGTTGAGCATGCGCCATTCCAGTATCGTCCAGCCATTGCCGGGGATGGCGGCAATGGCGTGCGCGAACAGATCAACCTGGCCCTGCGGCGGACGCAGCGCCAACAGGGCCTGCGCGGCTTGCAGATCGCGCTCGGCCTGATCGCGGGCCGACAAAATCGCCTGCACGGTGTCATCCTGCGACGCGATCTGGCGCTCGACGCCCGCCTGCGCGATCGCCAGACGCACGATCCCGGCCAGCGGGTAACACAGCACCGCCAGCAGCACCGCCACACCGACGCGCAGCGCAAGGCCGCGATAGCGGCCCCACATATCCTGCAAACTGGCGCCCTGCACCACGTGCCACGGCGCATCGGCAAATCCCGCGGATTGCGCCAGCGCAACCGTGCTGACCGGCATCCGGCCGGCACCGCGCAAAAACAGATTCCATTGCGCCAGGCTCGGCGCAGCGGGCCACCAGGCACTGGCGATCAGCAGATGGCGTCGCCAGACGCGGCCCTCGAACCCCTCATCGAGCGCAACCAGCACGGCATCATCGGCCAGTGTGGCACCGACGAACAGCGATTCGGGCACGATCCGCCGCGGCACCTCGCCGGACTCGTGCTCCAGCACGGCTTGCGCGTCACGCTGCGACCAGGCCCAGACCATGGCACTGTCGCCGACCCACTGGACGTGCGCTTGCGGGTCGGCAAACGGTGCCCAGCGATTCACCGCCATGCTGGCAAAAGCGCGCCGTTTGGCCGCTGGCACCGAACTGGCGTCGAGCACGGTGTAGGCGCAACGGCCCCGCGCCATCAGCCATTCGCTGCCGGCACCGCCGAGCGCGAGCAGACGCAAACCATCACTGCGGCGCAGGTACCGACTCGGCGAAAACCGCTGCCTGAGTTGGGCGCGCCACTGGCTGATCCGCGTGCTGCGATTGGGGGAGGGTGAACTCATAATCGATGTGCCAGGGTTGGCCTATATGCCAGGGTTGTGAGCCATCATCCAATGCCGTGAGCGTCCAGTGCAGCACCCGTACGGTACCGCCAGCGGCGGACCACAGCTTGATCACGCCAGTGCTGCCCGGGTACAGGAACAAATCCTCGCTCTCCGGCGGCATGGTACCCAGAATCTGCCCCAATGCCGAAATATCCAGCAACGCCGCCACCGTACGCAACGCGATGATACGCTGCGCCGACGCCTCATCGACGCCGGTCAGCGTGCGCAACACCCGCAGCGGCGCGGTGTTTACATTGATGCTCGGCGAGCGCTCAACGGTAAAGGTGTCGATGATCGCCAGATCGTCGAACGCTGCCAATGCTTCGTCCCAGCCCATGACCCGGCGCAACTCCAGCGGTGTCGCCAACGCGCGATTGCTCGGCGGCGGCCGTCCCGCCTTGAGGTAGGCATCGCGCTCGCCACTGTTGATGCGATACAGGTCGTCGGCATCCTGATAATCGAGCAGGCGCTCGGCCAGCGCCACGCGAGCTTGCGGCGGCACCCCGGCATTGTCGAAAACCCGCGCGATCCACGCGGGCGAGGCCCAGTTGACGCCGAGCAGGCCACGATCATCCTGCACTGCAAACGAAATCCGCCCAATACCCTGATACGCGGTGCCATCGAGCCGGATCTCGTTGCCCACCGGCAGCAGTGAAAATTTGCTGGTGTCATCGCCGGCCATCGCCTCCTCATCGGCGGTGCGCACGATCTGGTCATCGATGGTGAGGCCAGCGAACGTCATCCGCTGGCTGGTCAACAGATAGCCGAGGGTGGCCGCGGTGCTGGCCATGTCGAGCGCATCCTGAAACTGCCGCTGGCGGTCGATCTGCTCGTCGCGCACGCGTTCGCTGATCACGGCAACCGAGCTGGCCAGCAACGCCAGCACCACCAGCATCGCCAACACCATGATCAGGATGAAGCCGTGCCGGCGCGGACCGGAAACGCCGCGCATTCAATCCTGCTCCGGTTGAAAGAATGCCAGCTGTTCCTTGTTCGGGCCATGCACGGCAACATAATTCACCCGGCCGATGGCGTCTGCGGGCGCGGCATCGACCAAGGCGACCGCGCGCGGCAATTCCACCTGCAAGCCCAGCGCTGGCGGCCAGCGATCCTGCACCTTGCCCTGCGCGTCGAAATAGATGAAATGTGGCTCGACCAGATCGGGAAACGCGGCGCTCCACCACGTCTTGTCGTATTCGCGGTAGCTCACCTGCCAGCCGTCGCGAGCGGTGAAGTCCAGCCGCCAGGTGAACGGGGTGGGCGCACCCGGGCTTGCGTACAGCGGGTTCAGCGTGACCCCGGCAACACTCAAATCATCGCCACGCAACGGCGTGTCCTTGAGCGCGAACTGGCCGGCCAGTGTTTCCGCCAGCCAGGCATGAACCAGGGCTGCCTTGCTGATCCGCTCGGACTGCGCAGCCACGCGTTCGTGGGCAATCCGGTAGCTGCCCAGCATCTGGAACATCAACAGTACTGAAAACGACAGCAGCACCAGCATCACCAGGGTTTCCATCAAGGTGAAACCGCTGCGCGGTGCATGCGTGTGGCACGACACGGAACGCTTCATTCATCCCCCAGCGCGGCCCACCAGCCGATAGCCGAGCTGGCGAATCGAGAATTGCCCAACCTCGCGCGTGCCCTCGCGCACCTCAACCTGCACCTGGTACAGCCCCACCTCATAGCCGCTGCGGCTGCCGATCTGAAAGCTGCCACGCTTGGCAGGCTGCACCAGCTGCGCCGTCCACTGCACCCGCAACGCACCAGCTTCGCGCTCGCCACGCGGATCGAGCATCGGATTGACATCGCGCAGCAATTCCAGCGCCGATTGCTTGGCCACCAGCGCATCGCTGCCCACCCGCGCGCGCTCCAGGGTAATCAGGTTGGTGCTCAGCCAACCGTAAAGCGCGAACGCGCCCATGGCAAAAATCACCAACGCGACAATCGCTTCTAGCAAGGTGAAACCGCGCGCCGGCCGGATCATTCGTCACTGTCCTGAGCCACCCATCGCGGCTCGCAAAACGGCGACTGCGCCTCGATCGCCAGGGTGCGCACACCATCACTGGCAACCACCTGGCCGCCGTGGCACACGCCATTGGCATTGACCTGCCACGGCGTCGGCACCGTGATCGACCAGCCCTCGGCCAGACGCAATGGCGCATCGGCCGCGCGCAACGCGTCGTCATCGATCAGCAGCCGCTTGCCGGTACTGCGGGCGCGCGCCGGCAAACCACGCAACTGATCCACCAGTGCATCGATCTGCGCCTGTCGTTGCCAACTGCCGATGGTGTTGAACACCGACGGTGCAGCAATGGCCGTTACCAGGCCGATGATCGACAGCACCACCACCAGTTCGAGCAAGGTAAAGCCCTGCCCGCCGGTGAGGCCCGGGTTATTGCGCCGGAAGGTAGCCGACATCAGCGTCGTAACCCTCGCCACCGGGTTTGCCATCAGCACCGAACGAATACAGGGTGATGGCCTGATCGCCACTGGCAATCGGTGCATATTGGTACGGGTTGTTCCACGGATCGAGCGGCACCCCTTCATCCAGATACGGGCCGGCCCAGGCCCGCGCCACCCGCTCATCGGCCGGCGCACGCATCAGCGTCGCCAAGCCTTCCTGCTCGCTCGGAAAACGGCTGACATCCATGCGCATGGTCTGCAACGCACCACGCAGCATCTTGATCTGGGTCTGCGCGGTCTGCACCTTGGCCTTGTCCGCCTGCGCAAACAGGCGCGGCCCGACCAGACCCATGATCAGGCCAATAATGACCAGCACCACGATCATTTCCAGCAGAGTGAAGCCGGCCTGACGGCGCGGCCGTGATGCACGACGATGATGAATCATGAACGATTTCCTCAAAACGACACGCACACCGGCGCATGCGAGAGCACTAGGATAATCGCTAGCGCGAGGCAGTGCGAGCAAAGCCGGCACAGCGGTTTGGCGCGCATTCAATGCCAGCTCTGACCAGGGTGTGACCCTGCTATCGGCATCGCGGTCGCACACGCGCTATCATGCGGCAATGCAGCATTTGCTGGCATCGGTTGGTCTGGAGGTTTCATGTTGTATCACGCGCACGAGTTGTACCGTTCCTGGCTTACCCCGTTGGCACATTTGTCGCACGCCAACGCCAAGGTGTTGAGCACACCGGGTGGCTGGTGGTCTTACTGGCCAGGGGCACAGCGCATGGCGGCGGGTTGTGAATTGCTGCACCGCGTTGGCAAGGAGTACGAAAAGCCCGAGTTCGGCATCCGCTCGATAACCGCACACGGGCACCCGGTGCCGATCGTCGAGGTGCAGGCTGTGCACCGTCCGTTCTGCAATCTGGTGCGTTTCAAGCGGTTCAGCGATGACCCACATACCATCGAGGACCTGAAAGACGACCCAATCGTGCTGCTGGTTGCGCCGCTGTCGGGGCATCACTCGACCTTGCTGCGCGACACCGTGCGCACCCTGCTCGCCGAGCACAAGGTGTACATCACCGATTGGGTAGATGCGCGCATGGTGCCGCTGTCGGAGGGTGGCTTCACGCTCGACGACTACGTCGGCTACATCCGTGATTTCATCCGCCATATCGGCGCCAGCAATCTGCATGTGATCTCGGTGTGCCAACCGACGGTGCCGGTGTTGGCGGCCATTTCGCTGATGGCCGCCAACGGCGAACCAACGCCCCGCACCATGACCCTGATGGGTGGCCCGATCGATGCCCGTGAGAGCCCAACGCAGGTCGATAATCTGGCCACCACCAAACCGCTGCGCTGGTTCCAGAACAACGTGATCTTCCCGGTGCCGCACACCTATCCCGGCAATGGCCGGCTGGTGTACCCGGGTTTCCTGCAGCACATGGGCTTTGTGGCGATGAACCCGAACCGGCACTTTGAATCGCACTGGGATTTTTATCGCGACCTGGTGCGTGGTGATCTCGAGGATGCCGACACGCACCGCCGCTTCTACGACGAATACAACGCGGTGCTCGACATGCCCGCCGAGTATTACCTCGATACCATCCGCATCGTGTTTCAGCAGCATCTGCTGCCGCGCGGGGAATGGGATGTCGCCGGCGAGCGCGTCGATCCGGCAGCCATCACCCGCACTGCCCTGCTGACCATCGAGGGCGAACTGGACGACATTTCCGGACTCGGCCAGACCCAGGCGGCGCACCGCTTGTGCTCTGGGCTGCCCGCGCAGGCCAGGCAGCATTTCCAGGTCAACGGCGCGGGTCACTATGGCATCTTCAGCGGCCGCCGCTGGCGTGAGAAGGTGTACCCGCAGGTCAGCGCCTTTATCCGCGGCCATTGATCGGATCATGGCCACGCCAGAAGCCATTGAAATCACCTGTCCGCACTGTCTGGCGGTGAACCGTGTGCCTGCGGCACGGCTCGCCGAGGCACCGCGCTGTGGCCGTTGCAACAAGCCGCTGTTCGCCGGCGTGCCGATGGAACTCGATCAGGCCGCCTTCCCGCGGGTGATTGCCCATACCGCCGTACCGGTGCTGCTAGATTGCTGGGCGCCATGGTGCGGCCCATGCCGGCAGTTCGCGCCGGTGTTCGAGCAAGCGGCACAGCGCCTGGAACCGGGCCTGCGCCTGTGCAAGCTCAACACCGAAGCGCAGCCGGCACTGGCGCAGCAACTGGGCATCCGCTCCATCCCCACCCTGATCGTGTTTCGCGATGGCGTTGAATTGAATCGCATGTCCGGCGCGCTGCCGATGCCGCAGTTGCTGCAATGGCTGCATCAGGCGTTGAACTGAAGACCTCAGGTTACGGTGGGTTCGCCGCGCGATGCCCCCGGGTTACGCGGCGCCATGCGCCGGGTTACGCGGCGCCATGCGCCGCGGTTTCGGCGGTCGCGGTGAACGGGCGCGGGGTCCCGGGTTTCGGGCGCGATGCGCCCCGGGTTTCGGGCGCGATGCGCCCCGGGTTTCGGCTTCGCCTCAACCCGGGCTACACGGTTGGCTGTGGTGTTTTGGTGTTGTGGTAGCCCCGGGTTTCGGGCGCGCTGCGCCCCGGGTTTCGGCTTCGCCTCAACCCGGGCTACACGGTTGGCTGTGGTGTTTTGGTGTTGTGGTAGCCCGGGTCAGGCCGCAGGCCGTAACCCGGGATTGTGTGGCGTGTCGCGGCCCGTTGGGCATCGACCCAGGCTACGAGGCGTCGTTGCGCAGCAACCGCTCGATCACGTCGCGGTACACCGTGACCAACACCTCCAGATCGGCCACGCGCACGCATTCATCGACTTTGTGGATGCTGGCATTGATCGGCCCCAGCTCCACCACCTGCGCGCCCAGTGGCGCGATGAAGCGGCCATCGGAAGTGCCGCCGCCGGTGTTTTCCACCGGCTTGATGCCAGCGTGCGCAGCCAACGCGGCACGCACGGCCTCGCGCAACACGCCATCCGGGGTATGGAACGGCTCGCCGGAGCGATGCCAGTGGATATCGGCACGCACACCATGCCGCGCCAGCGTCGCCTCCACTTCGGCAACCAGCCGATCCGCCGTCCAGCTCGGTGCATAACGAAAGTTGAAGCCGATCTGCGCGCTGCCGGGAATGACGTTGCTGGCGCCGCTGCCGGCGTTGAAATTGGCGATCTGAAAACCGGTCGGCGGAAACTCGGGATACGGCACGGTATCCCAAACCCGCGCCGCGAGTTCGGCGAAGGCCGGCAGTGCGCGATGGATCGGGTTGTCGGCCAGTTCGGGATAGGCGACGTGGCCCTGCACACCATGGATGCTGGCAGTGCCCGTCAGCGAACCGCGTCGGCCCACGCGCACCACGTCGCCGATGCGCTGCGCGGAACTGGGCTCGCCGACCAGACACCAGTCGATGCGTCGGCCTTCACCCGCAAAATGCGCAGCCACCTTGCGTATGCCATCGATGGCATCGCCTTCCTCATCGGAGGTCAGCAGCAAGGCCACGGTACCCGGATGCGCGGGATGGGCGGCAACAAACTGCCCCGCCGCAATCACCAATGCCGCGACGCTGCCCTTCATGTCGGCGGCACCGCGGCCGTACAGCACCCCATCACGCACCACCGGCACGAATGGATCGCCATGCCATGCCGCGCGTGGCCCCGGCGGCACCACATCGGTATGCCCGAGCAGGCACAGCACCGGCCCGCCCGCACCATGACTGGCCCAGAGGTTGTCCACTGCGCCATGGCGCAACGATTCGATGACAAACCCGGCGCGTTGCAGGCGCTCGGCGATCATCGTCTGACAACCGGCGTCATCCGGGGTCAGCGAGGGCCGCGCGATCAGATCACAGGCAATCGCGAGCAAATCAGACATGTGGTTCGCACCCTCAACCGACGCCAAAGCGCAGCTTGTACGCCTTGTCGCTGAAGCCGACACTGACCACGCCATCCGCGGTAACCAGCACCGGCCGCTTGACCAGCGCCGGGTGTTCGCGCAGCAGCAATGTCCACTCCGGGATCGAGCCGGGCGACTTGCGCGTGATCGGCAAATTGCGCCAGGTGGTCGAAGCGCGATTGATCAGATGCTCGAAACCACCCAACTGCTCAGCCCATGCGTGCAGGGTTTCCGGGCTGAGCGGCTGCGCGCGATAGTCAACGAAGGCGAACGTTATCTCGAATCGTTGCAACCAATTGCGCGCCTTGCGGCAGGTGTCGCACTGCTCCAGGCCGTACACAGTGACGCTCATCGACAACTCCTGATCCGTGCGATCAATCCAGGCTGCGCAACAACTCGTTGACCGAGGTCTTGCTGCGGGTTTTGCCATCCACGCGCTTGACGATCACCGCGCAATATAGCGCGTAGCGACCATCGGCCGAGGGTAACGAACCGGCCACCACCACGCTGCCGCCCGGCACCCGGCCATAGCTGACTTCGCCACTGCCGCGATCATAGATGCGGGTGCTCTGGCCGAGAAACACGCCCATGCCGATCACGCTGCCCTTTTCCACCACCACCCCTTCCACCACTTCGGAGCGGGCACCGATGAAGCAATCGTCCTCGATGATGGTGGGGCCCGCCTGCAACGGTTCCAGCACGCCACCGATGCCGGCACCGCCGGAAATGTGGCAGTTGCGGCCCACTTGCGCGCAGGAGCCGACCGTCGCCCAGGTATCGACCATGCTGCCGGCACCGACATAGGCACCGATATTCACGAAACTCGGCATCAACACTACATCGCGGCCCAGGTGCGCACCGCGACGCACCACCGCACCGGGCACGATGCGCGCGCCGACCTCGCGCAAGGCGACCTCATCGCTGCCGGTGAAGCGCAGTGGCACTTTGTCGTAGTACGGTGCCGGCTGGCCGTCCATCAATTGCATGTCGTTGACCCGAAAGTACAGCAGCACCGCTTTTTTCAGCCATTGATGCACTTGCCACTGGCCACCACGGCCGGGGCTGGCGACGCGCAACTCACCACGCTCCAGGCCGGCGATGACCGCTTCAACAGCAGGTTGCGTTGAGCCGGTGATTTCGGCCGCGGTCAGCACCGCACGGCGTTCCCACGCGCTTTCAATCGTCTGTTGCACACTGGCCCAGCGGTCAGTGTCGGTCTTCTTTGCCATCGTCGTCTCCATCCACGCAATGCAGCAGGGCTTCACGCAATGCGTGCAGGGTTGCTGGCGCGTGCAGCGCCATGTCGTGTTCATCGGTCAACTGGAAAAAATCCTCGACCCGCTCGCCAAACGTGGCGATCCGCGCCGCGTGTACCCGCACGCACTGCTGTCGCAATGCCTGTGCCACCTCCGCCAGCAGACCAGGGCGATCGGTACACACCAGGGTCAACTGGGTGCGGCCATTGGCCAGCGTTTCGAACTCTACCCGAGTGGGTACCCGAAAGTGGCGCAAATGCCGCGGCAACGCGCGCCGCGACGGCCGCACCTGCGCCAGTGGTCGCGCCAACACCTCATCGAGACGACGGCCGACCGCGCGTGCCAGCTCGTCGCGGCCGACGCCGCGATCATTGACCGCCAATACCTGAAAAGTATCCAGGCTCATGCCGTTGACGGCGGTCATCACCCGTGCGGCCAGAATGCTCAGACCGAAGCGATCCAGCGTGGCAACCACCGCCGCGAACAGGCCATCGCTGTCAGGCGCGTAGACGAATACCTCGAGTGCGGGCGCGCCGCCTTGTGCCAGCGGCCTGGCCAGCACCAATGCCGCAGCGGCGCGATGATCGCCAATGGCAGCCGTCTGCCAGGCAATTTGTTCAGGCCGATAGCGCAAAAAACTCTCATCGGGAAACGTTGTCCAGACCGCATTGATGGCGGCCTCATCCATGCCCTGCCCAAGCAACAGCGCGCGTGCGGCAACCCGACATTCGCTGATGCGCTCGGTGCCATGCACCGGATGTTCAAGGCCGCGGCGCAAGGCAAAGCGGGCTGCACCGTACAGGTCAGCGAGCAGGCGATCTTTCCAGGCATTCCACAGTTTCGGGCTGGTACCGGCGATGTCGGCCACCGTCAACAGATACAAGTAGTCCAGATGCTCGCGATCGGCAACGCGCTGGGCGAAGCGATTGATCACCTCGGGGTCGGAAATGTCCTGCCGCTGCGCAGTCACCGACATCAGCAGATGCTGCCGCACCAGCCACGCGACCAAGGCGGCATCTCCCGCCGGCAGGCCGTGGGCACGGCAAAATGCCTCGGCATCATGGCTGCCCAGTTCGGAATGATCGCCGCCACGGCCCTTGGCAATATCGTGGAACAGGCCAGCCAGCAACAGCAGTTCGGGTTTGCGCAGACGCGGCCAGACCTCATCCGCGAGCGCGAAGCGCCGCTGCGGATCAGGTGCGTGGAAACCGGCGATGTTGGCCAGCACCGTCAAGGTATGTTGATCGACGGTATAGACATGAAACAGGTCGAACTGCATCCGCCCGGCGACATTGCCGAATGCCGGCAGGTAGCACGCCAGCACGCCCAAGCGTGACATTCGTCGCAATGATGGCACCGCCTGCGGACCACGCAGAATCTGCATGAAGCCGGCACGCAACGGCACGCTCGCAGCGTCATAGCACGGGATGTTGGGCAATGCCTCGGCCAGCGCCCGCGCCGATTCCGAATGCAGGCCGCGCAAATCCGGATGTTCCGCCCAGACCTGAAACAACCGCAGCACCAGGCTCGGCTGGCCCGCCAGCCGGCCCGGCTCACGCACCGCCAGATAGCCGTGCCGACGCACGAAATCGCCATCGATCGACTCGGCGCGCTGTTCGCCTTCGAGCTGCTCGTCGAAGCGTTGCAGCAAGCGGTCGTTGATCCGCAACACCGTTGCCGCTGAGCGGAAGAACCCCTGCATCAACTGCTCAACCGCCAGCTTGTCGGCACGCTCATCGCGCAGCCCGAGGCGGGTCGCCAGCGCCTTTTGCAGATCGAACAACAGCCGCTCTTCGCGCCGCCCGGCCACCAGGTGCAAGCCAAAACGCAGCCGCGACAGCGCTTGCCGTTCGCGCTCCAGGCTGGCGAACTCGTCCTCGCCCAGCACGCCCAGCGGCACCAGTTCGGCCAACCCTGGCACGCCGTGTACCCGCCGCGCCATCCATACCAGGGTGTGAATGTCGCGCAAACCACCCGGCCCGTCCTTGATGTTGGGCTCCAGGTTGTAGGCGGTGTCATTGAAGCGGGCGTGGCGCTGGCGCTGCTCGTCGCGCTTGTCGGCAAAGTATTCGGCGGGTGGCCACAGCATGTGCGCGCTCAGCGCCCGCGCCAGACGCTGTGCCGCGTCGGCGTTACCGCACAGCAATCGCCATTCCGACAACGCAGTGATCACGGTAAGGTCTTCACGCGCCGCCTGCACGCACTGTTGCAGCGAGCGGACCGCGTGCCCGGCACTGAGGCCAACGTCCCAGAGCAGCGTGAAAAAATGCGCCAATGCCTCATGATGCGCGGCTTGCGCGTTGGTTTCGGCCAACACCAGCAAATCGACATCCGAAGCCGGAAACAGCTCGCCGCGGCCATAGCCGCCGGTCGCCAGCAACTCCAGGCCGGTACAGGCACAGCGCGCCCGCTGCCAGGCACTGCACACCACGTTATCGACACTGGCCGAGCGCGCCGCGAGCAGGCGATCAACCGGCTCGTCGGCATCGAAGCGTTGCGCCAGCGCGGCATCGGTATCGCTCAGCAATGCCCGTGCGGTATCACGCCAGGCGCCATCGTCAGCGACCGCAATTGCGGCCAGGCTGGCAAACGGCGTAGTCACAAGACGTTGTCGTCGCCCGGTACCACGGTGAGCAATTCAACGCCGTCATCGGTCACCAGGCAGGTGTGCTCCCATTGCGCCGACAGCGAGCGATCCTTGGTGACCACGGTCCAGCCATCAGGCAGCACGCGGGTGTGGCGGGCACCGGCATTGACCATCGGCTCGATGGTGAATGTCATGTTCTTTTGCAGGATCACACCGGCACCGGGGCTGCCGTAATGCAGCACCTGCGGGTCTTCGTGATAGACCCGGCCAATACCGTGACCGCAGTATTCGCGCACCACCGAGAAGCGCTCGGACTCGACATAACTCTGGATCGCGTGGCCGATGTCGCCCAACGTTGCCCCCGGCCGCACCGTGCGGATGCCGCGAAACATCGCCTCGCGGGTAACCTCGACCAGCCGCCGTGCCAGCACCGAGGGCTCACCGGCGTAGTACATGCGGCTGGTGTCACCATGGAAGCCGTCCTTGATCACGGTGACATCGATGTTGACGATGTCGCCATCCTTGAGCACCTTGGATGGGCTCGGAATACCGTGGCAGATGACGTTGTTGACCGACGTACACAGCGTCTTGGGAAAGCCGCGATAGCCGACGTTGGCCGGGATCGCGCCCTGCACGTTGACGATGTAGTCGTGACAGATGCGATCGAGCTCTTCAGTGGTGACGCCAGGGCGCACATGCTCGCCGATCATGTGCAGCACGTCGGCGGCCAGACGGCCGGCGACACGCATTTTTTCGATGTCTTGTGGGGTTTTGATAGAGATAGCCATGCGCTGATTATCCGTTACTTGCGCCACATTGCGCCAGCCCGCTATAATTCGCCGGTTGCATTGGCCTGATTCGGGCCATTGCCACCGCCCACGCCGGGCGTCACCGGTGAATTCACACACGCGGCAACACCCCCGCCTCGGGGTGCCCAGCCCAATGCAACGGGTCACGGGTTCGTGGCGGTGCTCGCGTGGAGGCCCAACCCCGGAGTCGATATCGCCCACAGCGGCGAGCTTCTCCCTTTGCCCAGGACATCACCATGCCCCAAGTCACCATGCGCCAGATGCTGGAAGCCGGCGTGCATTTCGGCCACCAGACCCGCTACTGGAACCCGAAGATGGCGCCGTATATCTTCGGCGCCCGCGGCAAGATTCACATCATCAACCTCGAAAAAACCCTGCCGCTGTTCACCGACGCCACCAATTTCATCTCCGGCCTGGCGCAAAAGCGCGGCACCATCCTGTTTGTCGGCACCAAGCGCTCGGCGCGCGATGCGGTCAAGGAAGAAGCCATCCGCTGCGGCATGCCCTACATCGCCCTGCGTTGGCTCGGCGGTGCGTTGACCAACTTCCGCACCATCAAGCAGTCGGTATCGCGTCTGAAAGAGCTGGAAGCCGCTGAAACCGACGGCACCTTCGAAAAGCTGGTCAAGCACGAGGTACTGCAACGCCGTCGTGAGCGCGACAAGCTGGAAGGCTCGCTCGGTGGCATCAAGAACATGGACCGCCTGCCCGACGCCCTGTTCGTGATCGATATCGGCAACGAAAACATCGCGATCCAGGAAGCCAGGAAGCTCGGCATCCCGGTGGTGGCCGTGGTCGATACCAATTACGACCCGAGCCTGATCGACTACCCGATTCCGGGCAACGACGATGCCATCCGCGCGGTGCAGCTCTACGCCCGCGCCATCGCCGACGCGGTGCTCGAGGGCAAGGCCGCTGCGCCGATCATCGCCAACCCACGCGACGAGTTTGTCGAGCTCGATGCCGATGGCAACCCGCTGGCCGCCAGTGACGACAGCAAGGGCGCACCGCCCCGTCGAGCGCCGGCCAAGAAGGGCCCGGCCCGTCGCGCACCGGCACCGGCGCGCAAGGCTGACAACAAAAGCGCCGAGTAAGCGCAGCGGCGTGCGCTGACGATTGTCATCGCGCGCCGTTACCTTGGCGTGGCACGGGCCGTCGGGTCGTGCCGTGCGCCAATCGTTTTCCTCGCAGCCGGCCTCGCCACCGCGCGAACGGCTGCTCAAGGTCGATCACCGACCCTCCCGAATACCGTCAAGAGGTAATGCAATGGAAATCACCGCCAGCATGGTCAAGGAACTGCGCGAGCGCTCCGGCGCCGGCATGATGGAGTGCAAGAAAGCGCTGAGCGAAAACCACGGCGACATCAATGCCGCCATGGAATACCTGCGCAAGTCCGGCCTTGCCAAGGCCGACAAGAAAGCCAGCCGCATTGCCGCCGAAGGCCGCATTGTGGTTGCCACCAGCACCGCGCACGCCGTGCTGGTCGAGATCAACTCGGAAACCGACTTCGTCGCCAAGGACGCCAGCTTTGTGGCGTTTTGCGATGCCGTGGCCGCTGCCGCGATCGCTTCGGGTGCCACCGATGTCGAGGCGCTGAAGTCGGCCACCCTCGCCGATGGCAGCGTTGAAACCGCGCGCCAGGCGCTGGTTGCCAAGGTCGGTGAAAACGTCCAGGTGCGGCGCATGGTGCGCATCGACAGCGCCAACACCATCGGCGCCTATGTGCACGGCGGCCGCATTGGTGTGCTGGTCGAGGCCAAGGGTGGCGATGCCGAGCTCGCCCGCGGTCTGGCCATGCACGTGGCGGCGATGAACCCGCAATACGTGTCGCCGGCACAAGTGCCGGCCGAGTTCGTCGCCAAGGAGAAGGAAATCGCGCTGGCGCAGATGTCGGAGAAAGACCAAGCCAAGCCGGCACCCATCCAGGAAAAAATGATCAGCGGCAAGGTCAACAAGACCCTCGCCGAGATCAGCCTGACCGGCCAGAGCTACGTGCTCGACACCAATGTGACGGTCGAGAACGCGCTCAAGGCCGCCAAGGCTGAAGTGATCGGCTTCGTTCGCCTCGCGGTGGGCGAAGGTATCGAAAAGCAGGAAGACGACTTTGCTGCCGAAGTGATGAAGCAGGCGGGTCTGGCCTGAGACATCCACTCACCCGGCGTTGAAAAGAAGGCCGCAGCGATCTGCGGCCTTTTGTTTTGGGTCGCAGCGATTGCCAGCACCGATACCGGCTCGCACAATGCACAGTCCCGCGCCTGCAATCGAGATTCCACGGTGACTGCCAGTCTTTTTGAGCTTCGCACCCAGATCGACCAGCTCGATCAACGCTTGATCGCGTTGCTGGGCGAACGCGCCACGCTCACCCGTGCCGTCGGTGAATACAAACACCGCCACGGGCTGCCGCTGTACGCGCCCGAACGCGAGGCGCAACTGCTGGGCGCGCGCCGCGAGCAGGCCCGCGCCGCCGGGCTGGACCCGGCGCTGCTGGAGGACATCCTGCGCCGGGTGATGCGCGATTCCTACGCCAGCCAACAGGCGCAATTCCCGGCCACCGGCGACAGCAGTCGCGCGGTCGTGATCGTCGGCGGTGGTGGCGCACTCGGCCAATTGCTGAGCGGCTTGTTTGCGCGTTCCGGTTACCCGGTGCATGTGCTGGAAAAAGACGACTGGGCGCAGGCGCCGGCCTGGTTCGCGAATGCCGGACTGGTGCTGCTGGCGGTGCCGATCGAACACACCTGCGCCATTATCCGTGCCCTGCCCGCACTGCCCGCCGACTGCGTGCTGGCCGATATCACCAGCATCAAGCGCGCGCCGCTGAACGCCATGCTGGAGAGCCACCCTGGCCCAGTGGTCGGCCTGCACCCGATGTTCGGCCCGGATGTCGGCAACTTGGCCAAACAGGTGGTGGTGGTCTGTCATGGCCGTGATCCGCAACGCTGCCAGTGGTTGCTGGAGCAGTTCACGGTGTGGGGCGCGGTGCTGCGCGAGGAGCAGCCCGAACGCCACGACCGGGCGATGGTGCTGATCCAGGCGATGCGCCATTTCAGCAGCATGGTGTACGGGGTTTTTCTGCAGCGCGAGGGTGCTGATCTGCACGAACTGATGCGCCTGAGCTCGCCGATTTACCGGCTGGAACTGGCCATGGTTGGCCGCCTGTTCGCACAGAACCCGGCGCTGTATGCCGACATCATCCTCGCCGCCGAGCACTTGCCCGATTTGATCGACCAGTACCGGCACACCCTGGACGCGTTGTTGGCGATGGTGCGCGATGCCGACCGCGCTGCACTGATTGCGCAATTCAACGATACCAGTGCCTTCTTCGGCGATCTGGCCCCGGCCTTGCTGCACGAAAGCGCCGATCTGCTGCGCAAGGCGCACGATGCCCGCGACCCGGGTTGAGCCGTGCGTGGTGTCCGCCGCGCGCGGCCAAGGGGCCGCTGAACAATCTGTCATTGCGAGGAGCGAAGCGCCGTGGCAATCCAGAAATACTCAGAGAATCAGGACGCTGGATTGCTTCGCTGCGCTCGCAATGACGCCAGATGTGGTTTATTCAGAGCATCCCTAACACGGCTGAGTTGATCGCGATCAAGGCACGCCGCCAGCCGTGCGACCAGCATCGGGTGATCGCCAGATCGTGCGAGGTACCGAGTGCCGCAGCAACCGCCCCTGCCAACGCCACGCAACCCGGTCGCCGCCGCGCCGGGCGACAGCGGCAGCGCTGTGGCCACGACGCTGACACAACAGCGCCCGTGGCTGCGCCATTACGGCGCGGTGCCGGCGCAGTTGCACTACCCCGACGCCACGCTATACCAAATGATCGCGGCCAGCGCCGCGCGTGCGCCCACCGCGATCGCCTGGGATTTTTTCGATACCCGCGCCAGCTATCGCGCGTTGCTGGCGCAAATCGATCGCTGCGCCGATGCGCTGGCCAGCCTGGGCCTTGGCGCCAGGCAACGCCTGCTGATCGTGATGCCAACCACACCACAGGGCGTGATCGCGTTTTATGCCGCCAACAAGCTCGGCGCGGTGGCGGCACTGATCCACCCACTATCGACCAGCGCGGAAATCGGCCAGGCGCTGGACGCCACCACGCTGAGCAGGCGATCGCGATGATCGTAGCTGCGGCTGATCCGCGCCGCGGCGGGAATGGCGTCGCAGCTCAGGCTCGACGATTGGCCCTCGGCGCTGGCGATCAGGTTGCCAACACCGTCGTACGCGAACAGCGTGCCGCCCGCTTCGGGATCGATGCGCTTGCACAGCCGCTCGAACCCGTCATACACGTAGCGGCGGGTGGCCGCTACCGGCGGGCCGTCGTACAGGCCGCTGCGGGTCACGCTCAGCGGCATGCCGAAGCCGTCGCGGGCGATGCTGGTGGTGACGCCGTCGGGGCCGAGAATCGAGATCGGGGCGCTGGTGTCGGGCGTATCGTAGGCCTGATAGCTGACCGTGGTGACCTGCCCGCGCGGGTTGCTGGTGCGGGTCTGGAAGCCGCTCAGGTAGGCGGTGCTGGTGGTCAGGAACGTGCTCGGCCCGTCGTTTTGCGCGGTGCTGATCACCCGGCCCAAGGCATCGTAGCTGGTGCGGGTGCCGGCACCCTGGCCGGGATCGCTCGCCGCCGGGTAGGACGCGTAGGTTTCGCGGTTGTCGTGATCGAACGCGCGCCGGGTGTAGCGCTTGCTGGCGGCATTGGCGGTATCTTCTTCCAGGGTCAGCAGCGGCCGAAAACGGCCGTCGAAATACGTGGTTTTCTTGTAGCTGCCGGTGCTCTCGGTGTGGCGCCAGTGGCCGATGGGGAGGCCGCTGTGACACCGGGAACGCGCGCCGCGTCGGCGGCGATGGGCGCGCGTAGGCGATGGGGTCTGGCGGGCGAAAGCGGTCACGGCAAAATGATTTCCAGAAACGTCCGCCCGACCCAGATTTTCGGCAACATTTGGAGCCCGCTGGCAAGGAAATCGTGTGCGGACAGGATTAATCGTGGTCTGTCCCCTATTGTTTGTCCCCTATTGTTTCCGGACAGGATTAATCGTGATCTGTCCCCTATTGTTTTTCGCGTATTTTCCGCGCGTTCATCTTCTTTTCTTCAATACTTCCGCAAGCATAATTACTCCAAATATCAGAAAAAACCCACCGATATAGTAATTAAACCCGGAAAAATCAAAAACCGTTCCGTATTTCGCACTGCGAAGCATCGGATCTATTATCAATTTTATTCCGAGAATTACAGAAACTACTGGCAACAGAAATTTCATTTATTGAGCACCTCATCTTCAACAATGGCCGTTACAACTGCAGAAATCACGCCAGTCGGCGTCATTGGCGGCGGCCCGGGCTCAAGGGCACCACTTGCAGCTTGAGCAATTTTGTCCCCATTCGCACCTGCTGCAACTAAAACAGGGTTCGTAGCAAGCCTTGCAGCGGCAGCTTCCCCTGCCACGCTGGCCGCTGCCGTCGTCTCGTCGATAGCAATCTTTAACTTCACTCCCAACTCAAGTGACTTTCTGGCCAAGAACTCCTTGCCAACCTTCGCCACAGCGACGAGCGCAGCCGGGGCTTCGACTGCAACTGCCACAGCCACACCTCCTCCGATCACAGCGGGCGCAACAAGAAAACCCCCGACGACCCCTTTAGCATCGTCGGCAACATTTTTGTCTACTTGTTCAAGGGACACGCACGTACCAGTCTCATTACAACTACGATCCGGCACAAAGTTTGTTCCAAATCCCTTCCGCCCATCCGGATCGGTAAACTTGTAAGGGTTGTCATTGGCATACCAATACCGATTGAAGTTCCCGCCCGTGCCCGGATTCGCCGCCACCGGGTCGATGCTCAGGAACTTGCCGACGAGGGGATCGTAATACCGTTGCTGGGCATATACCAGTCCCGTCGCCGCATCCATCACGTGGCCGGTGTAGCCGGGACCATCGATGTTGCGGTTGAGGGCTTCGCCGTACGGGGCGTAGTAGGTGCGCTCCAGGATGTTTCTGGCAGCGTCGGTGGTGGCGACCGGGCTGCCCAGGGCATCGGCGTGGAAGTAGCTGACGGTGTGGGTGTCGGTGGCGCAG
>Ga0100393_10001498_pt1 | contig 23571 bp, 20 predicted proteins | sample CryGeymeta201517_FD_81546 | JGI IMG/M metagenome (GOLD analysis project Ga0100393, IMG submission 81546) | Groundwater microbial communities from Crystal Geyser aquifers in Utah, USA - Crystal Geyser metaG 2015-17 | ecosystem: Environmental > Aquatic > Deep subsurface > Groundwater | place... | reverse complement strand
GGCGGTAGTGGTGGACCCGCCCTACGCCGACAACGTGCAGTACTCCGAGCTGGCCGACTTCTTCTACGTCTGGCTGAAGCGCACCCAAGGCCACCGGCGGCCGGAGTGGTTCTCGACGTACCTCTGCGAGCACGACGAGGAAGCGGTGGTGAACGTCGCTCGGGTTCGCAGCGGGGAAGGGCTTGGTCAGACCGATTGGTCCGATCCGACCGATCCGACGGATCCGACCGATGCGACTCCTCGCCAGCGCGCACAGGCCTTCTACCAACGCCTGATGGGCGACGTCTTCGCGGAGTGCCACCGCGTCTTGCGCGATGACGGCGTGCTGACGGTCATGTTCACCCACAAGCAGCAGAGCGCGTGGGCGGCGCTGTTCGAGTCACTGATCGCCGCTGGCTTCACCATCACGGCCACCTGGCCGGTGCAGACCGAGAGCCAGCACAGCCTGCACCAGGCGCAGAAGAACGCGGCGCAGAGCACGGTGCTGCTCGCTTCGCGGAAGCGGGTGGGCGGGGGAGCGGATGGGCGGGGGAGCGAAGTGGGGTACTTCGATGAGGCGATGCAGGCAGCGATTCGGGAGGCGGCGCAACGGGCGGCGGCTCGGATGCGCGAACAAGGGCTGAACGCGGTGGACCAGTTGGTAGGGGCGTTCGGGCCGGCCATGGAGGTCTTCACCCGGTACGCCGAGGTCCGCACCGACACCGGCGAGGTGGTGCGTGTTGAGCAGGCGATCCAGGTGGCGGCTGACGCGGTGATCGACTGGCGGGTCGAGCAATTAGCCGCCCGCGGACTCGACGACGTGGACGCCGAGAGCCGGTTCGCCCTGCTCTGCTGGGATGTCTTAGGCGCGGCCGAGTTCCGGTTCAATGAAGCCATGCTGCTGGGCCGCTCGGTCGGCATGGACGTGCAAGCATTGAAGGACGCGGGGCTGGTGAAAACCAGTGGCGACAAGGTGACGCTGCTGTCGGCCAAGGAGCGCCGCCGCGATCGCGCACTGCGCGACGAGCAGGTGAGCATGGGGGCGGATGTGCAGGTGGGCTGGGGTGCGGCTGGGCAGGGCAGCGGCTCATCCGCACACCCGCCCACCCGCTCCCCTGCCCGAAAGCGCACCCGCACCTCCGCGAGGAAGGTTCACCCGAACGACCACGCTTTCCACACCGCCCTCGACGCCTGCCACGCCCTGGCGCTGAAGTACGCCGAAGGCGGCGGCGAGCAAGCCGGCATCGGCGCCGCCCGCGGTCTGGCGCGGCAACAGGGGTGGACGGCCGAAAGCCCGTGCGGCAAGCTCATGACCGCGCTCGTCCACGCCGCCCCCGAAGCCGTCCGCCTCCCCGGCGACAGCAAGACGGCAGCCGTCGACTTCCCCGAGTTCCGTGCCTGGCACGCCCTGCTCCAGCCGCTGTTCGGCGCCGAACCACCGACGTGGGAGAAGAAGAAACCGGCCCAGTTGGCGATGTTGGAGGAGTGAGCGGGCGTGCGGATGAGCGGGTGGGCAGGGGAGCGGGGGGGGGCGGCGTAGTAAGAGGCACACGGAAGAATGGAGGCCGTTGACGATGGTGAAGACGCATAGGGACTTGGAGGTGTCCCAACTGGCGTTTGAGACCTCGATGGAGGTGTTCCGGCTATCAAAACAGTTTCCGCAACAGGAAACCTATTCGTTGACGGCTCAGATTCGGCGGTCGTCGCCGTCGGTCAGCTCCAACATCTCCGAGGGCTGGCGCAAGCGCAGGTATGAGGCCGCCTTCGTCAGCAAGCTCAACGACGCCGAGGCGGAAGCCGCCGAGACGCAGACATGGCTCGAATACGCCGAAGCGTGTCAGTATGCCGCCCCGGACGAAGTCAAGCCGCTGTACGAGAAATACGACCACGTCATTGGGATGCTGGTCAACATGCAAAACAACCCGAAACCGTGGCTCCTGCCATCGCGTCGATAGGTGCATCGTGCCCACCCGCTCCCCAACTCCCCCGCCCACCTGCTCACCCGCACACCGGCTCCGCTCGCACGACTGGCCGCGCTTCCTCGAAGGTCCCGATCCGGACCTCCGGGACCGGCTGTACGTGCCCGGTCTGAAGTGCGCCGTCCGCTACGACCGTTGCTGCGCGTACTTCTCCAGCCGCGTTCTGTCGGCCGCGGCAGCGGGGTTTGGTGGGCTGATCGAGAACTTGCTGGCCCTCGGCGACGCGGCACCACGGCCGGCTGTTCGCCTGTTGGTCAATGAGGAACTGTCGAAGCAGGATGCCGACGCGCTGCTTGAACGGAGCGACCCGACCGGTCTGATCCAGCACTTGCTCCGCCGCTTCAAGACGCCGAAGACGGCTTTCGAACGAACGCGGCTGCGGATGCTGGCCTGGCTGGTCAACGAGAGGCTGCTGGCGGTCAAGGTGGGCGTCATGCGCCACAGCGAGGGGATTGCCCACGCGAAGTTCGGCATCCTCGGGGACGGCGACGGCGACGAAGTGGTCTTCGCCGGCAGCGACAACGAAAGCGCGCAGGCGTTGCTGGCCAACTACGAGGAACTGGAGTTGAGCACCTCCTGGGGCGACCCCGACCGACTTGCCTACTTCCGCGATAAGTTCGAGCGGCTCTGGCAGGGCACGCACCCGTATGTTCGCACGGTGGAGTTGCCACAGGCCGTCAAGGAACGCCTGCTCAAGTTCGTGCCGCCGGAGCCGCCGCTGGTCGAGCCGGTGGACGAAGAGCGTGGTGCGCTCCGCACGGCGTTGCTCTGGCAGTTCCTGGCGGCGGCGCCCTACTTGGAGAACGGCGAAGCTGCCTGCGACGCCACGGCGCTGGTGGACGTCTGGCCCCACCAACGCCTCGTGGTGGACGACACCGCCGCTGCCTGGCCGGCGGGCCGCCTGCTGTGCGACGAAGTCGGCATGGGCAAGACCATCGAGGCAATCCTGGTCCTCCGCCGCCTGCTGATGGGCCGAGGGGTCAAACGGGCGCTCCTGTTGCTGCCCGCTGGTCTGCTTGAGCAATGGCAGGGGGAGCTGCGGGAGAAGGGCGCGCTGTTGGTGCCGTATTTTGACGACCGCGCCCTGCACTACCCGGATGACACTTTGAGTCCCTGCACGCCGCAAGCGGCATTCGCGGAGGACCTCGTCATGGTCAGCCGCGAGTGGGCGCGGACGGAGAGCAACCGCCGCCACGTTCTGAGCGCGCCCAAGTGGGACTTGGTGCTGCTGGACGAAGCCCACGCCGCCCGCCGGCGGGAGGCGAAAGAGGGGCAGTTCAACGCGGGGAACCTGCTGCTGAGTCTCCTGCGCGACCTGCAACTGCGAGGCCGCACGCGGAGCATTCTGCTGCTGAGCGCGACCCCGATGCAAACTCAGCCGTGGGAGCCGTGGGACCTGCTGACGGTTCTCGGTGTCGGCGGCCCGTGGGCGGTCGAGTTCGGCGACCTCCGGGAGTACCATGCCGCGATGGCGTCTCTACAGTCGGGACGGGCCACACACGCCGCGGTCAGGCCGGCCGCGCGGCTCCTGGCCGGCGAGACGGACTTCCCGGCGCATCCCTCCGGGAAGATCCAGCTTCCCGCGGACCGGGGCCGGTTGGCGACGGCACTGGCTGGCGGTCTCGCGCGACAACAGGCAGAGAGCGCCACTTGGCTCCGCAAGGGCTCGCCACTCTCGCGGACGATGCACCGGTTCACTCGCGACACGCTCCGCTGCTACTACGAGCGCGGAGTACTGGCCGCAGAGCCGCCGAGGCGGCAGGTGCGCGATGTGACCTTCGACTATGAGTGGCAGGCCGAGCGGGACGTGTACGAGTCCGTTAGCCGCTATATTGACGAGAGATTTGCCCTGGCGCCGGGCGACCACACTGGGAAGGGATTCGTCCGCACCATCTACCGGCGACGGGCGGCCAGCAGCCCCAGAGCACTGGAGAACAGCCTGGAACACCGACTGGAACGCCTGGAGCGCTACCTCCAGCGCAAGCGCGTCGTCTGGTGGCTCCCTGACGAGGAAGCGGAGACGGACGTTCGCGACCTGGCAGACGAGGACCTCGAGGAGGAGCAGATCCCAGCCTCCGAACCGCCCACGCCCGAAGCCGCCCGCGCAGAGCAGGAGCAGATACAGAACCTGCTTGCTGAACTGCGCGCCTTGGGCACAACGGACACCAAACGCGACCGCTTCTGCAAGGTGCTTGACGAGGTTCGCTCAGACGGCCGCCCTGCCCTGGTGTTCACCTGCTACACCGACACGATGGGCTACCTTCGAGAGGAGCTGCGGCCGCGCTTCCAGGAGACGCTCGCCTGTTTCAGCGGTCGCGGCGGCGAGGTGTGGCAAGGCGAGTGGGTGACTGTCCCCAAAGCAGAGATCACGTCACGTCTCGACAACGGTGAGTTGCAGGTGCTGCTCTGTACCGACGCCGCCAGCGAGGGATTGAACCTGCAGGCGGCGGGCGCCCTCCTCAACTACGACCTGCCGTGGAACCCCAGCAAGGTGGAGCAGCGCATCGGCCGCATCGACCGGATCGGCCAGCGGCACGCCGACCTGCCGGTTGCGAACCTGTTCCTCGCCGATAGCGTGGACCAGCGCGTCTACGAGGTTCTCCGAATGCGGTGCCGGCTGTTCGAGCAGTTCGTCGGGCCGATGCAGCCGGTGCTTGCCCTGGCCCGGAAAGCCCTGCGCAACGATCCGCCCCCCGCGGAGCTGCAACGGCTGTTGGCCGAGATGGAGGCAATGGCCAAGACCGCCGCCGTCACGCCGGAAATCGGCGCCGCCTTCGCCGCCTCCGAAGCTGCCGACGCTCCGACCGGCGATGCGCCCGTGACCCGCGAGGACCTCCGGCAAGCCCTCGACGCATTGACAGCGGCCGAAACGGCGCCCTCGGCAACCAGGCTCCGCGGACTTGACGGCTGGCGATTGAGCCGCGTCGGCAGGTCCAACCTGCGCGTGTCGCTGGACGCGCAATCGCTTGAGCGGGACGAGAAACTCATCCCTCTGTCGCTCACGGACGAGACGGTACGACGTATCGCCGACAAGCTGCCGTTGCCGCGGGGGAAGTCGCCGCTTGTCATCGAGTACGCCCAAGTTGGCGCGTTTCGCTGCGCCGAGGTGCGCTGGGCGGCGCCGGACAGGGACGTGCGCATCCGCTCTGTCAAGCACTTGCAGGAGCTGTGCAATGGCTGGGACGGCGCGCCGCCGCCGCAAGACCGGCTGCTCAAGGCCGAGGAGAAGTGCCGGCGCGAAGCGCTGCGGCGAGTCACCCGCGCCCAGCGGGACGCGGCAGTCCGTGAGCGCCGTGCTCTCGAAGCGCAAGTCGCGGCGGCGCGACTCCGACTGCTCCGCGAGCTGGGCCGAACCCTGCGTTGCCACGGTTCGGGCGACCTGAACCAGACGTGGCACCGATTGATGCAGGCAGAAGGGCCGGGCGGACGGTATCGGCGGTGCTACGAGCGGCTTGGCAACTGGCACGATTGGCAGGAGGACGAGCTGGCTGACCTTCGCGAGTACGTGGACGCCCTGACCAGGAACGACATCGAGGGCCGCCTGCTCGGCAGCCAGCTCGACGCTGCGCTCGCCGACCCCCGAGGGCAGGCGGTTGAGACCTTGAAGGAGAATACGACCGTACCTGCCGGCGCGTAGTCGGCGACGGGCCACGCGCTTGGCGCGCGCGGCGAGGACAAAGCGCCATGTCGGACCGCAACCGCAACGAAGGTCATCGCAAGCGACTGCGAGAGCGCTTCCTGAGGTCGACAGCCTCGGCGTTTTCGGACCACGAACTGCTTGAGTTGTTGCTTACCTTCGCCATTCCCCGACGAGACGTGAAGCCCCTTGCGAAGGAGCTGCTGACCAAGTGCGGCGACCTGGCCGGGGTGCTTGGTGCGCCGCTGGACGTGCTTCGGCAGGTGGCGGGCGTCGGCGACGCTGCGTGCGTGCTCATTCGGCTGGCGGCTGCCCTGCTTCCCGAATCCCAGCGACCGGAGCGCCGTCCGAAGCGCCGTTCCGCGCAGACGGTCGAGGAAGCCGTCCAGTCGGTCCGGGACCTCGTCCACGGCAGGCGCGAGGAGCAGTTGCACGTGCTGCTGCTGGATGCTCAGAACCGAGTCATGGCAACGGAAGTCGTGGCCCAAGGCACTGCCGATCAGTTCACCGTCTACCCGCGGCAGATTCTGGAAGTAGTGTTGTCCCACCGGGCGGCGGGGTTCATCCTGGCGCACAACCATCCTTCCGGAGCGGCCAGACCGTCGGAGGCAGATCGGGAGTTGACGCGCCGCGTTCTGTCGGCGGCGGTCTCGCTGGGGGTTCGGTTTGTGGACCATCTGGTTCTGGGTCGCACCTCCCAGTACTCGTTCGGGCAGTCGGAGCCGGCACTCCTGCAGTGAGGCAGAGGCATGCCGCCTCGCGGTCCGTCTACGGTCCGCCCTGCATGCGCTCGCCCACGATCGCGTGCAGTCGACTGCGTGGGCAGCACGGCGACTCCGTGACGCTGGAACAGTGCTCCAGCGCGGGGCCGGTGAATCGGCTGAGCGCTACAGATTCGTCAGCCGAGGCTGAGGTCCTCGTCTGTCACGTCATCTTTGCGGCCGTCCATGACCAAGACGGCGAGGGCGTCGGTGGAGGTGTGGTCGCCAAGCTCCATTGTCCCACCCTGATTCACCCTCACCAGATCGTCGCCGAGCCGCGCGATTTCGGTGGCGCCGCTGCGCTCCGTTTTCACTTCGGGCGGCGTCAGAGAAGCGTGGCCGGGGCAGAGCACGGTTCCGAGAGTGCGCCGCTCGACGAGGCCGGAGGTGGTACTGCCAGCGCCACTGGGCGTTGTCCTTGATCTTCAGTGGCGGCGGGTCCCAGCCTTCGGTGAGCGAGAAGAAGGCGTTGCTGTGATAGAGGAAGTGACCGCGCAGGGAACTGCCGTCTCGCTGCAGCAGGGAAGACGCTCAGATTTCGGCGCTCAGATTTCGGAGTGCAGATGGAGGAGGGAGCCTGGGGTGGTGCCTGCTGGAGTGTGCTCCGCGCCGCCAGGTAGCCCTGGGGGTTGACGCCGGGCATGTTGCGCTCGCCGGGGGTGGCCATATGGGCGGCTTCGGAGCGCAAGGCGTCGATGTAACCGCCGAAGGCGTCTGCGCCGGTCTCGCGGTCGATCAACTCGACAAGATCGGCGTTGGACTCCCACGAGTTGACCCAGCGCTCGGAGTGGTCGCCAAAGCCAATCCACTCGGCGTACGCCGGCCAGCACCACTGCCGCCAGGCGGCGTGGTTCCGCCAGAATGGTCGCTGAACTCCCGCGCCGCGCTTCAAGGCGGTGGCGCACAGGGTCATGATCGTCACGTAGGCCAGCCCGTACGACAGCCCCTCCGCCCACGCGCCCTCGTCTCCGGCCCAGAGGGGCCAGAGGCCGCAGAGCACCGGGCGCAGCCAGTCGAGCCATTCGCGCGCTTCGGGGAGGTGCTCGTGGAACACGAACGCGACCATGGCGAGGAAGATACTCTCCCGGCCGGCGTGGGAGTCGAAGCGGGCAACGCCATACGAGCCGCGATCGCGATCATGCAGGTGCTCGTACGTGAGTTGGCCGCGCCGGCGGAACTGCTCGATGACAGCCGCGCGTTCGTCGTCGGTGAAGTGGTCCCCCACCCAGTCGCACGCCGCCGGGCCGTCCCAGATCACCGACATGTGCGCTTCCTCATTGTGGGAGAGGTGGCTCGATCCCTCCGGGTCCCACTTCGACACGGACGCCAGCCGCTGGCAGGCGGCGCGGGCATACTTCGCCTCGCCACTGGCAATGTGCGCCAGCCCAAGCATCCTCGCCCCGCGGCCGAAGCGCCGCGACTCCCACATGATCGGCGCCCACACCTTGTACGCCTTCTCCTAGTCGGCGCTCCAGTCCGGCAGGAACGGCGGCTCCGCCAGCTCGTGCGGTTCGGCGAGCAGGTGCTCTGCGGCGGCGCGCAACTCCTGCCAGAGCTGGCTCCGCTGCTCGCTCCGCGACGCGCGCAGCTCCGGCAGCTCCTCCGGGCGGAGGTAGACGCGCGGGTGTGTTGCCGGGAAGCGGCGCAACCACTCCGCCGCGCCCGGTACTTCCAGCGTCACGGCATCGGCGGTGATCTCAAACGAGAAGACCTCGGACCCTTGTGCACCGGCGGTCCACTTCCAGAAGTACCGGCCCGGCGCAAATGCCGCTTCGGGCAGGAACAGCAGATCGGTCAGCCCGTCGGCCTGTAGACAGACGTCGCTGAATGCGGTATCGCGGGTGACGGTCAGCGCGAACCCACCGTCCGCGGCAATCGGCTTCCACGCAAACACCGGCGGGTTGGTGCTCGGCTTCGCGCCATTCCGCGGCTGGCGCGGATCGAGGTGGGGATGTGGGTGGCGTTGCTCGTCCATTCTCTCTCTCCCGGTTCCATCCGCCTGCCGTTAGGTACAAGCGGATGCCCGAACTTGGTCGGGGTGCTGGCGTTGACAGCCTCCAACCAAGTGGGCCGTCCACGGCCCGCTCTCGCAGCAGCAGCGCAGAGCTCACGAACTCTGCGCTGCTACTCCGGTTGCTCCTTGCCCAGCGTGGCGCACTCCTTGGCCACGCGCTCGGCTTCGGCTTTCCAGGTTGCTTGCGGGGCTGCGAATGGTTGGGTGACGACGCGGTAGTGGAACTCCTTGTCGGCCGGGACGGTCTTGCCGAGGAAGGTGGTGAAGTAGTGCTTCCGGTACACGTCGGGGACGTCCCAGTACCGTGTCCGCCAGTTGTCGTCAGCCGGCGCCTCGAGGACGCAGGTGACTGCCCCCTTCTGCGTCGGCGCGTCGTAGACGGCGGACCAACGGGTGGGCTTGTCGATCTTCTGGGTCTTGTCGCCGGTGAATGCCCCTTCAACGCGTGTACCGTCGGGCAACTCGGCGAGGTACTCGGTGAGGGTGGGCACCCAGGGATGCATGAAGTGGTAGATCAGGTTGACCGGGGTGGGCTTCTCGGCCTTGAGGTGTACGTCCTCGACTATGCGGTTGTCCTTCACTGTCACCACCGTGTGCAGCACGAGGTCGCGGAGGCGTGACGTCTTCTCGAGGCAGAGCTCCTGGCAGCGAGTCTCACGCTCGGGTCTGTCGGCCGGCTTGCCGTCGACGGACAGCTTCAGGTCCGTGATCTGTTCGTCTTCGTTCTCGGTGTGGCCGGAACCGAGGAAGCCGACTCCGGGGAAGTTGGCCACGGAACCGTAGTGGCTGCCGAACGTGTCCTTGCACAGGCGGCTGCCTTTGTAGTCGATCCGGTAGAGCGTCCAGAAAGACCGGCTCTCGAACCGGATCTGCAAGTCGCCGACGTGGGCCAGGATCTCGTTGGGCCAGCCAGTTGGCGTCGGTGGCTCGTAGGGGCGAAGAACCACGTGGTCCACAGTCACCTTCCCTTGGCAATCTCCGGTTGCCTCGTAGAACGAGAAGCGCACGCAGACGCTTGCCGTGCCCTCCGGCAGCGGGTTCGCTGTGCCCGGTCCGAACTCCCCGCGCTTGGTCAGCCAGTCCTGTGGCTTCGAGTTGGTGGAGAGCGAGGTGAAGACGCGCTGCTGCAGAGACTTGCCTGCGGCGTCGAAGCAGTACATCGAGAAGGCGAAGACGCCCTTCTGCAGGCCGTCGTTCTTCAGGTCGGCGAAGACTTCGTACGCTTGGTTCGGTCGGAGAGTTCCACCCAGCTCCAGCTTCTCGGTCTCAACGCCGAGAAGCTTCCCGTCGGGGTGCAGCGCCAACACCTTGCCGCGGCTGCCGCCCTGGTCGACGAGGGTTACCTGCGACTCGTCGCCCGGGCGGAACACCCAGCCGGTCAGGTCCCTCTCGAACCCGGGGTTGGGCAACAGCCCGCTGTTCTCGGCGCCAGATGCTGCCGCCGCAAGACACGCGATCATTAGGAGCGACAGGGCGGCTCTGCCATGGGTGGTGGCCTGGTTCATGTGAAGGCGACTCCTTGACGGCATTGGGTGGCGGCGCCAGCGGCTACGGTCATGTTCGCCGACCTGCGTTGCGCTGTCAAGGATAGCGGGACCGGCGTCGGGAAGGGACGCCCCCCCGGGGGGCGAATTTGGGTGCATGACCGTGCAGACATGCTTGGGCGACCTCCTATGAACTGGAAGCAGATCGCCCTGTGCGCAGCCGCCGCGATGGGTGCGCTTGTGCTCGTCTCGGTGGTCGCGAAAGTGGTGTGGGACGCCCGCTGTTTCCGCGGGTACGACGCCACCCTGCCCCTCGAAGCGACCGAGGAAGTGCTCCAGCGCAACCAGCTCCTCACGCAGTACAAAGTGCGCTTTTGCAGCACGCCAACCGAAACGGTGCCAGCCCTTCTCGACGTGCCGGTTCGGGGGACTGGGCCGTTCCCCTGCCTGGTGTTCCTTCACGGGATCGGGCAGGAGAAGGAGTTCCTGAACGACATCGCCCAGCCATTCATGCAGGCGGGCTTCTCCATGCTCACCTTCGACCAGGTGGGCCGGGGAGAGCGGAAGGTGGCAGACCCGCAGGGCCTGGAGGTGCTCAAGCAACTGCGTCGGCGTTGCGCGCAGACCGTGATCGACACGCGCCGCGCGGTGGACTACCTGACAACGCGGCAGGATGTCGACAGCAATCGCTTGGCGCTGGTGGGCGCGAGCCTCGGGGGCATCGTGGGCGTGGATGCGGTGGCAATGGAGCCGCGGTTCCGCGCGGCGTGGATCATCTACGCGGGAGGCAACATCCCGCTGATACTGCGGGACAATCCGCTTCTCGGCACGCCCGGCTTCTATGGTCGCGTGGCAGGTCGCGCCGGCGGGTTCCTGCTCAAGCCGATCGATCCCAGGTACCACGTGGCACAAGTCGCGCCTCGGCCGATCCTGTTGCAGAACGGCAAGCGCGACCGCGTCATCCCGCCCGAGTGCGCGCAGCAACTGCAGGACCGGGCGAAGGAACCGAAGACCGTCAAGTGGTACGACTCCGACCACCTCGGCGACGACCCCGCCGTCGTCCGCCAAGTCCTCGCTGACGGTATTGCGTGGTTGCAGTCGCAGCAGTGAGGGGCGAGAGTCCTTCCGCGCTTGCACACCCACTCGGCCGGAGACGCCGGGCCGGCGGGCGGGCACGCAGGCACCGCCCCTACGTCCTGCAGACCGCATTCTCGACAGAGACGGAGTAGCAGCGATGACGGAACGTTCAGCGGTTCCCGTTGGCAAGGAGGTCGCCCCCTGTTCGGCGGTATCCCGGCACTTCTGTGGGTGGCGACGGTCATGCCTGTGAACGGCAATGCCGAGCCCCTCGAGATCCTCCGCGACGAGTGGGGCATTCCCCATGTGTACGCCGACCCGGAGGCAGGCGCCGCGTATGGGCTTGGCTACGCGCAAGCCGAGGACCGGCTGGAGCAGCTTCTGCGGAACTACCGCCTGGCCGCCGGCACGATGGCGGAGGCGTTTGGGGAGGACTTCGTCGAGGACGATTGGCAGCAGCGGATTGCCGGGCATGAGGAGGTCTCGCGGCGGCGTTATCCCGAGCTGCCGGCAGAGGTCCGCGCCATGCTGGAGGCAACCGGGCATGCGCGCTGGCGACTCCCTACTTGACCGAAGTCGACTTCACAACGCAGTTCTACCGCATGTGCCTGGCGCGCAATCTGGACGAATTCAGGGCCGCCGTCGCGATGAACCAGCTCATGGAGCAGAACGTGATGTATGCCGACGTGGAGGGCAACATCTTCTACGTCCGCACCGGGCCCGGCAGCCAGAATCCGCGGGGGCGGCGGGCACTGGACTTGCTGGCGACTGCGGACCGGATGACCCTCGAAGACGCCACCCGAATCACCCTCGACACCTACGCCGGTGACTCCGAACACTGGCGCGCCGCGCTGACCGCGGCCGCCAAGGCGTTCGCAGGAGGGGCCCGGGTCGGAGTGCTCAAGGAGGCGCTCGACCTACTCGCCAACTGGGCCGGGCACAGGAGCGTCGACAGCCCAGCCGCGACGCCGTATTGGGTCTGGCGAGCGAAGCTGAAGGACGACAACGCACAACCCGCTGAGATCGCGATCCTCCAGGGAACCGCCCTGCCGCGCGACCAGCAGGAGACGCTCTTGCGCGCCCTCGCCGCTGCCAGGGACGAGATCGTCAAGCGCAGCGGGCACCGCGAGGTTCCGTGGGGCGAGGTCCACCGAATCCGTCGCGGCGATCAGTCCTGGCCGGCGGCGACTACAGCAGTTGAATGCTCGTCTCTATCGCGATTTGCTCCAAGTATAACTGCAACTCGGGTGGGGTGCGAGGGCTGTTATTCTGGATCTCGATGGTGATCAGTGGCGTCGTTGCGTAGATCCCGCTCCACACGTCGACGAAGTACTGACGTTGCTCGCCGGTGTAGCCCAAGGGCTCGCTGTGCTCAATGGGCGAGGCGCCCTCGACCTGCCGCCACGCCGCAACCACTGCGTCGGCCCACGCGCGCTCGTGGGTCCGGAGGCTCTCGGGCAGTTCGTCGAACACGCACGGCAGGAGGACCATGCAGTTGTGGGGCGAGTTGACGAACTCCGTCTGGTGGAGGTCCAGCAGCATGTCGTAGTCGTGCCGCCCACGGCAGCGCTCGATCAGCCGCATGAGGGACGATTCGGGATGGCGGTTCGGCTCGACGTATCGGTGCGAGTCGAGTTGCTCGTAGACGATGCCGTGTCGCGCGGGTAGCGGGTCTTCCTCGCGGTCGTCCCAGACATTCAGCCGCTTCCACATCTTGCCCGTCACTGGATCGACGCCGCGCATCCAGGTCCAGAACTCGTCGTTGGTGTACTGCGACCCGTCCCACGCCTCGACGGGCGCCCGGGCGGTGCCCTCGGGGTTGGCGTCGGGGAGGAAGGTGAGGAGGGTCTCTCCGAGGATTCGCTCGCGCTCGAGGTCGGTGGGCTCGCCACCCATTGTCTTCCCGGTCAGCAGTTCGCTGACGACGTTCATGCACGCGGCGTTGCAGGCTGGTTCGTGCGCGTGGGGGGTGAAGACGAGGAGCTTCTTCTTCCGCTCGGCGGGAATGTGCCTGTTGGTGACGGTCAGCGCGAAGACGGGGCGACCCGTGAACTGCCGGAGGGAGTCGACTTTCAGAAGCTCGGCATACGCCGTCTGCCATTCGGCCACTCTGGCCTCTATGTCCTCGGGGTGGCTTATCCAGTTGTTCACGGGGTGCTCCAAACTTCCGCGCGGCGGCGTGCCGCTGACTCCGCTGCGCTTCGTTCCGCTCGACAGGGCGGATCACTACGTGAACCACACAATCCACACCTTCGCCGCGTCGTTGTAGAACGCGCTGGTCACGCCCCACACGACGCCCGAGGCGAAGAAGTGCCCGAGCGCCAGGCCGAGGAACGCCGGCAGCGTCTGCCGGTAGAGCCGAACGCCGCCGATTTTCAGGACGGTTGCTTTGAGGATCCAGGTGATCAGGAACGCACCCCAAAGGTCCTGACTCAGGGCGCAGTTGAGCGCATAGCCCAAGGGATGGATCGGAAATCGCAGGAACACCATTCGACAGATCATCAGAACGGAGGCGAGCAGGAACCCCGTCGATACGGCGGCCGCTCTGGGGACATCGGGTAGCTTGGGCGTCTTGAGTTGCTTGGCCACTTCGGTGAACTCGCTGACCGCCAAGGAGGTGCGGTAGCCGCCCTCGGTGGTGCCGCCTTCGAGCACGTTGGCACCGTACTCGTAGTAGAGGCGCAGGTGCATCCAGAACGCCATGACCAGCCCGATGATCAGCGCCAGGAAACACACCCACAGAATCTGCCGGCGGCGCATGCCTACCTCGTCGCTCATCTTCAGGAACTCCAGCGGGTACGCCATCACGGACGTGAAGTACCCGCGAGAGAGGAAGAACATACTCGACCAGACCGTCTGCGTCTGAAGCGTCCCGCCCACCTTGAAGGGGTCGCCGCCCAGGAAGTACAGGGGCGCCTTCCGAGCTTCGTAGTAGGGGAACGCCCACACGGCCGGGATGCCCGACTCGGCCCGGATGCGGACAAGCACAACCGCGAAGCCGAATAGAAGCGCGAAATAGAGAGCAGCCACCCAGAGCGCCATGCCGGCAGCCTTGCACCAACCGAGGAGGCCAATCAGGCCCAGCACGAGTCCCCCGGTCGCAAGGCGGTAGGAGATTGGTTCGTCGGAGTCGTCGACGGAAGCATCGTTCAGGAACACCTTACGGTACACCGCGGCGAAGTGGTGCCGACCCAGCCAGAGCAGCAGAATGCAGATCGCGAGATATGCGCCGATGCCCTGCTCCCGCTCGAAGGGCATCCCGGCAACTTGGTACCCGATGGACTGCGTTGCCATGGAGACGAGTCGCTCGGTGAAGAAGCAGAACCAGACCGAGAAGAGCACCTCCATCGACACCAGATACCCCAGGCCAATGATCTCCGGCCGATGCATGAGCTGCATGGGGCGCAGGTAGGTCCCCGGCTGCTCGGTGAACAAGCCGCCCAGATCGAAGCTCCGCCCCATGGCCGGGATGGCCGGGTTGAGGGCGTGGCCGATGTTGGTTGCGTTGAAAAGCACCGCACTGCCAAAGCCCACCCACATCAGCGAGTTGCGGAAGAAGGGCTTTCCCGCTCCTTCGCCCTCGATGCCCTGCGGCAACTCCAGCGGGAAGTACAGCAACGGGAACGACAGCCGCTCAACGTCGGTCCACTGCTTCCGCACCAGCACCGTCGCGCAGAGGACAACAGCCCACAGACAGACGAAGAAGAGCACCCAGAGCGCCACGGGCTGCACCCAAGCGTGCCACGGGACCCTCTCCCCGGCGTCCAGCCCCTCGTACAACGCACGGATGACTTGGTCGCTCTCTGGAGCGAACCAGCGAGGAAGGTACTTGGAAATCTCCGCAAGGTTGTTCTCGGGGGTCGCGAAGTAGAACGGCGCCGTCACGCTTGGCAGGAGCAGCCGCACCACGCCCACGCTCGACATCAGCGTGGCGACACAGACGAACGCGTAGATGCATACCATCTCCGCGCGAGACAGGTCAGCCCAGCCACCCAGCCGCTTCATGACCGGCCGCAGCAATGCCAGCAGCAGCAGCACCGCGATGCCGGTGATCGGCGGCGTGGACTCGGTGATCTGGCACGCGAAGGCGATCAGTTCGGTGCGCCGGACCCAAAGCGTGCAGATGAACGACAGGACGACAGCGAGGACGAAGGACCGGACGGTGAGCCCGGCAGTTGGCTGACGAGTGGCGGCCGGCGCAAGCGTGGGGTCACGCATAGGCGTTGCTCCCGCGCGCCGGTTTCACTGGGCGCCGCCCTCGCTGTCGCGCTCGCGCCCGAACTGCGCCGCGAACAGCCGCCTCAACGTTTGCAGTGTGTCGCATTCCTCCGGCCCTTTGTCGGGACGCAGCCGCGCGATTCGGGCAAAGCGCAGGGCCCTGCCGCACGCGTACTGCGGGCTTCTCTGGACGTCGTTGAACAGCACTTCCACCACGACCTCAGGTCGCACAGCTACGGTGCCGCCGCGGGCGCCGGGAGAGTAGGTCGAGGACAACTGCTTCGCCATGACGCCCTCGTGTCCTTCCGCTACAGCTTGCTGGAAGAATCGTTCGCCCTCTGCCGGCGAGGAGGGCACCAGCCGCTCGACGACCGCAACCGTCCCCCCGATCTCCGCCAGCCGCTCCCATCGGCGCGCGTAGGGCGCGTCGATCAGCGGCTCGTCGCCCACCTGCAGCACGTCGAACAGGCGCAACTGTGCCGGCACTTGCTGTGCCGTTGCTTCCACCTCGTCCGGAGGCAGCTTCCGCAGGAACGCCGCCAGCAACCGACGCTTCTCCGTCCGCTTCGTCGTAGCCGCCAGCGCCTCGCAGCAAGCCGCAAACCGCGCAAAGGCCGTCTCCTCTCGGGCGGACGGCGTCTCCCCCACGATTACCTCCCCCCGGCGGCAAGTCCAAGAGCCGAAATCCCAAATCCCAAATCAAAGGTATCGTCCCTGCTTCTCCCTCATCTCCAGCACCAGCATGTAGCGCTCCAGCGGCAGGCCCTTGAACGCCACGTTGGTGGTCGAGTAGATGTACCCGCCGCCGGGCATGCCGTGCTCCAGCACATAGCGGCAGTTCTCGCGGATCTCGTCTTCCGTGCCTGTCTGCAGCAGGCTGCACTGCACCCCGCCGATGAGGCACACCTGGTCGCCGTAGCGCTCCTTGATGACGCGCAAGTCCATGTCCACCGCCTGGATGTCGATGGAGTGGAGCGCGTGCGGCTTGCAGGAGACGAGCTGGTCGAGGATGGGCATGAGGTTGCCGTCGGTATGCTTGATGACGTAGGCACCCATTTCGCGGTAGCCGGCGATGAGCCGGGCGAGGTACGGCGTGACGAACTCGGCGAACATCTCAGGGCGCAGGAACGGCCCCGTGTTGAGGCAGTAGTCGGCACACAGCGCGAACCCGTCCATGCCGTCGTCCAGCATTCGCCTCCCGCGGGCGAGGGCGGCGTCGACCATTCGGTCGGCGTTGCGCTTCATTTCATCGGGCTGCTCGAAGTAGGCGAGGGCGGCGTCGACCATGTCGGCGCCGTTGGGGATTCCGTAAGTGGCGTCGCCGTGGCAGACGTGGAGGTAGTCGTCGCCGGACAAGTCGCGGATCGCCTGCACGATCTCCAGCCGCGCCGCGTCGTCCGGCGCGCTGTTCTCCATGAGCACGCAGTAGTCGAGGCGGCGGGCAACCTCCACCTTCAGTTCCGCGTTGTCGCGGACCAGCCGTTCACGCGCCGCACCGGTCGCGCCCTGCCACTCGGCGCCGGCGTGATAGTCGCGGCCCAGCAGTTCGCGGGTCAGTTGGAACTCCAACTCGAACGTCGGCACCAGTGCGCCGCTGATCGGGGGCTTGAGCTCGAGGGCGTGGAGGGCTTGCTGTTTGGGGGTCATCGGCTATACCCGCGAAGGTTAAGAACACACCGAAGTCCCGGTGCGACTTCGGCTCCGTCTGGGAGAATCCCCTCTGTTCTACGTCTGCTGCACGCCTGCCGGGGAAGTTCCGCGAACTTCCACTTCGGGGTGTTCTTAACCTTCGCGGGTATCTCTCCGTTCGCGAGGGACGCAAGTTCCGTGTGATAGAATGGCCGGCGATTGCTCCGCCACTCCGATCGGGAGGACTTCTGCGATGAGTATTCTACGCGTGTTGCTTGCGTGCCTCCTTGCCGCGCCGAACTGCGCTCCCCAGACGGTCGGCGGGCCCCCGATCCTCAACGGCGACTTCGCTGCCGACAAGGATGCCAACGGCCTGCCCGACGACTGGCAGGCTGAGAAGTACCGCGGAAACCCGGTGTGGGGAGTGGAGCAGGCCGGCGGCCCCGCCGGCTCCGACTGCGCGCGAATCGAGTGCAAGACCAACGAAGACATCGGGCTGTTCTCGCAGCGGGTGGCCGTGGGCAAAGGAGGCGGCACGTACCGGGTGGTTGTGCAGTTGCGGACGACGCCCGGCACCCGGGCGACGGTAAGCTGCACCTCGTACTCGGCCACCGACAAGTGGCTCGACGCAAACTACAACATGATCGTCGCTACCGGGGAGACGAAGTGGGTCACCTGCGGCGGCTACTTCAAGCACAACGACCAAGGAGCGGCGATCAAGCTCGCGCTCTGGTGCAGCTTCCAAGGCGGCGAGCCAGGGACGGTGTGGTTCGACAACGTGCGCATTGAGCGGGTCGACGGCCTCCCCCCGACCCGTTACGAACCCGAGCGCCCCGAACCGTCGCTCAGCCCCGCAGACCAGTCGCGCGGGTTCCTGCTCTTCGCGCGCAACTCCCTCGACCTCCTGTGCCGCGAGTACAACCCCGGACTGGACGAACGGCTGAAGCAGCTCCGGCCTTTCGCCTCGCAGGGCGAGTACGAACCGCTCAGCTTCGGCGTCTACGCCGCGCGGGAACTGCCCGAACTGCGGGCGGCGGTCAGCGGCCTGAAGAGCGATGCCGGCGCCACAATTCCAGCCGACTGCCTCGAAGTCCGCTACGTTCGCCACCTGTCCAAGCGGTCGCACTACAGCCGACAGGACCGCATGAGCGTGCCGACGTTTCTCGACGCGAAGCCGGCGGCAGTCGCCGCCAACGACTCCGGCCAAGTCTGGATCACCGTCCACGTCCCGGACGACGCCCCGGGCGGGGTGTACCGAGGGGCGGTGACGGTCTCGGCCGGCACTGGCGAGCAGTCGGTGCCTGTTGCGCTGCGGGTCTTCCCGTTCCGCCTGAAAGAGCCGGCCGACAAGTGGTTTGGCATGTACGACGGTCTCCACCTGCCCAACGGAACCGCGGACCTTGAGACCCGCTATGCCGACATGCGGCGGCATGGGCTGACCACCGTGGGCTTCGTCGGTGCCTTGGGCGGGAAGTACTCGGTCGAGGGCGACGTAGTGCACGCAGACCTGGAGGGGGCTTCGCTAACGACAGTCGTCGCAGCCTACCAGAAGGCGGGATTCCCCGCCCCGCTGGTGTGGCTGATGGGCGGCGACGTGAAGAACTACGCCCTCAAGCACGCTGGCGGCGACCTCCAGTCCGACAAGTTCGCCGACGCCTACAAGGCGCTCGTGAAGGCCGTGCTCCGGTATGGCCGGCTGAACCAATGGCCGCCGCTCTACTGCCAACCCGAAGACGAAGTGTTCGCCCACACGCAGCGCTTCGAGGAGGGGCTGCGCCAACTCAAGCTCCTCAAGGAGGCCGAAGCCCTCACCGAGATGGACGGCCCTAACGTCGACGCCGAGCGGGCCCAGCAGACCTACGCGTTCACCGACATGCTGGTCTACGCCTACGGGCCGTTGTTGTACCGCGAGCGGGTGTACTCGCCCACCGTGTGGGAGACGATGGTAAACCAGTTCCACGCCGACGGGAAGAAGCTCCTCTACTACAACTTCGACACCACCGGCTGCCACCCCGAGTCGATGCGCTTCAGCAACGGATTCTACATTGCCGCCACCCACGCCGACGGCCTCCTCAACTGGGCGTACTCCTGGGCGCGCGACCCCTACGGCGAACAGGACGACGTGGCCGGCGACGTGCAGTTCTATTACCCGACGACCGACAAGGAAGCGGGCGGCCCGTCCATTGGCTACGAGGGGATCCGCGAGGGCGTGGATGACTACAAGTACTGGTACACGCTGACCGAACTGGTCAAGGAGGCAAAGGCGAAGGGCGTGCCGACCGCGGAAGCAGAGCAGTTGCTCGCCAGCCTCTTCGCCGACCTCGACCTGTCGAACCTCCGCACCAACATGAGCATGCAGGGCAACTGGGAGTACGAGGGCGCCAACGAGCGAGGCGACGAAGTGCGGCGGGGACCGTTCAAGCTGCCGGTCCCATGGCAGTTCGCCGCGTACGACCAGAAGCGGCTGGCGCTGGCGGAGAGGATCGAGGCGCTGGCGCGGCAGCCTGGTGCAGGGTGACAGATCGCCCGGTCTGCCGCCCCACGGCCACCACGAAGCACGGCAAGGGGAGCCTCAAGGATCTCTCCGTGTGCTCCGTTGTCTCCTGAAACCCACTGGGTCTCTGAGTGGTGACCCTACCCCGCCAACTCCACGCCCAACGCTGTCAGGTGCTCGTTCCCCGGGTGATCCGGCGCGACGACGGGCACGCCCCAGTTCACTGCCTCGCCGCACAGTCGCTCGACCATCCCGCCGGGCGAGGCGTGGATGACGACAACGCGCTCCGCCAGCGCCGCGACGAGCCGGTTGCGGTGTGCTGTCATCCGGGCGTCCGGGCGACGGGGGCCGTCCACGAATGGTGTCACCAGCGCGAGTCTGTCCGCATTGATCGCCTCGCGCAACTCCGCCGGTACTCGCGTCAGCAGCTTGCGCGCCAGGCACATGACCAGGGGACCGGTTCCCCGCAGCAGCACCCGCAAGCACTCGCGCTCAACCGGCGACTGGAAGCCGCTAACGACCGGTGTGCCCGCCTCGCGCCACTGCTGTGCCAGGTCGTGCGCTTGGAGGATGAGCGCCCCGGGGCAGCGGCGGGAGCAGAGCAGGGCGGTCAGCGATTCGCACAGAACGTGCGGGCTGCCCCTTACCGCAAGGCTTGCAGGCGCGCCAAGGCCGAGCCGAGCACGGCAGCGGGCTGGGTAGCAGGAGTGGTTTGTGTCGACTATCATCCGGACCACCGAGGTTGCGTCGTTGGTTGGGGGAACCGCGCAGGGAGAGCCGGGCTCAAGGGGGCGGACTGAGGCGCTTCCGCCGCGGGCATAGCAATCTGCGCCATCCTATGATATGATTACCGACGCGCTCTAAGGGCAAGGGCGCAACCTACCAAACGTGAGATGATCGCTGATGCCGCCAGAACCCCAACCAATTCGCGCCCTGTTCGCCGGTGGGCTAGCTCACCCCGACACCGAGACGCCCGTCACCAATGTGCGCGTCCGGGTGGAATTCCTGCCGGCCTTGAGTGTTGCTGCGCAGGAAAGTGTAGTCTTCAGTCCGTCCGAAGAGGGCTGCGAACCTGGCGAGTTCGCGTTCCCGACTCTCACCGTTTCGTCGGCTCGCTGGTCCTCTCCTTCGTAGCCGCAGCCGTCACGGGTGTTCGTGGGTCACGTCTTGCCAGCCAGCGTGCAGCAGCCTTGCTTCCGTTCCCTTCACCGGGGCCTGCTTGTGCACCTCGGCCTGAACCATCTGCGTGATCTGGGCTTGCGCCTGGTTCAGGAGTTCCTGCACGGCTTGCTGTAGGGCGGGCGGCACTTTGTCGCGCGCTATGTTGGGGCAACGCAAGGTTCAGGTTCACGTTTAGGTTGAGCTGTGGCGGCATCTGGCGAATACGACGTAACCGCAGATCGCCACGGAACAGGTCAGTGCGGGCCAGAGACTCAAGGCAAGCCAACGTGGCCATCGTGGTGAGTTCCTCTTCTCCCTCCGGGATGGCCGAATCGATGTCCAGAGGGTCGTTCAAAGCGAGGAGTGCCTCGTAGTGCTCGAAGAGCTGCCACATGAGTTCTTCTATCGAGGCGTCGGGGAAGTTCACCTGCAGCCGGATTTCCTTCGCTTCGTGACGGCCAATGGCATGCCCATGTGCGTACATCTTCTCGGACAGCGCTTCGACGATCAGGTCGTTCGCCTGTTCGTCATGGGGGGAGCGCCGGGCGCCAAGGAGTTTCCGCGCCACCAGTCGAATGTGCGAGTGCGCCCGGTAGATGGACCCGACCACCCAAGGGTTGAGCTTCTCGGCCAGAATGGCGACAGCGCCTGCCAGCGCTGATTGGTCACCCAGTCCGGCCCGCTCCTTGAGAAAGGCGATGTAGGCCATGACGTCCTCGACGCTCACCGAGTCCGGCATGACCGTCTGCTCCATGCGTTCGACACGGTTGAGGCTGGGGTCTATAGGACCCAACTCGCCTTTCCGCCCCATGGCGATCTGGTCTGCTCCCAGAGCAATGAGCGTGGCGGCGCTATGTGCCTTGTAGGGGATGAGGACGTTGAACTCTTCGCAGTGCTCGCGGAACATCGAAACAATGCGCCAGGGGACCTCAACGCTGCCGCCTCGGCTGTACAGGAACAGGTCCAGCCTGGGCACGGTCTCGCCGGCAAGGGAACGCAGATGGGCGTACATCGGGCGGACCGCATCCTCGCCAATCTGGGCCCCTGGCGCGCCCTGCCTGTCGCCCGTGAGATAGCAGATGACCTTTGACTGTCTGGCTTGCTCGATCTGCCGGATCAGGTCGAGCCGTTCGTCGCGTGTCGATTCTGTTGGCATGTTCTGCCCTCCTGGGTAGCCGCTTCCGATGATACCGCTAACTTCGCGCGTGCCGCAACCGTAGCCCATGGACTTCGACCATCCGTCGGATCCTCAGCTCCAGTTCCGCGAAGTGGTCGCGTCCTCGGGAAAGGCACTGCTCGGCTCTGAGTCTCGTGAGGTTGTCCTGGTAGTGCGTGGGGAAGTCGAGGTGAGGCTGAAATGCCTGGGCAAAAGACCAGAAGTCCTCTTCGGTGGCGAACAGACTGGCGCAGAAGGCGACGGACCAGTCCGAGTAGAAATGGCCGAATGCGACGTTGTGCAAGAGGGCTCGGACCGCGATGGCCCGTGGTAACCGCCATCGGCAAAGCCAGCCGGTTTGGAGCAAGAACGGACGAACAGTCGACTTGCCGTGCGATAGGCTCTCTGCCAGTTTGTGCAGGCTGGGGCTCGACTCCCCCTCGGTGTCCAATAGCTCCAGGGCGACTTCCCACGGGAGCACCTCAGCCCCTGCGAAAGCACCGTCACGCGGAGTGCTCTCGGCGCAGGCCCGCAGCACCTCTCGCCCGGTCTGGGTTACCCAAGCACCATGCTCCGCCGCGATCAGCACGCACGCGTAGCTCGCATCGTCGTACTTCTGCGGCCAGGGAGACCCCGTTGGGTGCCTCCGGCAGCCGCACCGGTACCTCTCCGCGAAGTGCACTAAGCACTTCTCCGCAACGCTCTGCTCGGAGTCGGTCGGCTGCCACAGGTTCCGCTGCTCATCGGCCATCGCCCTTACTCGTCTTCCCCGCCCCCCCGCCCCATCCGGTACTTGAGGTCGTAGTTGATGATGAAGTCCAACTCCTCGTCGGTGAAGCCGTAGTGCTCGGCGAGGAGGCAGTCGATTTGGTCGAGGATTGGCTTCGACCTGTCCGGGTAGAACTCCTGGTACTCCACCCTCCCGGAGTGCGCGTAGTTGTAGACACGCGTCCTGGAATGGTGCTTCAGATCCGCCATGAGCCGACCAAAGACGGCTTCCGCTGGTGCCAGTGCGGGCATGTCCATGTCGCCGATGGGGAATGCGTCGATATCGGGTCCAGCAACATTGCGGCAGTTCCCCTGCACCGTGAACCAGAAGTAGAAGAGAGTGCTGTTCAGGATGGCCCCACAGCGCTTCGCGTCCACCTCTGACGCAAACCAGAGATCCTTCAGATGGTCCGTTGACCGCGCCTTGGTGGCAGAACTGAAGTGGGGCTCGAAGTCCATAGAGCGTATCCAGAACACCGGGCTCCGATGGTAGTTGATCCTGTGACCTGAGCCCCCAGGCAGCACACGAGAGCCGAGCGGGCCGCCAGCGGATCGCATCTTTGCCAGGACCCGTGACGCCTCGGCGGAGCCGAGTTTGGCGAAGCGCAGAAAACCCTCGCGGAAGTCACTTTGCGCATAGTTGAGGCGCGGAAACAGAAACGGCCGCTCTGACGCATACCACCGTGTGTACGCCGTCAAGTGAGCCCCGGCTCCCCGAGGCGATGCGATCACGATGCACAGCCGGTAGTTCACGCCCTCGAAGAGGACCGAAGGGTGCGCGTCTCCACTGAAGAAGGAGATATGGAGATGGCGCCCAGAGCCCCATACGAGGTCCTGATATGCGTCCATCCGTGCCGTTGAGAAACCACTCAAGGGCACGATCATCCCAAAGCGGCCGTGGGCCGCAAGCAGGATCGCACCGCGCTCAACGCAGAGCGCATACAGGTTGCCGCATTGGCCCGTCTGGAATCCCAGCGCCCAGTAGCCGCGCACCTTGTGGGCTTCCACATACGGCGGGTTCCCGATCACCACGTCGAACCCGCCGCCCTTCATGATCCGGTGGAACTCGACGAACCAGTGGAAGGGCTTGTGGGAGGTCAGCCAGTTGGCGTAAGCACCGTCCTTGCCGTCCTGAAGGGACGCTTGACAGTAGCCCAGCGCATTCATGCCTGGGTCCTCGGCGGCGGCAACCTCGTCAGAGTCCCGAAGGGACG
>Ga0100393_10001497_pt1 | contig 23592 bp, 29 predicted proteins | sample CryGeymeta201517_FD_81546 | JGI IMG/M metagenome (GOLD analysis project Ga0100393, IMG submission 81546) | Groundwater microbial communities from Crystal Geyser aquifers in Utah, USA - Crystal Geyser metaG 2015-17 | ecosystem: Environmental > Aquatic > Deep subsurface > Groundwater | place... | reverse complement strand
TATCTGGTGCACGCCATCGGCGACCGCGTGGTCGCCGATGATCTTTACCAGGAGGTCTGGTCCCGCATCATCGACGCCCGGGACAGGTTTCGGACGGGAGCCGGTTTCAAGCGCTGGGCGTTCCGGATCGCGCACAACCGGCTGGTCGACCACTGGCGCGCCCGCGGCCGCGAGCCCGGCTTCGATGCCGATGCACTGGATAACCAGCACGCGCCCGAGGAAGGCTCGCCGGAGACAGTGCTTGATGCCGAACAGCGCGCGGTCCGGCTGCGACAGGCACTGATGCAGCTACCGTCCGAACAGCGCGAAGCCTTTCTGCTGCAGCGCGAGGCCGGACTGTCGCTGGACCAGATTGCCGATCACGAACGGGTCGGGCGCGAAACCATCAAGAGCCGGCTGCGCTACGCGGTCGGCAAACTGAGATCCGTACTCGACCCGGACCCGGAGGTCGCCGGAAAATGACTCGTAAACACACGCCACGGCCACAGACCGAGCTCGACCGACTGTATAGCGAGTCCGGTGCCGCCGAGCCTGCAGCCGGGCTGGACCGGATCATCCTCGCGCGCGCCGACCAGGCGCTGGAGGATGCACGTCGCACACCTCGCCGCCCCTTGCTTGCCGGTCTCGCCACCGCCTCGGTCGCCGTGGTAGCCCTGGCAGTGGTGCTGCAGCAGACTCCGACCGCACCGGAACCGGTGCAGCAGCTCGAGCGAACCGAAATCAGCACCGCTTCGCAGAAAGAACGCGACATCGACGCCGATCTGTCCGAACCCAGTGCACTGCGCGAGCCCCCAAGTGAAGCGAGACGCGCCCCCGTCGCACCCCCCAGCCGTGGCCTCGGCGACACCTTCGAGTCGGCCGTGCCAGACAACGCACCCGCAGCACCCATGCCTACCCCAGAGGCTTCAGCGGCAGGGTCTTCGCTCGAGTCCATCACGGTCACCGGCTCTCGCATCGGCTCCGACCCACGGGCCTCCGAAGACGCACAACACTCACCGCACGCGCTGCTTTTCGAGCAACTGCGCGCGCTGATCTCGAACGGCCAGCTCGATCAGGCGCGTCAATTGCTGGCGCAGACAGAAGCTTGCGACGGCGGGCTCCAGTTGCCAGTCGATCTGGAGACCGCATTACGGCTCGAGCAGCCCTGAGCCGCTGAGGCTTTCAGCCCGACACGGCGTCAACGCGGCGCCCGAACGCGCTCCAACATCTCCTTAATTTCCTGCTCAGCTTGCCTTAAGCCGCATCAGTTTCAATGGCAGTGTCCATGAAACTGCAGGAAAACCGATGTCCGCCCTCGCGACCGCCGCCGAGCCCCGACCCGTGCTGCAGCCCCCACACCCTGCGCCGCAACCCGACCCCCGATTTGTCGCGACGCGTCCGGAACCGCTGTGGTGGCAGGCCCGCGAATTGGTCGCCGCCGAGTACCTGCGCCGGTTCAATGCCACGCTTCGGCCCGACTATCCGCGATTCATCGGCCTGGCCGGAGCCGATCAGGTGCCGATGGCCGCAATCGGTGTGCGCCTGTTCACCGAGGCCGCACCATTCTGTCAGCGCTATCTTGAGTGTCCCCTCGAGCAGGTTCTGGCCGACCGGGTCGGCTGCACCATCGACCGCACCGGTCTGGTCGAATTGGGCAACCTGGCAGTGACCCGTCGGCGCCTGCTGGCGCCGATGTTCCGCCGCACTGCCGACTGGCTCGAGCAGCGTGGCAGTCGCTGGATCGTGTGCTGCCTGACGCAAACGCTGCGGCTGGCGCTGTCCCACGTCGGTGCCGAGCTGATCGATCTGGGCCCGGCCCGGCCCGAGGCAATGGGTCCGATGATCAAGCGTTGGGGCAGATACTACGAGCACGATCCCCGGGTCATGGCCGCGCGTGTCGGTCAACCGCTGGTCTCGCCAAACCGTCCGGCCATCAGCTGGGGCCCGGCGTGAGTCGTGCCGTGCTCGAGCGCGCACGGCAGCGCCCGGAACTCGGCAGCCGGATCGAGACCTTTCGCGCGTTGTTCGATGCCGCCGGCGTCCGCCGCATCGGGCTGGCACTCGACAACGGCCCGGACTGGATCGCCGCCGACCTTGCCGCACTGGCCGATGACCGGGTGGTCGTCCCGCTGGCACCATTCTTCAGCCCGGTGCAGTTGCAGCATGCGCTGGACTCCGCCGACTGCCAGGCGGTTCTGACCGAGAGCGTCGACACAGTCCGGCCAGGCTGGCTCCCGGCGCGCTTCGCGGACGATCTTCGACAAGTGGGTCATCGGCTCTGGCTCGACCCCGGCCGGTCCCTGCGCGGCCTGCCGCCCGGGACCTTCAAGATCTCCTTCACCTCCGGCACCACCGGCCAGCCCAAAGGCATCTGCCTGTCGGCCGCGCTGCTGGAACAGGTCGCACTGGCGCTGCTGGAACGCACCGCAGCGGCTGCGATCGAGCGGCATCTGTGCCTGTTGCCACTGGCCGTTCTGCTTGAGAACGTGGCGGGTGCCTGGTCCGCGATCCTGGGCGATATGACGCTGATCGTGCCGCGCCAGCGCGAATGCGGTTTCAGTGGCAGCAGCGGACTCGATTCTGCTCGATGGCTCGATTGCCTTGAGCGACATCGGCCCCACAGCATCATCGTGCTGCCGCAGATGCTCAAGCTGCTGCACGCGCTGGTCGTCGATCAGCGCTACGATCCGAGCGATTTGCGAATGGTGGCCGTCGGCGGCGCCCGAACACCGCCGGGCCTGATCGAGGCGGCGCGCCGGGTCGGGCTGCCGGTGCACGAGGGCTACGGCATGACCGAGTGTGGCTCGGTGATCTGTCTCAATGCGCCTGGCCAGGACCGTACCGGAAGCGTCGGTCGACCGCTGCGGCACCTTCAACTGCGCACCGATGCGACCGGTCAGATCCTGATCGATGGACCGCACCATCTCGGCCAGGTCGGCACAACCGCCGCACCGGCCCGGCAATGGGCAACTGGTGATCGTGGCTCGATCGACGCTCAAGGCTTCGTCCATATCGAGGGCCGAATCGGCAACAGCTACTGCACCGCCTGGGGTCGAAACATCGCACCGGAATGGATCGAGGCCGAGCTCGATGCGCAGCCGGAAATCGCCCAGAGTTTCGTGCATGGCCGGGAGCTGCCAGCCAATGTCGCGGTCGTCGTGCCGTCCGGCCACGGCGATCCGGCCGCCGCCGTGGATCGTGCCAATGCCGGTCTTCCGGACTACGCCCGCATCTCCCTGTGGTGTATCCGCCAGCAACCGTTCGGGCCGGTCGACGGCAGCGCGACCAGCAATGGCCGCCTCTGTCGCAGCCGGCTATTCGAATTGCACCAGACCGAGCTCGAGCGTCTGATCCGCGAGCTCGGATCGGCCCCTGCATTCCTCTTGAATCAAACCGAACGGATCCCCGCATGACGCTGTTTTCCGAACTTGTCCAGACCACCGCGGCCGCGCGCCAGGACCTGCTGCAGCAACCGCTGATCCAGCGCGCCCTGACCGGCGAAATCGACCGCACCAGCTACCGCGCCTTTCTGCACGAGGCTTACCATCATGTCCGCCACACCGTGCCCTTGCTGATGGCTTGCGGCGCACGACTGCCGGATCGGCTCGACTGGCTGCGCACTGCCGTGGCCGAATACATCGAGGAGGAGATCGGTCACGAGCGCTGGATTCTCGACGACATCGCCGCGGCCGGCGGCGATTCGGAGGCGACCCGAACCGGATCACCCTCGGCCGCGACGGAGCTGATGGTGGCCTATGCGTATCACACCATCGACCGCGGCAACCCGGTCGGCTTTTTCGGCATGGTGCACGTGCTCGAAGGCACCAGCGTCGCCTTGGCCGATCGCGCCGCCGATGGCCTCGCCGCCGGGTTGGGCCTGCCCGCCGCCGCGCTGCGCTACCTGCGCTCGCACGGCAGCCTCGACCAGCAGCATGTGCAGTTCTTCGAAGACCTGGTCAACCGCCTGACCGAGACCGGGGATCGCCACGCGCTGTTGCATGGTGCCGAGCGGTTCTATGGCCTGTACGGCGCAATCTTCGCCAATATCAATCGGCGCTGCATGGAGCAGGCAGCATGAGCCAGCTGGCCGGTCGCCGGGTCGTTCTGACCGGGGCCAGTGGCGGGATTGGTGCCGAGCTGGCCGCTGGACTGGTCGACGCAGGAGCCCGCGTGCTACTACTGGGGCGTGATCCGGCGAAGCTGGAGGCACTGGCCGCCACGCTCGGCCCGACCGCCATTCCGTTGTGTCATGACCTGCGTGATCCCGGGGCAGGCGAGCCCCTGGCCGACCGGGTCGGCGCGGCACTCGGCGGTGTGGACCTGCTGATTCATTGCGCCGGCCTGGGCCGCTTCGGCCCGTTCGACCAGTTGGACGACGGTGCAATCACAGCACTGGTCGAGACCAATCTGACCGGCCCGATCCGTCTGACCCGGAGCCTGCTGCCGCTGCTGCTGCAAAGCAGCAAGCCGCGGCTGGTGCTGGTCGGCTCGGTGCTCGGCTGGCTGGGCTATCCCGGCCAGGCCGTTTATTCGGCCAGCAAGGCCGGCCTTCAGCGCTTCGGTGAGGCCTTGCGGCGAGAGTATTCAGACCAGGGCCTCGACGTATTGCATATCGCACCGCGGGCTGCTCGCACCGAATTCAACAACCCGGCCCAGCGCGCCGCGAATCGACGCCTGAAGGTGGCCGAGGATGCCCCGGAAGCCGTGGCGCTGGCGGTGCTGCACGCAATTGTTCGGGACCGCCGCGAAACCGTGCTCGGCTTTCCCGAGCGCCTGCTGTGCCGACTGAACCAGCTGCTGCCGCGCGTATTCGACCGCGCCCTGGTCGCCCACGCCGCAGTGATGCGCGACGCCGTCCGCGACCTTGCGGACCGACCTCCCGAATCTACCGGGCACTGAGCGTTGTACGATTCAAGACAGTTCCAATCCGACTATCCGCAGCCCGGATACCTGCTACCGAACATCCAAGGAGAATCGTTCACCATGCCTACATCCAGATTGCGCAGTACGCTGGCTTCACTTGTGCTGCTGTTCCTGCTCGTCCCGGCTCTGGCATGCGCCGAGCCCGACCCACTGATCGAGCTCCAGACGCGCTGGGCCGAGATCAACTATCAGCTCCCTGAAAACCAGCGCCGCAATGCCTTCGCTGAATTGGCCGAGCGGGCCGATCAGCGGGTCGCCGCGAGCCCCGACGATGCCCGCCTGCTGACCTGGCAGGGAATCATCTACTCGACCTGGGCCGGCACCGGCGGACTGAAGGCACTGGGCCGGGCCAAGACCGCGCGGCGCGCGTTTGAACGCGCAATCGAGATCGACGATCTTGCCCTGTCCGGCAGCGCGCACACCTCACTGGGCGTGCTGTTTCATGAAGTACCAGGTTGGCCAATCGGTTTCGGTGACGAGGATCTCGCCCGCCAGCATCTCGAGCGGGGCCTGGCGCTGAATCCGGATGGCATCGATTCGAACTATTTTTTCGGCACCTGGCTGCTGGACCGCAAACACCTGGCCGAGGCCGGCGTGCGCCTGCGCCATGCACTCAAGGCCCCGGATCGCCCCGGCCGTGAACTGGCCGACAGCGGCCGGCGTGCGGAAGTACGCCAGGCACTCCAGACCCTGGACCAGAAACTAGCCTCGCACAAGCGCTGAATCGTCATGACTCAAACACTGCAAACATCGACACCGAGTACCGCCGAGATGCACGGCCAACCGGCATCTTCCACCACGAGCACGCCGCGATCGGCAACATACCGATCGCCGCAGCGCAGCCCTGCAATGCCCGATGCGACCCCAAAGCTGCCGACGGCGCGCCAGCCACGCCCGGATCAGCGACCGATTAAGCCATCATCGATCACCGCCCGCCCGTCCGAGCATGCAAGCAGAGAACAGCAGGACCGGATTACGGCGCTCGGGCTGGACTGCATCAGCTTTGTCGTGCCGGTGTTCAACGAGGCGGATTGCATCGCCACGCTGATCGAGGAAATCGAGAACTGCGGCCGGGTACTGACGGCTGACTTCGAGATCATCGTGGTCGACGACGGCTCTACCGACCAGACCCTCGAGGTGCTGCGCGAGTTGATCCCGCAACGGCAGCGATTGCGCGTCATCCCGTGCCATTCCAATGGCGGCCAGAGTCGGGCCACCTGCATCGGCGTCCGTGCGGCACGGCACGGCTGGATCGTGACCCTGGATGGCGACGGCCAGAACGTGCCTGGCGATGCCCAACGGCTGGTCGAATCCCTGCTTGATCATGATCAACCGTCGCGAGTCGGGATGGTTACTGGTCGCCGCGCCAAACGTCGGGACCGCTGGATCAAGAGGATTGGTTCACGCATCGCCAACCGGGTGCGCAAGGCCTTGCTCGACGATGGCGTCAGCGACACCGGCTGTGGCCTGAAATTGTTCCGCCGTGCGCTGTTTCTCGACTTGCCCCAATTCGATCACATGCACCGCTTCCTGCCCGCACTGGCCCGGATGCAGGGTACCGAAGTGGTCGAAGTCGAGGTTGGTCATCGGCCACGCATGGCTGGCGTTTCCAAGTACGGCACCCTGGATCGGCTCCGGGTCGGCATTCCGGACCTGTTCGGCGTGCTGTGGCTGAAGCACCGCGCGCTGCAAGGTCCATCCATGCCGGATCACGAGCAATGAGCCTGTGGATGATGATCGGCTTTGCCGGACAGGTACTGTTTGCATCGCGTTTCCTGGTCCAGATCGTGGCCAGCGAGCGCCAGCGGCGCAGCCTGATCCCGGTGGCGTTCTGGTATCTCAGCCTTGGCGGCGCGCTGTTGCTGCTGGCTTATGCCATCTCGATCCGTGACCCGGTGTTCATACTGGGCCAGAGCACGGGCTTTGTGATCTACCTGCGCAACCTGTGGTTGATTCGCAACCAGGCCGCAAAGGTCGCTGTCAATGGCGAGTGAGTTTTTCGGTCGTCACGGCCAGGTGGCCGTGGCTGCTTTGCTGGTGCTCGCTTTTGTCCTGATCGCTCTGCCCGGTCTGTCGAGCCGACCGTTCGACAAGCACGAGGCACTGGTGCTGCAGACCGCCACGGAAATGCAACTGCGCGACGACTGGCTGGTGCCGTACTTCAACCAGCAGCCGCGTCTGAACAAACCGCCACTGAGCTATTGGGCTACGCTCGGCCTTGCGCGACTGCGCAGCGGGGGTTCTCCTGCCTCGATCACGATTCTCGATGCGCGGCTGCCGTCGCTGCTCGCGTCCCTGGGAATCGTACTGGTGCTGGTGCTGCTCGGGACGCACCTGGCCGACCGCACGACCGGCCTGCTGGCCGGCGCCATCTACATCGCCTCACCGGCACTCGGGTTCTTTGCCCAGGATGCCCGACCCGATACGCTGTACGCATTTCTCTGCTTTGCCGCATTTTCCGCTCTGCTGACGGCGGCCGAGTGCGCCGCGCCGGTCCGTCGCGCGCTCGGTCTGTGGGGCGGCTGGACCCTGTTCGGCCTGGCAGTGCTTGCCAAGGGCCCACATATTCCGCTGTTCCTGCTGATCGCACTGCTGCTTGCGCTGCGCACGGTGCCATCGCCGGCACTCGCACCCCCCTCCTGCGATCAGGAGGGCTGGCGAACTACCCTGCGGCGCATCCGGCCGGCAGCGGGGCTGACGCTGGCACTGCTGATCTCCGTCCCCTGGTGGTGGGCACTGCAGAACAGAATCGATCCGGCCGTGCTGGCCGATTCACAGCTCGCCGGCGAACTGTATCAACCGGCCTGGCATGGGCTGCGTCAGGTGTATCGCGAGTTGCTCGGGCCGATCCTGCTGCTGCTGCCCTGGAGCCTGATACCGCTGATCCAGTGGCGCCGCAGCAAGACCCTGCTCGGCCGCAGCCCGGCCGCGCGCCGCATCGCCATCCTCGGCCTGGTACCGATTGCATTGCTGCTGCTGGCACCCCAGCATCGCTGGCATTACAGCCAGCCGATGATTCCGTTTCTGGCGCTATTGATCAGCATGGTGATCCTCGGCGAACGCAACGCCTTCACGAGCCGGGCTTCACCGCGCACTCGACTCGCGCTGGCCACAAGCTTCGGTCTGATGCTGGCACTGCTCTGGGCCAATTCCAGCTTCGGCATCCTGTGGGATCGGGTTCGTTACGAGCGGGACCTCAACCTCGAAGTACTGGTCGAGGCGCCCTATCAGTCGCTGCCAATTCTGGTTACCCACTCGATCGAATCGGCCTACGAAATCGCGGTGGCGAAATCGGGCCGACGGGTAACACAGGTAGCCGAGCCCGAAGGAGTTTCCGATCGGGCTCGAGCAAGCGGCGCAAGCTGCGTCCTGGTCATCCTGCCGTCGACCGATCTCGACCGATTGAGCACCGAGCGTCCCCCGCTCGAATTGCGACGCTGGCCGGACCGCGGCAAATCGCTGAGTGTGGTGCTGCTGATAACCCGCGGCAGTGCGGCCGATGACTGTTCGCGGCCGGGGTCGAACCCTGATTCGAACGGGGTGGACTTCCGACCACAGCGGCAACACCTGCCCGCGGCCGGATGATTGCCGGACGCTCGCGCAGCAATCACTCGCGGTAGACTTGCGTCGAACGATTCATGTCTCGATCCATAACCACATCCCGGCCCGCGCAATCAAATCATTCCGTGGCGTCGGCAGCCGCTCCACCGGAGTCGGCGCCCATAACAGCAGCTGTGGATCGCGAACCTGCCTGCCGGAACCCCGGCCCGGCCAACCGGAGCGATCCAGACATCATGCGCATTCTGTTGGTCGAGGACGACGAATTGATCGGCAACGGTGTCAGGACCGCGCTGTCGCGCCATGGCTTCGAAGCCGACTGGTGTCGTGACGGTCCGACTGCACTGAGTGCTTTGGCCACCGGCCAGTTCGACCTGATGGTGCTTGACCTTGGTCTGCCGCGCCTGGACGGACTTGAAGTATTGCGCCGTGCGCGCCATGCCGGTCACCAGGTTCCGGTATTGATTCTGACTGCGCGCGACGCGGTCGATGACCGGGTCCATGGTCTCGATGCCGGCGCCGACGACTACCTGGTCAAACCGTTTGCACTGGACGAATTTCTGGCCCGCGTTCGGGCACTGATTCGCCGTGCCGAAGGGCGCGCGACCAATGAAATCCGGATTGGCGCGCTGCGCATCCGGCCGGAGCAGTACCAGGTCGAACTCGAGGGTCGCGAATTGCTGCTGCCGCGACGTGAGTTCCAGTTGCTGCTGCACCTGGCCACTCGCCACCCCGGTGCGGCGAGCAAGTCGGCGCTGGAGCAGGCGATTTACGGCTGGGACGAGGGCGGCAGCAGCAACGCGATCGAGGTCCACATTCATCAGCTCCGGCGCAAGCTCGGTCCGCAATGGATCGAGACGGTGCGTGGCGTCGGATATCGCCTGGTCGGGAACTGAGCTGGTGCCCGGTACGACTTCGCGCCGGTCGCTGCGCCGCCTGCTGCTGATCGGCATTTCGGTCACGGCGCTGGCCGCGGCGCTCGCCACGCTGCTGGTCTCGCGCCATTTTCTGGCCCGTGAGTCTGATGAATTGCTTGACGCCCAGCTGGCGCGCGCCGCGCGCATGTTCGATGCGGCCCTGTCGGTCTCGCAGTCCACCACCGGGGTCGTTCTCGATCTGCCCGAGTTCACGGCCCCGCAAATGCTGATCGGCCAGGACCCGATCTACCCCGACGGCAGCGGGCATGCCTACGAACTGCACGTTGCGCTGCAGATCTTTTCCGCCGATGGAAGATTGCGGATGCGCTCGGCCAACGCTCCACCGGAGCCGATCACCGAGCTGGCGCCAGGGTTTCATGACAGCGCTTCGGGCTGGCGTGTGTTCGTGTTGCGCAGCCAGCACCAGAATGCCTGGATCCTGGTGGCCGAGGACGATCATGCGCGCCACGAACTCGGCGTCGAGTTTTCCGCCACCGTGCTGCTGATCACTCTGATCGGCTTCGCCACTCTGCTCGCGGTCTTGTTGGTCCTGGTCGACCGCGGCCTGCTGCCGGTACGGCGGCTGGCGGCCGAACTGGCTGAACGCGGGCCGGATGATTTCAAACCGATTCCGATGCGCCGTCTGCCGAATGAGCTGGTGCCGCTGGTCAACTCCCTGAACCAGCACCTGCAGCGACTGCAGCAGACCTTTCGCCGGGAACAGGACTTCGCCGCACGCGCCGCGCACGAACTGCGAACTCCGCTGGCGGCACTGCGCATTCACACCGAAAACGCCCTGTTGGCCAACACCGAGGAGCAACTGCGCGAATCGCTCGGCCGCTTGCGCGAAGGGATCGATCGTGCGAGTCGACTGGTGCAGCAATTACTGCTGCTGACCCGGCTGGATCCGGAACAACTGCAGCAGCAACGGGTCGATGTGGACTGCGCCGCGCTGCTGGCCCGTGCCGGCCAGGCGCATACCGCGATCGCCGCGACCCGTGGACAGGAGATTCTCTGGCAGGCACCGTCGGCTCTGAGGTTCCTTGGCCATCCGGATTTCCTGCTGATCGCACTCGACGCACTGCTGGACAATGCACTGAAGCACGCTGGCACCGAGGATCCGATCGTTCTGCGCGCCAGAGCTGCAGATGGCCGGGTACGGATCGAAGTCGTCGATCGGGGCGCTGGCCTTCCGAACTCGGAACTGGCGCGGCTGAATGCGCAGTGCACCAGCCCCGAGCCGTCCCCGGCCGGGGGCCTGGGGCTGAGCATCGCAGCCGCGATCGCCCGCGCCCATGACGGCCGGCTGATCCTCGAAAACCGCCAGCATGGTTCCGGCCTGGTCGCAGCCATCGAACTGCCACGGGCCAAAAATGATTCGGCGTCGGGTGCAGCTGTCGACTGAGCGGTCGCGCCGAATCGACGGCTTTTGCTGCTTTCGTTCGCCAAGTCCGCAATTTGCTGTTGCCGCACAAGCGACATGCCGCTACGCTGGCGCCAGACCCAGCAGGGAAGAGATGACATGGCTTCAATCAGGTTTTACACCCACCCGCGCTCGCGCGGTCGAATGATCCGCTGGATGCTTGAGGAAACCGGCGCCGACTACGAAACCGTGGTGCTGGGCTATGGCGAGGCCATGCAGACGGCCGAATTTCGTGCCGTCAACCCGATGCGCAAGGTGCCGGTGATTGTCCATCACGGGGCAGTAATCAGCGAATGCGCCGCGATCTGCGCCTATCTTGCCGACGCATTCCCGGATGCAGGACTGGCCCCCGCAAGCGACCAGCGGGCCAACTACTACCGCTGGCTGTTCTTCGCCGCCGGGCCGCTCGAGGCCGCGATCATCAATCGCGCGCTGGGCGTGCAACCGACGCCGGAGCAGCAGGGCTTTGTCGGCTACGGCGACATGGAACGGGTGCTGGAGACGCTGGAGCGCGCCGTCACCGCCCACGCCTGGGTCGCCGGCGAGCAGTTTTCCGCAGCTGACGTCTACATCGGCAGCCAGCTAAGCTTCGGCCTGCAATTCGGCACGATCGACAAGCGTTCGTCGTTCGAGGAGTATGTTCAGCGAGTCACCGACCGGGACGCCTACCGACGCGCCGGTGCTGCCGATGATGCACTGCTTCAGAAGGAAAGTTGACTCCCGGATCGAGGCCGCTTTCGTACCGGCCCGGATTCCGCTAAACTATTTGTACGACTTGATCGGGGCGGTAGCTCAGCTGGGAGAGCGTCGCGTTCGCAATGCGAAGGTCGGGAGTTCGATCCTCCTCCGCTCCACCAACACTCCAGGTCGTCGTTGTTCAGGGCGACGAGATGAAAGGCGCTTCGACGGCGCCTTTCGTTTTTCTGATTCTTGCAGCGCAATCGGCAACCCATGGTAACCAGCACAGCGTCGACCCGCGACCTTTATCTCGACGCACTCCGTGCCGGCGCTCTGCTGATGGTGGTGTTCGGCCACTGGATCGCGACCCTGCCGCGCCTTGATGACGGTCTGTTGGCCGGAACCGATCACCTGCTGCAGGTCTGGCCGGCCGCCGGCCTGCTGACCTGGGCGGTGCAGGTGGTACCGCTGTTCGTGTTCGTTTCGGCCGCGGCCAGCCTGCAAGGTGTCGAGCGACGCGCGCACCACGACCACCGCCAGTTGCACTGGTGGGCCAGCCGGGCGTTGGCAATGGCGCGACCGACGCTGACCTACGTCGCCGTGGTCGCCGTGCTGGCGATCATCTCGACCTGGACCGGCGGCCGATTGCTGGGCCCACTGAACCATTCATTGACCATCCATCTCTGGTTTCTGGTGATGCTGCTGACAGTGCAGGCCCTGCTGTCCCTGAGTGTCGCGGCCGAGCAACGATTCGGGCTGCGCGCGGTCTTTGCACTGATCGTCACTGCAGCCCTGGTCGACTGGCTGCGAGCCGGACTGCCGGGACCGTTCGACCTGCGCCTGCTGGGCGAGCGGGTGATGGCGGCCGACAGCGGTGCCGCGCTGGCGATCGGCTGGGTCAATGCCTTCGTCATCTGGCTGCTGCCGCAGCAACTCGGGATCGCCTGGAAGCGCGGCCGATTCCGTGGACCGCTGATCGGCCTGCTCTTGATTGCTACCGGCCTGCTCTGGCTGACCGCCACCGTGGCCAGCGGCTACCCGACGGCCATGGTCGGTTTCGATCTCGAAGGCCGAAGCAATATGCTACCGCCCACGCTGGCATTGATCGGCGTGATGTGGCTGCAGGTCGGCGCGGTGCTGCTGTTCGAACCGCTCGCGCGCCGGCTGCTCGAGCACCAGCCGCTGACCCGCGCCATCGGTTTGCTGAGCGCGCTGGGCATGCCGCTATACCTTTGGCACAAGCTGGCCGAACTGCCTGCGGCCTGGCTGGGCGAGCGTCTCGACCTGCCGATCGACGCAGGCGTACCCGGCAGCGCCGGCTTCTGGGCTGGGCGGCTATGGTGGCTGGCGCTGTGCGCGGTGATGGTGGTTCCGGTGATCACCGCGGTGCTGGCCTTCGAACTGCGAAGAAAACGAGTCGTATCCGGTGCCACTGGAACCGTCGCCATCGTGGCCGGAGGCGCCGCGCTCTATGCCGGACTGACCGTCAGTCTGCTGCTCGGCGCCCTGCCCGGCACCTTGATTGGCAGCCTGCTGGTGCTTCTGGCATCAAGGCTGCTGCGTCAGCGCGGCGCTCAGTGAACTTCGCCGTCCGCCCGCGTCGCGGCATTCAGCCGGTCGCGAATCGCCTTGAACAGTTCGCGCCAGGCTCGGCTGTGCCGTTCCGAGGGATGAGCTCCATGGTCGGTCCTGCGCGCGTTGCGGATCAACGTGCGCAGGTGCTGCAGATCGGTGTCCGGATACTGCGCCATCCAGCGCGTCAGCGCCTCGTCTTCGGCAACCAGCTCCTCACGCCAGCGCTCAACCGTGTGCAGCGCCGCGGCATCGGCTTGACGGCCCTCGCGGAACGCCTCGACCGCCCGCTGTAGGGGCTCCGTGTCGATCTGACGCAACAAGCGACCGAGGAATTTGCGCTGCCGCTTCTTGGCACCGTGGGCACGGATCGCGTTGTAATCCTCGAGTGCGCGCCTGAGCTCCTCGTCGATCGGCAGTCGCTTGCGCGGGGCCGACGGTAGTCCGGCCAGTGCCGCACCAAGGTCCTGCAGCGCCCGGTCCTCGGCCTTGAGCGAAGTCTTGCTCGGCGGACCGTCTTCGACAGCGTCATCGTCGGCATCGATCCGGGTTTCGAAACTGCGTGGACGTGGCGACATGGGTACTTTCGTCAAGGGTCACAGCCTGCAGTATAGCGAGCCCCACACCGGCCTCTCGAGCAGAACGATATGATGCTGAAGTGCCAGGATCAACATGAACGATCAACATGAACGATCGACATGAACGATCGACATGAACGACAACCCCGAAGACTGGATCCTCGACATCGACGGCTTGACCAAGGGTTATGCGTCCGGCCCGGCGGCGCTGGCCGGCATCGATCTGCGGATCCGGCGCGGCGAGCTGTTCGCGCCGCTGACGCTAGTGGACCGCCTGGTATCAATTGCTGAAATGAGCGAGTCGCCAAGCGGTCAGCTGCAAGGCGCGCTCTCGCCGGAAGGGTGATTCCCGTTCATAGAGAGCGCAACGCCGAAGATGGCCGCTTCGCGGCTCGCCCGAAGGGAGCCCCGCAAATGTCCCGCAACGGCTCTCCAAACCTTGAGCACAGCGCGACTGTACCCTGCGGATTGCGCCTTGTTGCGGATCACTTGCGGGGCCCTGATAGCAACAATCAATACCAGACAATACACGAGCCTACCCCGCTGACCTTTCTCGGCGGGGTGTTCGACTCGATCGAGATGCTGCCGCCGGCCTGGCAGACGGTGAGCCTGTTCAACCCGATCGGCTACATCATCTCCGGCTTGCGTTACGGTTTCTTCGGCAGCGGCGAGGTCAGCATCGGGATCAGCCCCTCCGCGTTGACCGGGTTCGTCGTCGCAACGCTTGCGGCGATCGCCGGGATCGTGCGCAGCGACTACCGCCTCAGAACCTGAGATGAACCTGCCGGGCGCGCCCGCACCGCTGCAGCAAGGTCCGGATGATCGGTGAACAGCGCATCCACCTTCTGTTCATGGATGAACCACTGCAACATGGCCTCCAGCTTGATTCCGGCGGGCATGGATTCGCGGCGGAAAGTGTACGGGTGAATCTTCAGTCCAAGACGACGCGCACGTCCAAAGTGCACGGTCGGAACGGCTGCGCCGCCGACATCGATTTCGACCAGCCGCGCCAGCGGCGGGCCGATCGCATCGGCGTAGGCGGCGACGGCTGCCAGGCCGGACTCACTCCACATGGCGTCGTAATCGATCAGGTTCATTGCCCAGTCGTTTTCACCGATCAGTTGTACCAGTTGCAAGCGATCACCGTAGGCCGCTCTCAGACGCTGCAGCGGGTCGGGCTCGAAACACTGGACGAACAACGGCAGGTCGGCGCGCGGCAGGTCATGCTGCTGCAGTGCCTCGACCAGGGCCGCGGTAATATCCAGCCCCTGCGCGGCATGCAATTGCGGAAACTTCAGCTCAGGATACAACCCGACCCGACGCCCGGTCATCCGGTTCAGCTCGACCGTCAGTTCAACCAGGTCGTCGAAGGTGGTGATCTGGAACCGGCCGCGGTCGGCCGGCCAGCGTTGCGGGTAACGCGCTCGGCCGCTGTCCGGCTCGACCCGCTCGCGCAGTGTCAGCGCGCGCAATTCATCCAGCGTGAAGTCGAACGGATACCAGTGACCATCGGGTCGGGCGCGATTGGGGTAGCGCCGGGCGACATCCGTGGTCGCGTCCAGCGTGGCATCGTGCAGGCTGATCAGAGCGCCATCGGCGGTCAGCATCAGATCGGGTTCGAGGAAGTCGGCGCCCATGCCGTAGGCCAGCAGGTACGCCTCGCGGCTGTGCTCGGGCAGGTAGGCCGAAGCACCGCGATGGGCGATGATCCGGGTATCTGCCAATACGTCGGCCGATGCACCGGCCGATGCGCTGATCGATCCGCCTGCTGCGCTCACCAGCAGCGCCGCCAATCCAAGCCTGAACCTGTGCATCGCAATCTCTCGCTCCCGCATTCACCACAGTAAACACCGGGTTCGGACAGCGCTGGATGACGGTGTAATGACAAAGGATGCGGTCCCGTCCCTGTCAGACGCGGCCGGTCGGTGTGCGGCCGCTCATTCCAGCGTGCCGTGAACCAGGACCACGCCGTTGGCATCGGCCCAGAGGTGATCGCCGGGCCGGAACCGAACGCCGCCGAAGCTGAGCGGTACACCGCGCTCACCCTCCCCACGGCGCACGCTCTTGATCGGAATGCAGCCGAGCGCAAAGACGCCGAATTCCAGCCGCGCCAATACCTCGACATCGCGGCAGGCACCGTGGATCAGCACGCCGTGCCAACCGTTGTCCATCGCATCGCCGGCGATCATGTCGCCGAGCAGCGCATGGCGCAGCGAGCCGCCGCCGTCGATCACCAGCACCCGGCCCCGGCCCGGCTCGGCCAGCGTTTCCTTGACCCGGGAATTGTCCTCGAAGCAGCGCACCGTCTCGATCGGGCCGGAAAATGCGGCAACACCTCCATAGCTGATCCAGTGCAGGCCGGTGACGACCCGGACCCGGTCGGGATGCGCGTCGCAGAGATCGGGAGTGGACCAGGATCGAGTCATCAGAGGCCTCCGCAGCTTGTCAGTAATTCACCGAACCCGGATGATTCATGACCCGACCGTCGCGAGACGGCTCCAGGTCTTGGAGCCGCGGTGTTTCGCGACCGAGCGCACCGCAGCCGGACTCGCCCTGCTAGTCAATAACGGCAGGTCAGGATGCGCGACCGGGCAAAACCTCGCGGATGCACCGCCTGGGGGCGTCGCAGCAGGTCGAGTCATGAATAAACCGGGCCTAACGATACCAGCAAGTCGATGAGCAGCAAAAGCCCTTGCCACAACAATTCGCATGTCGCAGCGGAATCGCTGGCAAGAACGCTCATGCTGCCTCGTCCGGGATGTTGCCGAGTCGAATCACCGCGGCTTCGACGCGCTTGATCTCGCGCAACACCGAATTGCGGTTCATCTCCATGAAGAACCACAACTTCAGCATGCTGACGGCATGGAAGCCCATCAGCGCGCCCAGGCCCCAGAGCAGACGTTCATCGACATCGGCTGCCCCGGTGAAGCGGACGATGCACCAGACCGTTAGCCCGAACAACACCAGCGTCAACAGCATGCCGTACGCGGCCCAGCGTCTGAGCGTGCCGGTGAATACCCGGTGCAGCATGCCGAACAGGCCGGTCTCGGCCGGATCGATCTCGTCCAGCGGCGTCGTCTGGTCCTGCAGTTCCTTGCGGATTCTTGCGTCGATGTTCATCCGTCGTCTCCTTCCAAATGTTCTCTGAGCTGGTTGCGCGCCCGGTGCAGGCGGGACTTGACCGTGCCGGGCGCAATTTCCTGGACCACCGCGATCTCGCTGATCGACAGCCCATGCAGGTAGAACAGGCGCAAGCTTTCGCGCTCCGCCTCCGGCAAGGCTTCGATCGCTGAACCCAGGTCGAGTCCCCGGTCCCGTTGCTCGCCCTCGGCCTTCGGATCGACAAGCGTCGGCACCTGATCCAGATCCAGTCCGCGACGCTCGGCGCGCTTGAGCAGATCGAGCACCCGCCAACGCACCGCGTGATAGATCCAGCCGCGAAACGCTCGCGGGTCGTCGATCCTGCGAATCCCGCGGGCGATCTTCAGCCACGCGTCCTGCACCGCATCCTGGGCCAGCGCGGCGTCGCGGCACAGGCTCCAGGCGAAGCGCAGCAGTTCGCGCTGGTGCAGTCGAACCAGCGCATCCAGTGCCTTCCGGCTGCCGTCCTGGGCATCGATCACCAGCAAATCATGCTCGGCAGGATTCATCGCGCAATCACAGTGGTTTGAAGAAACGACGAGCCAGCGTCGTCAAAGGTTCGCAAATCAGCCGCGAGGGTGCTAAATTTCGCCCCGTCATCCCCGGGAGTGCGTGTCATGAATCAACGCGAACTGGTCGAAGCCCTGTTCGAGGAGTTCGACGAAAACGGCGACGGCAAGCTGTCGCGACGCGAATTCAAGGAACTGATCAAGTGCCTGCTCGGTGAGCACGGAATCGAGACCAGTTCCAAGATATTCGATCGCTTCGACACCGACCACGATAACGCCATCACCCGCAACGAGCTGATCGAACTGGTGATCGAGTACGCGATCTGAACCGACGCCGTGAATGCGCCTGTCACCGGCAAAACTCAGTTGCGGCGGCGCCGCTGCATCCGCGTCGCGGTCCAGGAGATCGAAACCGCGGCCGCGACCCAGGCTGCGTAGCGCAACCACAGGTAAAGCGGCGCGCCGCCGACTTCCAGTCCCGGCGCGAACAGTCGCAGGGCGAAGGCGCCGGTCAGCAAGCCGAAGGTCATCACCAGTGCCAGGTAGTACCACTCTCGCCGGCGCAGGCCGAGTATTGAAAAGCCCGCCAGATGCGCTGCGAACAGCAGCATCAGCACCCCGTTCAGGGCTGGGTCCATCTGCGCTACTCCGAGCCCCACGGCGGCGGGGGCGCATCGACCGGACGCGAGAGATCGAACTCGGCCCGGAACATCCGCCGCGAGCGCACCAGTTCATAGGCGAAATGCCGGCCAGGCTCGATCTCCATGCTCCAGAAATTCTCGACCGAGGCCTCCAGGCCATGGGCCAGGAACAACGCTCTCGAGTAGGCGTCGACCGGAAAGGTCTGACGTCCGGCGCGGCCGGAGTCCTGAGTATGGCCGCCATACCAGGTCACCTCGTCCTCGCTGCCGTCCTCGTGGCGATGGTCGTGCTTCAGCACCAGTCGGCCAGGCTCGCGCCGAATCACCCAGGTGCGCGAACGGTTGTCGCCCACATGCAGTGGAATCCGGATCTCGTCGGCGTTGCATTCGCGCACATGAATCAGCACCTCACGATCGAGCCAGCCGTCATCGGCCGGGCGTGAGTAGTGGGTCATGCGGCCGGCAAAGGACTTGCCGCAGAGCGCGGACAGGCGCTGGAAAAACTCGTCCTGCGGCACGGAATCCGCGATTGCAGGCAAGGCCAGCAGGCATGCGAGCAGCACGCCCAGGCGGAGAAATCTTTCCATGTCGCGATCCTGGTTGCAAAACGTCAGGCCGACAGCATGCCGGGATCGACGGCGCCGGTCAAGCAGTCGGCGCTCAGTAGCCTGCGCGCGGGCGAGGATATTCTGCTTCGACCCTCTTGGTGCAGGATCAGTCCATGTCCAGATTCTGGGTTATGGCTACCGATCGCAGTGCGGCGCGGCTTTGTGTGCGCGACAAGGCGCGCGCATTGCTCCGGAAAATCCAGGATTTCCTGCATCCCGAACGACGCATGCTTGCACCGGAGCTCGAGGCCGACCGACCCGGCCGCATCTTCGGCTCGCACGACCACGGCCAGAGTGACGCCGAAGCAGCGACCGATTCCGACACCCGCGAAGCACAGCGCCTCGCCCGTAAATTGGCCGGAATTCTCGAGCGGGCCAGTGGGCGCAACGAATTCGACTCGCTCTGCATCATCGCCGAGCCTTCGTTGCTCGGCCTGCTGCGTGCCGAGCTCGGCAAGACCACGCAGGCACGGGTCGAGGCCGAAGTGGCCAGCCACCTCACCCGACGCTCACCCGACACGATTGCCGAGAAATTGCCGAGACCATTGAACAACCCCGACCCTGAAGCCTGCCCGACTCAGCCAGGCAGAAACAGCGCTTGCAGATCGTTGAGGAAACGCGCGCCGCGACCGGTGCGGTGCAGAGTTTCACCGTCGCACTCGATCAGTCCGAGTTCCAGCGCACGGCTGAGGCCGGGCTCCAGCGCGGTGCGGACCAGCCCGGTCCGTGCTTCGAATTCAGCCAGCCCGAAGGGCTCGCTCAACCGGGTCCGGTTGAGCATGTACTCGAACGCCAGATCGGCGGCCGACAGCGTGAGCTGCTCGGCGATGAAAGCGCCGGTTGCAGCCGCGGCCAGCCAGAATTGGGGAATCTTCCGGCGCCGCGTGCGCAGAACCTGGTGCTTGGCCGGTAGCGTGATCTTGCCGGCGGCCCCCGCACCGATGCCGAGGTAATCACCGAAACGCCAATAGTTGAGGTTGTGCGCCGCATGCCGGCCGGGGCGGGCCCAGGCCGAGATTTCGTAATTATCGAATCCGGCCATGCTCAGGCGTTCAGCGGCGGCGTCCTGCATCGCCCAGACCGTGTCCTCGTGCGGCAGCTCGGGCGGGTGCGCGGCAAATACCGTGTTCGGCTCCAGGGTCAGCTGGTAATGCGACAGGTGCGGCGGCTCGAAGTCCAGCGCGGCTTCGAGATCAGCCAGGGCACCCGCGATCTCCTGGCCCGGCAGCGCCCACATCAGGTCGAGATTGAAATTATCGAATCCGGCTTCGATCAGCGCCCGCACGGCCAGCCGCGCCTGGTCGCCGTCGTGAATCCGGCCCAGGCGCTGGAGCATCGCTGGATCGAAGCTCTGAACCCCGAGGCTGATCCGGTTGACCCCGGCGACACGGTAGGCCTCGAAGCGGTCGTGTTCGACCGCACCCGGATTGGCCTCCAGCGTGATCTCGGCGCCCGGCGCCAGCCGGAGCCGCGCCGCCACCCCCTCAAGAATCCGGCCGATGGCGCGGGCCGAGAACAGACTTGGCGTACCACCACCAAAGAACACCGAATGCACCACCCGCCCCCACACTCGCGGCAAGTCCGACTCCAGGTCCGCGAGCAGTGCATCGACATAGGCCTTTTCCGGCAGATCGCCCTTGAGCGCATGCGAATTGAAATCGCAGTACGGACATTTGCGCACGCACCAGGGCAGGTGGATATAAAGCGATAGTGGGGGCAGGGAGAGGGGCATGCGTTTGCGGAAAGCTTCCGGTGTTTAAGGATTCTGTTTTCAGAGACCCCGGCACCAACTCGATCGGCGCCTTGCTTGAAACTGAACACTGAAAATCCTGGTGTACCCCGTCGTTGATCCCGTAGCGCTCAACGAGCCGGAAAGCGCTTGGCTCCGCCGGGAATGCATATTGCCTTTCCAGGAGCCCTGAGGCCGCCGATGAGCGCGATTGTCTTTTCGATCGGGCTCGCCCCTTCGGGAGTGCGTCTGAGTCGACATTGCGACGCAGCGACCCTTGTAAAGGGCTTGCCATTCACGGCGGGTCGCGCCTTGCACTGTCGACTCAGTCACACTCTGAATGTCACAGGATCAACGACGGGGTACACTAGATCCCCTCCGCATCGAGCTGGGCAAGCAACTGTTCCAGCGCTTTGCCGCGGTGCGAAATACGGTTCTTTTCGACGGCCGGCAACTCGGCCGCGGTGACGTCGAGGCGGGGTTCGAGGAACACCGGGTCGTAGCCGAAGCCGCCTTCCCCTCTGGCGGTTTCGAGGATGTAGCCCTGCCAACGGCCGGTCGCAATCAGCGGCGCCGGGTCTTCAGGATGGCGCAGCAAGACCAGGCAGCAATAGAACGAGGCGCCTCGACGTTCCCGGGGCAGGCCGACAAGCTCCTTGAGCAGGCGCTGAATGTTGGCCTTTGGATCGGCCGCCTCCCCAGCGTAGCGCGCCGAGCGAATTCCGGGCCGTCCTTGCAGCACATCAACCACCAGGCCGGAATCGTCAGCCAGCGCCGGCGCGTCCGAGGCAGCCGCGGCGGCACGGGCCTTGAGCAGCGCATTCTCGACGAAGGTGGCACCTGTCTCTTCGACCTCGTCGACGGAAAAATCCGACTGTGGCAGGACCTCGAAACCACGCGGCTCGAGCATCTGGCGGAACTCGGTCAGCTTGCCGGCGTTGCCGGTAGCGATGACCAGGCGCGGGCGGGCCATCCTCAGCCGCGTCCCAGCGCCTGATTCTGCAGCGCGATCAATTGTTCGATGCCCGACGCCGCCAGATCGAGCATGGCATCGAACTCGCGGCGATGAAAGGCATGTCCCTCGGCCGTGCCCTGGACCTCGATGAACCCGCCGCCATCGTTCATGATGACGTTCAGGTCGGTGTCGGCGGTCGAGTCCTCGGCGTAGTCGAGATCCAGCACCGGGGTACTACCGAGCATGCCGACCGAGACCGCGGCGACCTGGCCGTGAATCGGGTTCTTTTTCAGCTTGCGCCGCATCATCAAGGTATCAACCGCGTCGGCCAGGGCGACGTAGGCGCCGGTAATCGAGGCCGTACGCGTGCCGCCATCAGCCTGCAGCACGTCGCAATCCAGCGTTACCGTGCGCTCGCCCAAGGCTTCGAGGTCGATCACGGCCCGCAGACTGCGGCCGATCAGACGCTGGATCTCCAGCGTGCGACCACTCTGCTTGCCGCGGGTGGCCTCACGCATGTTGCGCTCGCCGGTGGCGCGCGGCAGCATGCCGTACTCGGCGGTAATCCAGCCAGAGCCCTTACCCCGGAGCCAGGGTGGCACGCGGGTTTCGATGCTGGCATTGCACAGCACCCGGGTATCGCCGAACGAGACCAGCACCGAACCCTCGGCGTGGCGCGTGAAGTTACGCTGGAATTCGATCGGGCGCAGCTGGTCAGGCGCTCTTCCGGAGGGTCGGCTCACGCAATTTCCCTGGGCAATCTGGACAGGGGCCGAAGGGTACCACGCCCTCGCTGTGGTGGCCGAAAGTCAGGCTGTAAACCCACCCGATTCACCACCCATCGCAACGGGCGCCGAAGGGCCCTCGCGATTTACAAGTGACGAACAAGGCGCGGGGGTCAGGCTGGAATCGATGCGACAGCATCCATTTCCACATCCACCCCCTTCGGCAAGGCCGAAACCTGGACCGCGGCCCGGGCCGGGTGCGGCACGGCGAAGATCTCGGCCATGATTGCGTTGACCTCGGCAAAACGACCCAGATCGGTCAGGAACACGTTGAGCTTGACGATATCGGCCAAACTACCACCGGCCGCTTCGCAGACCGCGCCCAGGTTGGCGAAAACGCGCCGCACTCGCGCTTCGAAATCGCCGGAAACGATCTCGCCAGTCGTCGGATCGAGTGGAATCTGGCCCGAAAGATAGACCGTATCGCCGGCGCGGATCGCTTGCGAATAAGGCCCGATCGCAGCCGGAGCCTTGTCGGTTTGGAGGGGAGTCTTGGGCATGGGGGATCCTTTTTGGGAAGGTTTCAGGTCCGGGCCCGGAATGGCCAGGCAACCCGACAGAACGATAAACGACGAAGCAACCAGACGACAATCCATCATCCCGGCGGGTCGGCCAGGTCCGCCGTGCTACTGTTGAGCCGGTACCAGCCAGCGATGCTGACGCGATCGGCGCGGGTCCCGAGCACTTCGTGTTCGACCTCCTCGCTCAACATCAGCACCAGCGTACCGGTCCGCGGCTCGATTCGCTCGGCCTCGCCACCCACTTCATCGAACAGCAGCAACTCGCCGCCGTCGCCGGGTTGCCAGTCGCGGTTGAGGTAGATCACCAGCGACACGATTCGTGTGGCCTGGCCGCGAAAGGCATCGAAATGGCGCCGGTAGAAGGCGCCCGGCGGATACAGCGCGAAGTGCGCCTCGAATTCGAACAGGGCCAGGAACAGGCGGCGGTTCAGCGCCAGGCGCAAGCGCTCGGCCAGATCGAGAAACACCGCCTCGGCCGGGCGATCGGGACGCAGCCAGAAGATCAGGTCGCGGCGGATCGCGCCGACGATCTGGAAGTCACCCTCGCGGCCAACGCCAGCGCGCTTGAGCCGGTCCGCCGCGGAAAGTTCGGCCAGATCGTCGAGCAGCACATCGACCAGCGCCGGAGCAATCGCTTGCTGCTGTACAAACCAGCCGCGCTCGACCAGACCATCGCAGGCGGCATCGATCCAGTCTTCCAGTTCCCGCTGCACGTGGCCCTGATCGATCAAGAACAATCCTCATCGAAAATGCCGTCACCGCGACGGCAAGAACTGACTGGGCATCTCCCGGTGCGCTGCACTTACCCGGGCGGGCTGTTGAACAACGCCCCGCTGCAGATCCGACGCGGGAGCCGATTCCAGTCGATCATGCCACCTCGATTCATGGTGGACGAATCAAAATCGCCGAAAGGATTCGGCTCCCACAGCGCAAGCTCGCGCAAGCGCGCATCCATGAGGATTCCGAGCACCGCCGGACGCCACCAACCCATAACCCCAAAACCGCCGCCAGGGGCCGTCAGCGTGTCGTGGCCGGTGGCCGCCGGAGCGCAGGAACCGCAATGTATGTCGGTATA
>Ga0100393_10001496_pt1 | contig 23594 bp, 18 predicted proteins | sample CryGeymeta201517_FD_81546 | JGI IMG/M metagenome (GOLD analysis project Ga0100393, IMG submission 81546) | Groundwater microbial communities from Crystal Geyser aquifers in Utah, USA - Crystal Geyser metaG 2015-17 | ecosystem: Environmental > Aquatic > Deep subsurface > Groundwater | place... | reverse complement strand
GGCAGCAGCCTCCCAACCACAACCTCAACCAACAACCTTCCAGACTGGACTTCCCTCCGAAGCTCCACTGGACTACATCTAAACAATCACTGCAACCTGTCCAAGGTTCGGGGCCACCTCAGGCATTGGGTAACTATAGCCGAACGATGGTGGCGTTGGGCAGCATTTCAAGGCCGTGCGCTTTCAGATGGCATGCTTCGCAGAAGGACCTCCAATGGATCGTCCGGGTAGTTCCTGTCGTTGGTGAAAGTGCTGTAGGGCTTTATGGACGACAATCGACTGACGCCGTTAAAAACAGTTGACGTGGTATCATTTTGTGCCACCATTTTGATTGCGTGAACAAAAAACACCGTGAGACACTGGAGAAAATCAAATCCCGACCTGATCGAGCCGACATAGCCTGGAAAGATATTGAAGCCCTTTTCTTGGCTCTTGGATCGGAAATCAGTGAAGGTCAGGGTTCGCGTGTGCGAGTTTTCCTCCATGGAAACCGCGCGGTGTTTCATCGCCCGCATCCTCAAAAGGAAACTGATAAAGGTGCGGTTAAGTCGGTAAGAAGATTTTTGGAAGCAACGGAGGAATAACTATGGAATACAAAGGATACATCGGGGCTGTTCTGTTCGACGAAGAAGCGGAGATTTTCCACGGGGAAGTCATCAATCTGAAGGACGTGATCACCTTTCAGTCAGATTCCGTCGAGGGGTTGAAGCGGGAGTTTTATGCATCAGTGGATGATTATCTGGAGTTTTGCCGAGAGCGTGATGAAGCGCCAGAGAAACCATTTTCAGGTAAGCTGACCTTGCGACTGGATCCCGCGCTTCATCGCCGCCTCTATCTTCGTTCCAGAAAAGAGAAAAAAAGCCTTAATAACTGGATCACAGAGACCCTTGATCACGTATCTTAATCCAGTAGTCAGAGGACAGAAATCAGAAGCCGGAAGTTGCCTGCAACAACTTAGGGGTAATTGAAGGGTTCTTCGCTATTTTTAGTGGATCAATAAAAACCGGAACACTCAATTACCTCTGAGAAGAGGAATGGCTTGAGATTCCAGTCGGTTCAGGAATGAAGCCTATGAAGCATTCCCGAAAAGCCCTTTTTGAGAAACTCGGAATGACGCCGACATATCCTTAACGGTCAGAGATCAATAGCAGTCCGCAGCTAAGCACCCCAAGGCCCCTGTAAAAAATTACCACATTACAATGATAATACCGATAAAAGATAACTCCGGGTTCGGCAGTTTTTTTATTGGGCACTATTTTTTGCCCTCGCTACCTGCATTTCTGGCTACTTAATTTTTGAGGTAACACTCGTTCCTAACTGTAAACACTTTTTTGACATCGTAATTTCAGCCAAATTCTCGTCGTAGGATTTTAAGGTGTTTTCCTACATTGAGGCACTACGCCACCACTTTGGCGCTGATGATCTTTTGTTCTTCAACCGGGCGGTCACCGGGGCCTTTTTTAACCTGCTCCAGTTTTTCCACCACGTCCATGCCGCTGACGACTTGGCCGAAGATGGTGTGTTTCATATGGAGCCAGGGAGTGGCTACGGTTGTGATGAAGAATTGGCTGCCGTTGGTGCCGGGGCCGGCGTTGGCCATGGCGAGCAGGCCGGGCTTGTCGAAGGCGAGATCGCGCGCACACTCATCTGCGAAGGGTTTACCCCAGATCGACTCGCCGCCCATGCCCGTCCCGGTGGGGTCGCCACCCTGGATCATGAACTCTTCGATGATGCGGTGAAAGATGATGCCGTTGTAATACCCGTTGTTAATATGGGTAGTGAAATTTTCGCAGGTCTTGGGTGCAACATCGTCGAAGAGTTCGAATTCGATGCTGCCTTGAGTGGTTTCTAAAATGACGTTGGGCATGTTGTATTTTTTGGTTGTCTTGATGCGTGTTTATTCCTGTCCATTCGTGGTTTCGTGCAAGAATGAGATCGTTTCGACGACGAAGTGGGCGATGCTGGACTGTGGAGCTTGAAAGCCAAGCGGTAAATTGAATTGCTGCAAGGTCTTTGTGGTCATGGGGCCGATGCTGCCATAAGCGGGCTGACGGGCACCTGCTTCCAGTTGCAGGGCTGCGGTCTGTTGCTCGACGAAGGATTTGACGGTGGACGAACTGGTAAAGAGCACGGCGTCGGCACCTTCCCGGCGGTAGCGGGCCGCTGCCGGGTCTTGCTGTAAATCGGTCTTGCTGGTCTGGTAAACCGGCAGGGTATCCACGATGGCGCGGCCTTCGCTTTCGAGCCGCCGCACCAGATCCGCGCGATTTTGGTTGCCGGTAATGACCAGCATTTTCACACTTTCAAGGCCTTCGTTTTTAATCAGCGCATCTGCCAGTGCGTTGGCCTGAGCGACTTGCGGAATCACATCGACTTTTAGTTTGTGCTGCTCGATTTCGCTGGCGGTAGCCGCACCCACTGCCGCGATACGCATCGGACCGAGGCAACGGATGTCGTCGTAGGCCCGATAGAAGAGCTCGAAGAAATGCTTCACCCCGTTGGCACTGGTAAATAGAATCCATTCATAAACGGCGATGCCAGCCAGCACTTCCGCCACCAGTTGCTCATTAACATCGGGCTTCACTGCAATGAAGGGGAGTTCGATCACGTCGGCTCCGTTGTCCTGCAGCAGTCGGGTTAACTGGCCTGCCTGCTCGCGGGCGCGGGTCACCACGATGCGCTTGCCGTAGAGCGGGCGACCTTCAAACCACGCAGTTCTGGCGCGGTGGGCAACGACCTCGCCAATCACGATAATCGCGGGCGCACCCAAACCGGAGCTGCGGAGCACGTCGGCGATGGTATCGAGCGTCCCCTGTATCGAACGCTGGCGGTTGAGTGTCGCCCATTCGATGATGGCGACCGGTCGGTCGCCCGACATTCCGCCTGCTTTCAATTCACGGATAATGCGCGGCAGTTGGGCAACTCCCATGTAGATACAGAGGGTGCCGTTGTTTGTGCCGTAGTCGCGGAAGTCGATGCTGAGTGTTTGCTTCTCCGGATTCTCATGTCCGGTTACCAATGTGACGGAGGAGCTGTAATCGCGGTGGGAGAGGGGAATGCCGGCATAGGCCGCAGCAGCCAGGGCGGAGGTCACACCCGGCACAATTTCGTAGGGTATCCGGTCCGTCTCCAGTTCGGCGACTTCTTCGCCGCCCCGGCCAAAGATAAAGGGGTCGCCGCCTTTCAGACGCACGACTTGCCATCCTTTTTGGGCGTGCTGGACCAGGATCTCCTGAATCTCGTCCTGCGGGATGGCGTGGCGTCCGGCACTTTTACCGACGTAGATGCACTCGGCGTCCGCGCGCGCCCAATCCAGTAGCCTCGGATTGGCCAGATAATCGTAAACGATCACATCGGCTTGTTCGATCAGTTCGCGCCCGCGCACGGTGACCAGGCCGGGGTCTCCGGGGCCGGCACCAATTAAATATACTTTTCCTGGCTTCGGCATTAGCGTGTGAGGTCGTCTAAAATAGTGGGCAGCACGGTTTCGATATCAGCGGCGGTCTTGAGCTCAAGCGGGTAGCTTTTAAAGCCGACCTGAGGATGAAAAATGCACAAGGTTTCACCATCAAAGTAGGCACCGACCGGAGTTTGGCAACCTCCGCCCAGTCGATGCAGGAATTCACGCTCCAGCATCACCGCGAGTTTGGTGGCTGCACAAAAGAGATGCTGGTATTTGTCGAGCTCCGCCTCACGGCACTGAATGGCAATGGCGGCCTGACCGGGGGCAGGGACGCATTGCGCAATCGTGAGTTCGATGAATTCCAGGCCCTGGTGCTGGCGTATCTCCAGCCGCTCCAGCCCGGCGGCCGCGAGCAGGGACGCGTCGGCTTCACCGGCGGCGATTTTTGCCAGGCGCGTGGCAACGTTACCGCGAATGGTGGTCCACTCCGCATGCGGATAGATTGCAGCAAACTGGGTACGCCGGCGCGGGCTACTGGAGGCAATCCTGGCGGGGCTGGGGCAGTCGATGCGTTTGACCAGAACATCGTTGGCTCTGGCGCGTGGCAAATAGCCGGCGATCCGCAGCCCCTGGTTCTGTCTGGTGGGTAGATCCTTGGCGCTGTGAACCGCCAGACTGGCCCGTCCGTCGAGCAGCGCCTCTTCCAGCTCCTTGGTGAATAGCCCCAGCCCCCCGCGCTGTTCCAGCGACCAGCTGAGACGTTCGTCAATTTTAGTTGAGAGCGGGAGTTGTTCGAAAGACTCCTGCGGCAGCTTTGCCTGCAGCCAGTCCACGACGAGCTCCGTTTGCCGGATCGCAAGCGGGCTTTTACGGGTAGCGATTCGAATGGGCGTCGGCATCGATTCGGACTATCTAATAACGGGAGATTGCTTGTTGCCGGTAGTAAAAAAAACGACCGCCGCAGATCCCGGGGCGGTCGTTTGCAGCAAGTGCTACCCAACGAAAGCTTAATTGTAGGAAGCCTGTGCGCCCTTGATGTTGCGTTTTTTGACCCAGGGCATCAGCGCACGGAGGCGTTGACCGGTTTTTTCGATCTGGTGGTTTTGGCCGTCCTTGATGAACTGCTTGTAATTGGGCAGGCCGTCCTGGTATTCCTTCACCCAGTTCTTGGTGAACTTGCCGGTCTGAATATCCTTGAGGATCGCCTTCATCGCCTTTTTGGAAGCGGCATTGATGACGCGCGGGCCGGAGATGTAATCGCCCCATTCCGCCGTTTCCGACACCGAGAAGCGCATGCCGGAGAGTCCGGACTCCACCATCAGGTCCACAATCAGTTTCAACTCGTGCAGACACTCAAAGTAGGCCATTTCCGGCTGGTAGCCCGCCTCAACCAGAGTCTCGAAGCCAGCCAGGACGAGCGCGGATGCGCCGCCACAGAGCACGGCTTGCTCGCCGAACAGGTCAGTTTCACACTCTTCCTTGAAAGTGGTTTGTATCACGCCGGCACGTGTGCCGCCGATACCCTTGGCCCATGCCAGCGCGACGGCCTTGGCATTTTTGGAAGAACCTTGATTGACCGCGATCAGAGCTGGCACGCCTTTACCCTCCACGTATTGGCTGCGGACGATGTGGCCGGGACCCTTGGGAGCAACCATGATGACGTCCACGCCCTTGGGCGCCTCGATCAGACCGAAGTGGATGGCGAGGCCATGGGTGAAGGCGAGGGTCTTGCCCTTTGCCAGGTTTGGCAGAATGTCGCGCTCGTAAACTTCCGGCTGCTTCATGTCCGGCACCGCCAGCATAATGACATCGGCCTTTTTAACCGCCTCGGCAGTTTCGAAAACCTCGAAACCCTGACTTTGAGCGACCTTGACGGACTTGCTCTTGGGATAGAGCCCAATGATGACATTCAGGCCGCTTTCCTTCAAGTTCAGGGCATGGGCATGCCCCTGCGAACCGTAGCCAATAATGGCGAGGGTCTTCTGTTTGATAACTTTAAGGTCGGCATCCTTATCGGTATAGACTTTAGCAGGCATATTTCTGTGGGTTGTGGATCTTTGGTGGTGATCAGTAGAATCGGGTGAAGAATTATCCGAGACTTATCCGCGCTTCAGTGCGAGGTTTCCGGTGCGGGCCATTTCGATGACTCCGTAAGATTCGATAAGATTCAGGAAGGCCCCGACTTTATTGGCATTGCCGGTCATTTCGATATTTAGCGAGTCGAGTGACACATCGATGATTTTGGCGCGAAAAATATCACAGATCTGCATGATCTCAGAGCGCTGCCCGGAGCTGGCCTTAACTTTAAGCATGACGAGTTCACGTTCAGTGGCCTGGCCGGAAGAGAAATCAGTCACCTCGATGACATTGACGAGTTTGTAAACCTGCTTGATCGCCTGATCCAGTGCCTCATCATCACCAATGATGGTAGCGGTGATGCGGGAAAACTTGTCGTCCAACATCGGACCGACATTCAGCGTATCGATGTTAAAGCCGCGGCCGCTGAATAAACCGGCGATGCGGGCAAGCACACCAAATTGGTTTTCAACTAGGATGGATATGGTATGGCGCATGAAAAATAAAATCGGAGCCGCCGGTTGTTAGCGGCGGCTCCGATCTGCATAAATGGTAGACGGAGAGGGACTCGAACCCACGACCTACTGGGTGTAAACCAGTTGCTCTAACCAACTGAGCTATCCGTCCATTAGAGAAGAAAAGAGAGAGAAAATGCGCGGGCTTGCGCCTGAATCAAGATTAATTTTCAATAAAACGAGAAAGTTTTCGACGGTGCGATTAATTCACCGGCGCATGCGACTAAACGTTGATTTTCCGGACCAGTTCTGCCCTAGTTTTACAGTTTATTGCACCGATATGGCGGATCTTTTTGACTTAACCCAAATGCTGCGCAAGGCGGGCCTGCCGCCTGCGCTTGCGGCTTTGCTGGCGCCGGTGTTTGGCAGTCTTACCGGCTTTTCCCATATCAACAAGCAATACCGGCGTTTTCACGCCGGGCTGGACGATTTGGAGGACGATCCGCTTTTTTTTACCAAGGCACTGCGGGCACTGCAGGTGCAGTTTGAAGTGGATACCAAAGACCACGAGCGGATTCTCAAGACCGGGCCGCTGCTGGTGGTGGCCAATCACCCCTTCGGCGGTGTCGATGGCATCATTCTGGGGGCTCTGCTCAAAACGGTCCGGCCCGATGCCAAAATTCTGGGCAACTTTCTGCTGGCCCGGGTGGACGGGGTTCGCGGTAGCCTGATTACGGTGGATCCATTTGACCAGGCGAATTCGAAGCTGGCAAATCATGGCGGCATGCGCACCGCCATGAAGCACTTGCGGGCGGGGCATTGCCTGGGTATTTTTCCGTCGGGTGAAGTTTCGCATTACAAGCTCGGCTTCCGGCCAGTCAGCGATCCGGTGTGGTCGCCGCACCTGGTGAGTTTGGCCGAGAAGACCGGGGCCGCAATTCTGCCCGTCTATTTCAAAGGCCGCAACAGTCTCTTGTTTCAGCTGCTGGGTTTACTCCATCCCCGGGTCCGGACGCTGATGCTGGGGCGGGAGTTCTGCCGCATGCAGGGCAAAAATATTCAGCTGAAAATCGGTGACCCGATCCCACCCGACCGCTTGCAACGTTTTGAAAACAAGTCGGCGGCCACTGAATATTTACGCCTGCGGACCTACTCGCTGAGCACCGTGCCCTCCAAAAGCAGCCGGATGCGCTTTCCCTTCCGCTCCACCTCCGGTGCCAAGCCGCAGGTGGAACCGCTGGCACCGCCCCAGTCGCCGGCTCTGCTGCAGTCGGAGGTCGCCACCTTGCCGGACGAACAACGCCTGGTGGTGCAGGGGGATCTGGAGGTCTATTATGCCAAAGCCGCGCAGATCCCGGTGGTCCTGCAGGAAATCGGGCGTTTGCGGGAAGAGACCTTTCGTGCCGTCAAGGAGGGAACCGGGCAGGCGATTGATCTGGATCATTTTGATGAGTATTACGTCCATTTGTTTCTCTGGAACCGGGCCGAGTCGGAGATCGCCGGAGCCTATCGCATTGGCCTGGCGGATGAAATTATCGACCAGCACGGGCTCAAGGGCCTCTATACCTCCACGCTGTTTCAATACCGCACGGGTTTTATGGACAAAATCGGTCCGGGGCTCGAACTCGGGCGTTCGTTTATCCGGATCAAATACCAGAAAAAGCACGCTTCGCTGTCGCTGATCTGGCGCGCTGTCGGCGAGTTTGTCGCCAAGCACCCGCGCTACCGGATACTTTTCGGGCCGGTCAGTATTTCGGATGCGTATCACAGCATCTCCAAAAATCTGATGGTGCACTTCTTCCGTGAGCACAGTTTTGATGATGAGATGTCGCAACTGGTGAGTGCGCGCAAGCCGCCCAAATCAAAGTCCCGGCTACGGGGCACTTCACTGAAAAATATCGCCGAGTCGATCACCTCAATTGATTCCGTCTCGGCCATTGTTTCCGGCTTTGAGGATGACAAAAAAGGGATCCCCATTTTGCTGCGCCATTATCTCAAGCTCAACGGTGTGCTCATCAGCTTCAATGTGGATCCGGCCTTTAATGACGTGATCGACGGTCTGATCCTGGTCGATCTGCTCAAGTCGGACTCCCGCCTGCTGGAACGTTATTTTGGCAAGACCGCCTACGCCAGTATTACCGCCTACCATGCTGAAAAAAAGCAACCGCTTGCAGGGGATCAGTCAAACGCGGCAAGCCAGGCTTCAGCGCAGCGGGATGAATTGCCGCGGGTCGTAGAGTGATCGCCAGCTTTGGTTTTGCAGGCTGCCGCTCAGCTCAAATTCCAGCAGGTTGGGGAGCGGGCGGGTAATTAGATCACTGATTTTGCGTATGCCTGATTCCGGGCGGCCGGCATTGCCGAAGAGGAAAACACTGACGCGCATCGCGAGAGATTGATCCTCCAGGCCCAGGGTGCCGAGTGCTTCAATGCGGCTGCGTGGTCCGCTAATCTCGATCCGGTTAAAATCCACCGTTGCCTCGTTCAGTGCAAATTCGCCGGCCATGGAATCCAGTGCAAATGAAGTGAAGCCGAGCCGTGTATTTTGCAACAGCCTGGAGAGCGGGCCGAAGAGTTGGATGGCATAGAGTGCGTCGTGCTTGAGTTGAAAGCTGCCGTTGCCCTGCAGTTGCAGGGCATTGTCCACCGGGCCTGCGGCATGCAGCGTGAGGTCGAGCTGAGCATGGCCCGCGCTGTCGTCCGGGGTTTGCCGGGTGTAAGCGCCTGCTCTGAGTGCATTCAGGCCGTCCATCGCCAGCGCCGGGTCGGCGTTTTTCAGCGCGAGTTGGAAGCGGGTTTGTGCGGAGCCTGCTCCACTGGTGAGGATGTCCGCCTCAGCCTGCACGCTGCCGCCGGCGTAGCCGATTTGCATGTCGCGCAGATAGTAGCTGCCCGCCCGACTTTGCAATACAAACCGCAGATGCTCCAGCGGCAGACCGTTGTAGTGCAGCGGTCCGGGGCAATCAACGTGAAGATCAAGCTGGCTCATCTCTGCAAATTCCGCATAGTCCGGATTGAAGACGGCCCCCTGCAGCCGGGCGCGGGGGAGCTGTTCGGTATCGAAATCCGTTAGGATGCCGGCGAGTTCGGCATCCACCAGTTTGGCGGTCTCGGCCAGTGGCAACTGACTCTCCAGATCGAAGCGGACGGATAACGGCCCGCTGCCCTCATCCAGCCGCGAGGCAAAGCCGATGTCGCCGCGCACATAGCCAGCGCCGCTGCGGGCATCCAATTGGTGCACTTCGACATAAGGACCCTGGCCACGCACGAACAGTTCGGCGGCATCGACCGGCACCCCTTTGTAGGCGATCATGCGGGCCGATGCGTGACCAAAAAAGCAACCGGTCGCCTGGTCCTGGGTGTTGCCGTAAATGACGAAGTCGCCCAACCCGTCAGTCATGGCACTGAAGTCGAAATCCTCAAACAGCTCAGCCCACCAGCGGGGCAGCAGTAGGTTGTAATCATCCGGTCTGGCGGTGCCTTTGAGTGTCAGGGCATAATCATGGCTGGCGGCGTCCATCCGCATGCCCAGTTCCAGCCACTGCCAGCCGCGGCGCAGGTAGGCCTGTTGGATGCGGTAAAGCCCCGCCTCGTAGCTGCCCTGAAAGCGGAACTGATCAAAGTGCAGTGCATCGAGCTGCAGCCCATCGACCTGTCCTTGCAGCTCACCTTGTCGCCACGCAAAGCCGGGGCCAAAATGCATGCTGAGCTGGTAATCAGGCGACCGTGCCATGCGGATTGCGGGCAAGCGAGCGGACCACTGATCGGGCAGCAAGTCCAGCAGATCCAGATTACCGGCAGCCTGAATGTTGGCGGCTTGCGTCTGTAGATTGAAGCTGCCGGAAAAATCGGCGGCCCCCTGCAGGCCTCCAGCCATGCCGCTGAAAGTGATTTCGGGAAAGGCGCAGGCGTTGAGCCGGATGCAGGGAGTTTCCAGCGCGATGCCGTGGCTTTCCATCTGCCCGGCGAGCAGTTGCACGTTCGGCCATTTGCCCTCCAGCAGTGTGCGCCATTGCTCCGGTTCCAGCCGGGCGCGGAGGGACGTCGCACGGGTTTGCAGCGTCGGAATTTGCAGCGCAGCGGCTTGTAACCGCAGCGGTGCGGTGTGGGTCACTTGTTGTTCAGTGAGTGCAAAGCTGGCATCCAGCATCAGCTCACTGAGTTGGAAACGGGGATTTTGGTAGCCGCGGCTGCTGATGCGGGTTTCCAAATGGACCGCACCATCGGCAGCGGGATGCATCCGGAAAAACACGGTCGGTTCGGTCAGCCCCGCCAGCTGGTGTTGGTGTTGCAGCAGCTGTGCGGCTTGTTGAAAGAAGCGGTCGGCGCGCTGCCGCAGCGGGATGGGACGGGCACTGGGGAGGGAACTGATCCAGTGGATACTGCCGCGCAAGTGGATGTTCCCGTGGCGGGCGGAGCAGGAATCCATGATGAGGCCATTGGCGGTGGGGACAAAGCGCAGCGCAATCCGCTCCAGCAGCGGCTGGTCGCCGCCATCGGGGGCATAAACCGCCGGCAGCGCGACCATGCCTTGCCGGATCATAGCGGCCTGCAGAACCAGCGGCGATTGTCTGTCGCGGCGAATGCCCAGTTGCGCCTCTATCTCGACGGCGCGGAACAAGGCCTGCTCAAAGCCGTCGAGGTAGAGCTCCGGTTGCTCCACACGCAAGGTGCCGTCCACCTGCAGGGCATAACGCTCCGCCCGCAGCGAGAGTCCCGGCGGGAGCTGCTGCGTGATTTTTTGACTGACCCAACCAGCGGGCAGCGGCACATAACCGCAGACCAACAGGCAAGCCAGGATAAAGGCCTGAACGATGCTGCAAAGCAACAGGCAGCCATCGATCAGCAGCTTTATGATGATGCGCATGCAGGGCTTTCAGTGAATGGGTCAGCGGCTTGGGCGGCTCAGGGAGTGCCCTCCGGAGCGGTTGCCGCCTCCGGCATCGGCACCGGCTCCGGCGACTCCGGTTGCGGGACAGCTGCCCCCAGCGCTTCCGGCGGGAGCGGCATCTCCTCGGAAAGCTGATAGAGGGCTTCGATCAGGTCCGGATTCAGCTCGAAAACTGTATTATGCTGCGCGGAACCACCGATTTGCATGGTGCCGGCCAGACGCTCGGTAAAGACGTATTCGAGCGTTCTGATCTGTCCGGTTTCCCCGCCGGGCAGCAAGACCTCTGCCTGCAGGCGATAGGCCCAGGGTAGGGTCCGTTCGGGGTCGAGTTGAACCCCGTCGGTGAATTGGTCGGACAAGTATGTTTTGACGCCGAACTTGCGCAGCTGCTGCAGCAGGGTGCTGACCGCATCGGCTGGCCGGGTTTCCAGTTGTTCGAGCAGCGGAAGCCATCCGGCGGGGGAGTCCGTCCGGTAGCTGAAGCTGGTCTCACCTGTCAGCAGGTTCTTCAGGCTGACCTGCTGGATGACCGCAGCCTGTGGCAAGGTATCCAGCAAGCGGTTACGGTAGTGCAGGGTATTGAGCGGCAGCAGTTGCCGCATTGTCCGCCGATCCACTTCGTAAACGGCCTCTTTGCCTGAAATTTTCGCGTAGAGTTTGTCATTTTCGTCCTCCGGGTGGGCCAGTTCGAGCACGAGTGGCGCTGCGGCATCGAATTGCAAGCGGACATTGCGCCGGGGCGTATTGAAGCCGAGTCGTTGCAACGCGACCGGGCTGGGTGCATCGACCGCAAAGGCCTGGGCCCGCAACTGCCGCAGGTCCCGGATCAGTGCCTGCATGACTGCCGGATCCGCCCGGCGCGGCTTGATCTCCCCGCTACCGGAACTCTCCAACACCTGCCAATCGCCGGTCTCGATCTTTTGCAGCCGGATTTCGCGATTATGCTCCGAGATATAAACCGCATTCAAGCGCGCTGCGTCAAAGGACATGAAGTTGCGTTCCCGCAGTGATTCCTGCGCCTGCAGCAAGTCCTCAAATGGCCGTGCCTCTACGGTAAAGACCACCGGATTTTCTTCCAGCCGGGCGAAAAACCGGGCACCATTGTTATTGCCGGTGGCGGGAACCGGCTTGCCGATGAGCAGGGTCTGGCGCCGCTTGTTGCCATGCAAAGTAATGCGCATGAAAGGGCTGTCCAAGCCGGTGAGCGTCGGATCGTTTTCCGCCGCTTCGACGAAACGGCCCAGCTGCAGCGAAGCCAGGGTGTTGATGGTATTGGAGACCAGTGCCGGGTCGGCATCAACGGCCAGCGGTGCCTCGAAGCGCCATTGTCCGGTCTTATTTGCGAGGCGCACCTTCAGGTCTCCGTTACTGCTCTCACCGCTGGAGCGGATCTGGAGACTCAGCTCGTTCACCTCAAATACCGGAATGTCGAAAATTTCACGGTTGCGCAGGTCGGACAGGTCCACCAGCAGCCCATCGATCACTTCACGGCCCACCACAAAAATCCGCTGCCGGTCGGGGCCCAGCAGATAGACATTGTTGCCGATGTCGGTAAGTGTGCCGATGCTGAGCTGGACAGAGGCTTCGCCCTCAGCGATGACCAGCTCGATAACCGGCTCTTCCAACCCGTAGTCCGCCAGGCTTTGGCCAGTGCTCAAAATCTCCGCCACCGCAAAGCTGGCTTCTTGTTCAATAAACTGTAGCTGGTTCAGGATCCGGTTGATGGCAAAGTAATTGGCTTTCCATTGCATCGGCTGCGTGATTTGCCAGTTGGCCCCGCTGCGGGTCAGCACCCTGGCTTGATCGAGCCCGCTGCCGCGCAACTCAATCCTGTCCGCCTCGATGATCTCGCGGCTGATTTGTGCCGACAAACTGGTGGAGGATTGATCAAAGGGGTCATCCTGAATGCTCAGATAGGCGATCAGCCCAAAGGCAGCGAGGTTCAGGCCCAGCAGAAATATGGTGAATTTGAAACGCATCGCGGGAGTGGTTAGTGACGCCGTCTGATGATGAAGATGAATGTGCCGAAAAGCGCGACACTGACCGGTAATATGGAAAAGTAGATCAGGATCCGGTAGAGGTCTTTTTCGCTCATTACGATCTGGTAACTCTCCAGCGGACGGGTCGCGATATTCAGCAGGTTGTTTTTGGCGAGTGCCCAGTTGATGGTATTGAAAAACAGGGTCCGGTTGCCAAAGGCCTGCAGCAGGTTGTTGGCAATGAAGTCCGAGTTGCCATAGACTGCCAGGCGCCCGCCGGGAATGCGGATCCCGAGTTCAGATCCGGCGCTGCGGGTCGAAATGGCCGCGATGCTGATCGGGCCGGGCAGATCGCGGCCCGGGTCAAAAACCAGCGGCTGCTGGGTGCGGTAATCGCGCTCCGCCCAGCTTTGTTCGGAAGTGCCGATCAGTTGACTCACTTTGATGCGCTCATTGCCAATTGCCGCAGGGTCAGTGCGGACCGGGCGCGGCTGCCCGAATAGTGCGGTTATCTGGTATTCCACCAGCAGTTGGGTGATGGGGTGCTCGGCAAAGCGGCGGATGATCAGGTCGCCGCTTTGTGAACGGAAGTCGGCGCCGGTATCGATTACGGCCATGTCATCGGCCAGCACTCCCCAGTCGTAAAAGAGGTCTTCCAGGCCGTGGCGGCGGCCCGGATCCAGCAGCACAATCATCCGCCCGTTACGCTCGGTCATGTAGCGGCGGAGTTTTTCGACTTCCTCCGGCAGCAGGCTGGCTTGCGGAGAGGGCACTACGACCAGATCGGCATCAGCCGGCACGCCGGCTTCAACCGTGAGGTCCAGCGTTGCCAGGCTGTAGTTGCGCTCACGCAGGAAGCTCTCCAGCTGCGAGAGACCCCGCAGGGGATCGACGTCGTCGAGGCGCATTTCACCTTGGCCGACCACGAAGTAGAGTTTATCCGCTTTATCCGAGGCGACATCAATGATCGCCGAAGTGATCGCCTTTTCACCGCGAAAGCCTGTCACCTCGTTGCCACGGCGCTCGTAGAGCTCACCTGCCCGTATTTCCCGGCTGCGATCGCCGCAGGCCACCAGGATGATATTTTCCTGAGTGCGTTTGTAGCGGTTGGCCAGTTCCTGGGCGCGTTTCCGCTGCCGGTAGATGTCCACAAACTCTATTTCGATCAGCCGGTTACCCGCCTGCATGCCGATGGCTTCATACTCGCGCAGCAGCTTTTGCAGGTGAGTATGGACCTGCTCCGATTCGGGGACATCCGGGTTGTTCGGAATCGTCACGATGATTTGAACCGGCTCTTTCAACTCACGGATGTAGGCTCTGGTCTCGGCGGCCAGCGTGTAGCTGCCGGATTGTGTCAGATCAATCCGGCGGAAATATTTCGACGCCAGGTAGTTGAGCGCGATCAGCAGGCTCAGGCCCAACAGGATCTGTGCGGTCCGGTTGGCAGCGCGAAAACGACGGGCGGTGCGGAATTCGTTGAATCGACTCTGCGGCATCATGCTTTGGCTTCAATCACCAGGGTGGCGATCCCGAGCAGCAGGCAGCCGGTGCTCAGGTAATAAAAGAAGGGGCGTGTATCGATAATCCCCCGTGAAAAATCATCCAGATGCTGGAAAATCTGCAGGTAGTTGATGGTGGCATCCATCCAGCCGGTGAACTGGGTGCCGCTCTGGGCCAGATTGCCGAGCTGTTGCCCGCCGATGATGACGACAAAAAGCGTCGTGAAGCAGAGCATGCCCGCCACCAGTTGGCTGCGGGTAAAGCTGCTGGCTAAAATCCCGATCGAAATAAACAAAACACCGCTGACCGCCAGAAACAGAAAACTCCCTGTGATCGAGGCCGGGTCGAGCAAGGCCCCCGCCTCGGCCGCGTGTGGATACAGCCGCTGTGTGATGTAGGGAAAGCCCAGCGTCAGTGCCCACAACAGAAGATAAAAAATATAGGCACCGGCGAATTTGCTCAGCACCACTGCACTGCGGGAGACCGGGGTCGTCATCAGCGTATCCAGTGTGCCGGTACTACGTTCATCAGCGATACTCCTCATGGTAAGCAGTGGCACCACAAAAAACACCGGAATCCAGAAAATGTTGAAAAACTGCACACTCGGCAGGATATCGGACGGGGCGTTAACGGTGCTGCGCAGAATCGCCCAGTAAAGGAAGCCCATCAGGCCTAGAAAGAGCACGCCCGCCACATAAGTCGAGGGGCTGATCACCAGCATGCGCAGTTCGTGTTTGAGTAGGGTGATGAAATGTCGCATGGTAAAATCAGTTTGCACTGGCGGGGAGCGCGGCGGTCTCCTGTGCCACCGGCTTTTCGTCCATCGTTTCTTCCCAGGAGCGTTTCGTTGCCGCCAGAAAGATTTCTTCCAGCGTAGGTTCGCTGGCGGCTAGACTCATCAGTGAAAATTCTCCAGGTTGACTGAGCACCCGGATCAGGTCGGCCCCGCTGACGGACGCGCTTTCCACCCGCAGGACGAGTTTGGTGTGGGCATTTGCCTGCTCGGCTATCTCCATGATGGCCGCATCAATTCCGGCCTGATGGAGTGTCGGCCCGATCTTTTCCGCCTGGCCCGCAATCTCCAGCAGAAAACGGTTGCCGGGGAGAAACTCATCGCGCAGCTCCCGGCTGTTGCCGGCAGCCACGATTCGCCCCCGGTTGATGACGATCACGCGGTCGCAACTGCGCTCGATTTCCGGCAAAATATGACTGGAGAGCACCACGGTCAGCTTGCCGCGCAGGTTATCGATCAGTTTGCGGATGCCCTGGATCTGGTGCGGATCGAGGCCGATGGTGGGCTCATCCATAATGATCACTTCCGGCTTGCCCAGCAAGGCATCGGCGATGCCGACCCGTTGCCGGAAGCCTTTCGAGAGCGTGCCGATAATTTTGCGCCGTGCGGTGCGTGCCAGATCGCAGATTTCCATGGCTTCCTGCACGGTCTCCCGCAGTTTGCGGCCAGGCACCTCTTTTAAGCGGGCCCGGAAACGCAGGTATTCCACCACCCGCATGTCATTGGGTAAGGGATTGTTCTCGTGCGTGTAGCCGATTTTCCGCTTCACCTCATGCGGATCCTGCGCAACCGAGACGCCACCGACCCAGGCAGAGCCGGAGCTGGCGGGCAGGATGCCGCAAAGTATGCGCATGGTGGTGCTTTTGCCCGCACCGTTTGGCCCCAGAAAGCCAACGACCTCGCCCTGGTTGACGGTGAAACTGACGTCCTGAATCGCACTGATTTGACCGAATTGTCGGCAAAGCTTTAGAACGCGGATACTGGGGATGTCTGCCATTGTTTGCTTATATGTCTGTAATGCGGTAAGATAGGTTCCGTCGGATGGGTTGATTTGAATTGTCGAACAAATGGAGTAGATTGGTTGCAACGGCATGGGCTTCAAGCTCCGAATGTTTGTCCCGACGGGGGCTATTAATTTTAAGTGAGGGGTAGCATGCTGCAAGACGGTAGCGCAGGTGCGTCCCCGCACCGCAGGAACAAAACGGTAGCGCAGGTGCGTCCTCGCACCGCAGGAACAATACGGTAGCGCAGGTGCGTCCCCGCACCGCAGGACCGACAAGGTAGCGCAGGTGCGTCCCCGCACCGCAGGAACCTCCGCAGTGCCGGGTTCTGCGGACGCTCCTGCGCCACCACCTTTTTCAAATTAGTTTTTTTCACGTAGCCGAATCGCTTCCGCTTCGGTTCCCAGACCCCTCAGAGCCTGCCTTCCGAACGCAACCGGTCCTCCGAGGCCTCGGCGAAGGAAGAAGGCTTCCGCTGAGAGACTATTGTCAAAAGGCGAGCAATGTATTTGATGCTCCGCAATGCGGGCGCAAGACTGTTAGTATGCAGTAAAGCAGCAAATGACTACCCGCATTCCTGATCGTATCGATAATGAAAGCCCGTTATCACACTCCCGTTTTGCAGCTGCCGCAGCTACGCCGAAGTAGCGCAGCAGGTCGGGCGGCCCAGATCCACGCGGGCCGTGGCTTCAGCCATTGCTGCCAACCCGATCGCCTGGCTGATCCCCTGCCACCGCGTGATCCGCAGTAATGGCCAACTCGGTGGCTACCGTGGGGGAGTTGCCATAAAAAGAATCTGTCTGGACTATGAGCAGGAACGGATCGGCTAGTCACGCGTGGAGCACTTTCGGTAATTTCACTTCCGCAGCGCACATCATTCGGCCTGCAGCAAAAAAAGGTTTTTACTTTTTCGACAGATGGCTATCGATGGGAGTCATGAAGCAAAAATACTGGCTACCGGCTTTGTTGCTGAGCGTTGCTCTGTCGTTTAATTTGTCGGCAGCAGAGGAGAAATTCTTCCCTGCGCCCGGTACGCATTTCGGGGTTTTTTATTATCCGGAGCATTGGCCGGAAGCGCAGTGGGAGCGCGACATCAAGCGGGTGGCGGAGCTTGGCTTCGACTTTATCCATTACAATGAGTTTGCCTGGGCGCGGCTGGAGCCGACCGAGGGAAATTTTGACTTCAGCTGGTTGGATAAGGTGATCGGGCTGGCCGACGCAAACGGGCTCAAGGTAATTCTCTGCACACCATCGCCGTGCCCGCCGGCCTGGCTGGCGCAGAAGCACCCGGAGATTCTGGCAATGGATGCGGATGGCAAGCGCCTGCAGCACAGCGGCTCCCGCTTGACCGGTTCGTTGGCGAACCCGATTTATCAGCAGTATGTGGCGCGGATCGTAACGCTGCTGGCCGAACGTTACGCTCAAGACGAGCGGGTCTGGGGCTGGCAGATCGGCAACGAGCCGCATATCCAGATCGGCTCGGATTACAGCCCGTCGGCTGTTGACGCCTTCCGTGCCTGGGCGCAGAAAAAATATGGCACGATTGAAAAGGCCAACGAAGCCTGGGGGGCGGCTTTTTGGAGCTTCACGCTGAATGACTTCAGCCAGCTGAATGTGCCGTCCTCCAACCCGCACGTTTATCTGGATTTTGAAATGTTTACCTCGGAGGAAATCGCCCGTGATCTGATCGATCAGGCGGAGATCATCCGTGCCCACGGCGATGGTCGCCAGTGGATCACCACCAACTACGCTTATTATAAAGGTTTGCCGAATGTGAACCCCTTCCTCACGCGGGATGCATTGGATTTCGCCAGCCACACCATGTATATCTCGCACAATATCTCGCTGGATGCGGGGGATTCACTCTCGCATCGCCTGGGCGCGGGGATGGAATTCAGCCTGGGCACGGAACTGTCAAAGTCAGTCAGCGGCTACACCGGGATTATGGAGCTCCAGCCGGGGCAAATTAACTGGGGCCGCTTCAATGCGATTCCGCTGCCGGGTGCGGTGAGGATGTGGGTCTGGCATGCCTTCGGGATGGGGGAGCGCTTTGTTTGCACCTACCGCTTTCGTCAGCCGCTTTACGGCATGGAGCAGTTCCACAGTGGCATCATCCAGGCCGATGGAGTGAGCGTAAATGTGAGTGCCAAGTATTTCGTGCAGGCAGTCAATGAGATCAATGCGCTGGAAGACCAACTCAATCCTGCGGCCACACATCCCTTTGTGGAAAAGACCCGCACCGGTTTTCTGTGGAGTCCGCGCAATATCCTCGATATCGAGCGCTACCGCCACAATCGCAGCTGGGATACCTGGCAGCATATTTACACCTGGTATCAGGGCTTGAAACGCATGGCTGTCGATGTCGTTTTCCTCGCTCCGGACGATGTCTTCGATCCGGAGCAGACTCCCTTTATGGTAGTGCCCGCCTACCAGATGATGAGCCCGGAGCTGATCGCCAAGCTGGAAAACTACGCGAAAGCCGGCGGCCATCTGATCTTTACCACCCGCACCGGATTGAAAGACGACCGCGGTCACCTTTGGGAAGCTAAAATCCAGCAACCGATGTGGCCACTGGTGGGAGGCGAGATCCGGTTTTACGATCACCTGCCGGCTGGACGGCCCGGTCAGGTCGCTTTGGACGGTGGCAACTACTCCTGGCATCTATGGGGCAACGTGGTTGAACCCGCGCCGGGCACCGAGATCTGGGGCACCTATAAGGACCAATTTTACGCTGGCAGTGCCGCCATCCTGCATCAGCAATTCGGGGCGGGCAGCAGCACCTACGTCGGTGCCTGGTCGGTGGACTGGGAGATGGAATACGCGCTGCTGCGGAAAGTTTTTAGCAGGTATGCCGGTGAATTGCCCTTCGACTTGCCGCCTTATGTTTTTGCAGACTTTCGCGATGGCCTGTGGGTGGGCGTGAACTACACCGACCAGACTTTTGAGCTACCGACTGCCAGCCGCGCCGAGTTCCTCGTCGGCCAGCAAGCACTTGAACCGGGCGGAGTCAGTGTCTGGCGCGAATGAGCCGGGCCATCTTCAAACTGTGGACCAACCATGCGGTGTTCCGGGGTAATACAGCTTTCCTGAAATAGCGGATATTGACTTGCGGCAGGGAATGATTATTCGCTTGGTGGAGTCAGTCCACTGGCTGTGATCTCGCGCTGCCACAGTTCTTTACCTTCCAGGCTCATGATACGGATGACGATGCGGCGCGCACCTTCCGGGCCCTTGAAGCCGATCAGCGCAAAGTGCCGCTCAAAAGTGCTGCTGCCTGGCATGCGAAAGAAATTGAGTTCATCCTGATTGTCGCGGGGCTTGGCGGTCAGTGGCCCGACTGTAAGATCGAAGAGATTATAGCTGCTGGCGTGAACCAGCCGCGTCAGTTCTCCATAATACTTACCTCCACTGATAAAAAAGAGGCCGGAAATCTGTTCACTGCGCAGCATTTGCAGCAGACGGTTATGTTCCTGTTCCGCATAGCTTAGGTTGCTGCGGCTTTTGGCCGGGTTGAGGATAGGGGCCCCGGCCAGCACGACTTTAAACGTGGCCGTACTTTGGATGAGTTCCTGGCGCAACCAGTCAAGTTGCGCCTGACCCAGAATTTGAAAAGGTTCTTCACTACTCGGATTGTCATTTCGGAAGCTGCGGGTATCGAGCATAAAGAAGTCCACATCCGCATAGCGGAAGCGGCTTGCCACGCCGTCCAGCCCTTTAATCGTAGCCGGCCTGGGCCAAAAAGCCTTAAAACAGGCTGCCGCATCTTCCCGGTAGCTGTAGCGGGCACCGGCACCGGGTGTGCCATAGTCGGCTTCCCCCCAAATCGCATAATTTGGAGTGCCGGCCAGAAGTTTGGAGAGTTCGGGAGCCGCGCGAGCGTGCGTGTAGCGTTTCAAGTAGCCGCTCTTCGATGGCCAGTCGCTCTCACGCAGATGTGCAGTATTGCCCAGCCACAGCATGAGCGCAGGCTTGCTGGCCGCAATGGTTTCAAAAATCTCATAGCCAGCACCCATAATTTGGTAGGGCGGCTCGAAACCCTCCTCAATTCTGTAATGGGCACCGCCAACTGCGACTGTAAAATCCGGCGGTGGGGTGCGGCCATGGTAAAACGCCGGACTTGTTAATGAATATGAGGTCGGCAGCCGTTCGCCGTTGAGTTCAATCTGGTAGTTGTAGGTTTTTCCGGGTTCAATCCGGCGCAGTATTACGGTGGCAGTGTTGGCCAGCTCCGGGGCTGTTTCAACCGGGTCGCTCCAGCATTGATTACCGGGAGCATTGGCTTCCTCATAGGCGACCCGCACGATGGAAGGTGCGTCGCTTTGCACCCAAATCTGAGCTTCACGCATTTCCAACCCAGCCAGCATGGGTCCGGAGATTAGTTTTGCCGACAGTGGCTGCAGCAGCAGCTGAAGAATAAAAATGATCAGATATTTGTGCATTAATTTAAAGCAAACAGCAGGGCAATCAATACGCGGAACCCGGGTCAAGCCGTAATGGCATGTGTCCATGGCGGGCATCGATTCACTTGCACTGGTCTTAGTTCGGATGATACGTGATATCAGCAGATCAGGAAACCTGGATGCGCGTATGCCGCGAGAAATGAACTGTATTCAATACGCGGTCAACCAGGGCAGGGTGCTGCATCGGTTTTTTGTGGATGTCTGAATAAATTCCTTCCAGGCAGGCTTCGCGTTCCTGCTGGTTGGGGATGTAGCGGTGGCGGATCTCAACTATCTCCGAACGCAGCTCCAGCCATTGGGCCTTAATCTCGCAAATGCGGGGGCACTTGCCGATCCGCTGCGATAGCGCCTGATTCATCCGCAGGTTAGGACTCTTGTCGAGCGCGTAACTGATTTTCATCAGGCAAGTCTTTTCCTCGCGGTTTAAAGCGCTCCAGTTTATTTTACAAAGTTCGCAGCGTGCCTCAGCGAGCAGCTCGTGGAGTGCGTTTGGATTGCAGCGCATAACCAGTGCCACCCAGCGGGATGGCCATCGATCAAACTCATAGGCGAGCAAGGCAAAGCGTACCCGTGGCTCCAGTTCACGAATACGGACAACGATCGGGTTCTGTGAGTGGATCAGGTGCTCCTCCGGCGTGCTATCGATCAGAGAACACGCCAGCATGTATTCGAAATCCGACAACCGTTCAGCATAGGGGAGTTGTTGCCAAAGTGCAGTGAAAATTTGTCCACACCGATCATGGCGGATGTGCCGCTGTTCATGCAGGCTGTTCCCAAAGTAAATTTGTGCCAAATCCAGATAGTTAGCGGCCAGCGCCAAGTAGGACTCCGGGTCGCTCTTCTTGGCCGCAACCAGGAGTGCACGGCGTGCCTGCCGCTCCGGCGATGAATGCGTCAGCCGGAGAATGTATCGCTGCAATCGACCCATGGCTATTCTCCTGACTATTGTCCGAAAGTTTGGTGCAGTGCACGTCAGGTGCTATTCCTGATTGTCGCGACGGTGTTGGCATTCGTGGCGACAGTCTCCCATCACCCGAATCCAAAGTTCGCGCAGATCAAAAAGACGTATGCGGCTCTCATTGCGGAAGTGTTCCAGATAGCTGGAATTCGGGTGCCTGAGCCGGTTCAGTAGCGCCAGGCTCTGATTGAGGGCATGGAGACTGTTCTTCAGATGGCAGATCGAAAGGCCAAAATCGCCGAGATCCAGCGCTTGAATCGATAGCAGCACATTCATTTCCGCCTGGTGCAGACTGTTGGCATAATCCCAGCACAATTTGGGAGAAACCGTGTGCGGATTTTGAATGATGAAATGTTCCCAGCTCTGATGCAAATAGCAATACAGTGCACGCGTGACCACAAATACAGGGTGCCGGTGCAACGTGTAGGGGGCTCCCTCGCGGGCCGCATCCACATCGCTCTCGGTCCGGGTATCTGTCTCCTCCTCATCCTCGAGATCCATAAAACTGAACTCATCGGTCATTGAGATGTCATCCGCGTCCCAGCCCATTTGCGTCGCTACCTCGTCCAGGTGGTTGGGCTTGTCTTTTACGCTGTCATAGATCGACAGGAATCGAGCCGTGTCGCGGTCGGATCCATTGAGGTAGCTGCGCCACTGGCTTTCGCTCCAGTTGATCTCATTGGAGGAAAACTCGTCCCAGTCGTCGCCTTCGGTGTTGTCGAAATGTTGTTCGCTCATAGCTGCGGTGTCTGCAGACACCCGTAAACTGTGAGCTTGGTATTAAAAATCAACCCCCTTTTCATAAAAGTAATAAAATATTAGCCTGGCAAAATATTATTGACTTGGTGATATTTTTTGAAAGTCTCCGGAGTATGAAGCGACGATTAAAGCTGGGTAATCATTCTTGTGCTTATTATCACTGTATGACGCGGACCGTGAATGGTGCGCGTTTGTTTGGTGATCGAGAAAAGGAAATTCTGCGGAAAATGATCTGGCAGTTGGCTGATTTCAGCGGGGTGCAGGTGTTGACCTATTGTGTGATGTCGAACCACTTTCATGTGTTGTTGCGAGTTCCACCAGTGGGCGTTATTTCAGACGTTGAGTTGTTGCGGCGTTACCGTGTGCTGTATCCGAAGCCTACGGAGCATCAAATGGCGACGCTTGCCGAGGTGGAAAAGACTCTGGCGCAAGGGGGTGAGGAGGCAGAACTGTTGCGCCATAAACTGTTGGCCCGGATGGGGGACATTTCGGAATATATGAAAGCGGTTAAACAACGTTTCTCGGTCTGGTATAACCGCTCGCACGGTCGGTTTGGGACACTCTGGGCGGAGCGCTTTAAAAGTGTGCTGGTTGAAGGGGGGGGCAATCCTTTGCAGACCATGGCAGCCTACATCGACCTAAATCCGTTACGGGCAGGTCTGGTTGAGGACCCGAAGGACTATCGTTTTTGCGGCTATGCCGAAGCGGTGGCGGGTGCTGGTTCTGGGGGCTCCGCTCCAGCGTTGCAAACGGCACGGGATGGGATCCACCACATTTGGAGTGCCTATGCCGGAGGTGCGCTGCGCGGGGCGGCGTTCACTGTAGAAATGGCTTTGCAGGCACACCGGGAATTATTATATGGTAAACGGGCGGCGCAACCTGGCTTGTCAGTGGAGGAGCGCCGGCAGGCGATTCAAATCTTGGAGCAGGAGGATGCGATGCTGCCCAAGGCGACGGTGCTGCGTTGCCGCGTGCGTTATTTTACAGACGGGGCTATTTTGGGTAGCCAGGAGTTTGTGCGGAGTTTCGTGAGTGACTGGCAAGCTGAAAAGCAGCGTAAATACCCACCAAAGGTGACTCATTTACGTGGAGCGGACTGGAATGGCCTGGCGATGATCCAGGGATTGAACAAAAGCTTATTTAGCTGAGTTGAAGCTGAAGCAGTTGGAGGGTGAGCTTCATGACTTTCCAGCGCTCGGAGTATGAGCCGGACCCGCAAAGTTGGACAGGTTGCTTCACCCAACTAAGGTAAAGCAACCAATGAAAAAGAGACGTAAATTCACATCAGAGTTTAAAAGCAAAGTAGCGCTCGAAGCGCTGCG
>Ga0100393_10001491_pt1 | contig 23649 bp, 25 predicted proteins | sample CryGeymeta201517_FD_81546 | JGI IMG/M metagenome (GOLD analysis project Ga0100393, IMG submission 81546) | Groundwater microbial communities from Crystal Geyser aquifers in Utah, USA - Crystal Geyser metaG 2015-17 | ecosystem: Environmental > Aquatic > Deep subsurface > Groundwater | place... | reverse complement strand
GCTGTTGTAGTCTTGTTTCTGTTGATTCCGCTGAGCAACCAACGTGGCAACCTGCTCCTGGGCTTTCAATAAAGTACCGACAAAAGCCTGCACTTGCGCTGGCTGTTGCTGCAGATAATCACTGCGCACGGCGTAAACATCAACGATCACTTTGTTGGCAGTTTTGGTTGACAGTAAAATACGCGCGCCCTTTACTGAATCCTCTGAGCCAGTGCCGACAGCACCATTTGACGTTAACGCCAGCGCATCGGGCGTAATAACAAAGGCAGCATCTATCTCTTTAGTTCGCAACGCCGCGGCTGGTGAATTATTGGTACCTGTTAAATCTGCAACCCAACGCAGGTTTACATCTTTTACTGACATGCCAGCATCTTGCAAAATGCGCGTTAGGTAGTCGACATGAGGGCCATAGGCTTGCAACACGATGGTTTTGCCTTTCAAATCGGCCACGGTACGAATGCTGTCTTTTACGACCAGGGCATCGCCGCCTGCCGAGTCAGACAATTTAAAAATAACAACCGGCTTTGTTCTGATATCTTTGTTTAATAAGTCTGCCGCCATGTTCAACATGCCCATAGTACCGCGCAGATAGGGGGTTTGCCCGCTAAGATAATTCGATAGCTGCGTGGCGAAAACATCTTCACGCGCCAAATTGAAATCTAGCCCGGCAGCGGCAAACAAAGATTGATGTGTTGATTTTTGACTATTGCCATTTGCATATATGGTGGCCATATCAGCACCCCAACTGATAATGGGTAGCTGCTGTTGGCCAGACTTTACTGTTGCTACCGGCGTTTTTACCACTTCCTGTAAAGGTTTAGGTTGAATATAATCCACCGCGAATACCGGTACGCACACCAGCGCCATTAACATTACACTTAACAATCTCATGGGCAGATTTCTCCATATTAAACCTATACCTTGCTATAAAGATGTGTACCATGTATTTTAAATGTGGTCAATGTTATTCAGGTGTGTATCATGAGCAACAAATTGCCGCATTGGAACTGTGTCGCGTCACGTCTGGTAAAGGCTGAATTGCAAAAACGGGGTATCAAATACGCTGAGCTAAGTAACTTGCTGGCCAATATAGGTATTGAGCAAACTCCTGCCAACTTGCGCTCAAAACTCAGTAAAGGCATTTTTTCTGCCAGCTTATTGCTGCAAATATTTCATGTCATTTCAGCGGATATTAACCCAAGTGAATTGGGCGTCATTTTATGTGGCTGTGAAAAATCAAACTAATTGGCACAGCTGTGCATATCTCCCTTTATTTAGCGCTTTGGCAAAACTGGTCAGCGCGCAACAGAGCTGTATAATGTTGTCATTCTGATCGAAGTGGCATTTATGTCGTATTTATGCCCTTTCGTTGTTAAAAGGCCACTATGAAATATAAAGATCTGCGCGATTTTATTGCCCAGCTGGAACAGCGCGGTGAACTTGTTCGAGTTACCGTCGAAGTGGACCCGGTGCTGGAAATGACCGAAATTGCTGACCGCACGCTGCGCGCCGGTGGCCCGGCTATTTTATTTGAAAACCCTAAAGGCTATAACATGCCAGTATTGGCTAACCTGTTTGGTACCCCGCAACGGGTGGCACTGGGCATGGGCCAGGAAGAGGTTTCTGCGCTGCGGGAAGTGGGCAAGCTATTGGCGTTTTTAAAAGAGCCAGAGCCGCCAAAAGGCTTGAAAGACGCTTTCAGTAAATTGCCTATTTTTAAGCAGGTGCTGAATATGTCGGTAAAGCAGGTGAAAAAAGCCGCCTGTCAGCAAATTGTGTTAAGTGATGAACAGGTTGATTTAACTCAGCTACCGGTAATGACCTGCTGGCCTGGTGATGCTGCACCGTTAATTACCTGGGGCTTGACCGTAACAAAGGGCCCACATAAAGAGCGTCAAAATCTGGGCATTTACCGTCAGCAAGTGCTGGGCAAAAATAAGCTGATTATGCGCTGGTTATCGCACCGCGGCGGCGCGCTGGATTTTTATGAGTTTCAAAAGGCCAATCCGGGACAAAATTATCCGGTATCGGTGGCCCTGGGAGCCGATCCAGCCACCATTCTGGGGGCGGTAACTCCGGTGCCAGATACATTGTCAGAGTATGGTTTTGCCGGTTTGCTACGTGGCGACAATACTGAAGTCGTAAAGTGCATCAGCAATGATTTACAGGTACCCGCCAGCGCTGAAATTGTACTGGAAGGCTATATTGCTCCGGGTGAAATGGCGCCCGAAGGGCCCTATGGCGATCACACTGGGTATTATAACGAGGTAGACAGTTTTCCGGTATTTACCGTAACCCATATAACAATGCGCAAAGACCCTATTTATCACAGCACCTATACCGGCAGACCACCGGATGAGCCGGCTATTCTGGGCGTGGCGTTAAATGAAGTTTTTGTGCCCATACTGCAAAAACAGTTTCCAGAAATTACCGATTTTTACCTGCCACCTGAGGGCTGCTCGTACCGGCTGGCTATTGTGACCATGAAAAAGCAGTACCCCGGGCACGCCAAGCGGGTAATGATGGGTGTTTGGTCGTTCCTGCGCCAATTTATGTATACCAAGTTTGTAATTGTGTGCGATGACGATATCAATGCCCGCGACTGGCAGGATGTGATTTGGGCCATTACCACCCGTATGGACCCGGCACGCGATACCACACTGATTGAAAACACACCAATAGACTACCTTGACTTTGCCTCACCGGTCTCTGGCCTGGGTTCAAAGATGGGCATGGACGCTACCAATAAATGGCCGGGCGAAACCAACCGCGAATGGGGTGAGCCCATTGTAATGGACCCGGCTGTTAAGCAACGCGTAGATGAGATTTGGTCTACCTTGGGTATTACGTTGCCAATAAAGGACAGCAAATTGTGAGTTATTTGGTAACTATTGCGCCAGCGCAGCTAAGTTTTACTGTGAAACCGGATGAAACCATCCTTGACGCTGCACTGCGTAACGGTATCGACTTTCCTAATCGTTGCCGCCAGGGCGTTTGCACCAGCTGTGTCTGCAAATTAAAAAGTGGTGAGGTGCGTTATAGTGAACCGCAGCCGCTAACTGAGCTGGACAAACAACAGCAGTTTACTTACTGTTGTTTAGCCTACCCCTGTACCGATCTGGTTTTACACCATCCTTTTATCCAAGGCTAAGCGCTGAGGTTTTCGCGAAGAATATTATGACAACAATTTCCTGTAACGTAGATGTAATTGAAGCCTTAACCCCCACGGTTAATCGTGTGGTGTTAACGCCGGCTGAGCCGGTAACATTTGAAAGCGGCCAGTATTTACAACTTTACCTGAGCGACAGTGACAAACGGCCTTTTTCAATTGCCAGCACCCCCGCACAGCCGCAACTGGAGCTTCATATTGGTGGCGCGGTAGCCGATCAGTATGCCAGCCAGGCACTGGCGCACCTGTTGCAACAGCACCAGTTAAAGCAACCGGTGCAAGCAGAAATTGGCCTGGGTAATGCGCAATTTCGCGCCGACAGCGAGCGGCCACTAATTTTAGTCGCAGGCGGTACCGGGTTTTCTTATGTCTACAGCATTGCGCAAAGCATCGCGGCGACAAAAGTAGACCGACCGGTATTTGTTTACTGGGGCGTGCGTGAGCAGGCCGCGCTGTACCACAATGCAACAATGCAGCAGTGGGCAGCACAAAACAGTAAATACCGTTTTATTCCGGTCGTACAACAGCTGGATGAAAGTTGGCAGGGCCGCAGCGGCATGGTTCATGAAGCCGTGCTGGAAGATTTTGTTTCCTTAGAAGCCTACGATATTTATGTTGCTGGCCCGTTTGCCATGGCTGGCGTAGTGCGTAGCGCCTTTATTGAACAAGGTGCACATCGGGAACATATGTTTGGCGATGCCTTTGCCTATATCTAAAAATACAAAACGCCCACAAGGGGCGTTTTTATTATATACAGTAGACGGTTACATAAACTGTTTTTTCATTTCTTTTGCTGGCTGATAGTTTTTTGCTATCGCCTGCTCCAACAATGCCATACCCTGCTCACGCTGACCATTAATAATCAAGCGGGTACCCGTCCAGGCCATCACTTCAGCATCTTGCTGGCTTAACAAATAATTTTCCCATTGAGCATCATAAGCCGCCATTACACGCTGCGCGTCCAAATTGCCATTTTTAGCTGCCTGCTCCCACCAAAACATGCCAGACATAGCACGAGAAGTTTGAATAGACGGTGTAACATAAACGCGCCGAGCACCATCAGTAGATGAACGCGCTAAACGATATACATCCGTTTCTACTTTGCCTTTCAGTTTTAAACCTACCAGGCTGGTTAACTCACTACCCGGTTCAAAATCAGCTTTGATTTGTTCAGTAATCGTGCCGTCTTCAGCTACCCTGACAATCGCACGCCCCCAAAAACCATCAAAGTCAGGACGAAGCACGGCATGCTTGGTATAAATACTAAAATCTGGCGTTGCGGCTAATGGCATATCAGGGTCGTACCAAAAGCTGTTCGGGCTTTGTATTTCAATTAACGACAACAAAGTCCCAAGCGCCAGCTGATACTCTGGCGCACCTAAAGCGGCGTACTCCCACAACTTATGCTGTTCCATCATGTTTTCTACAGCGGATAATTTAACGCCACCATCGAAGGAGTAATCTAACCGAACGTTCATCAGATGCTTTTGCCCACTGGGCTCAAAACGCCAGCGTTTCAGCGCCTGAATTGACGACTTTTCAAACACCTTCTTTGGATACGCATCCATGGTGTCCACCGCGGTAACTTCGCCCTGCTCATCAACTAAAAAGCGCAACGCTACATAACCAAACTGCCCTTGCCGCGCAGCCTCTATGGGGTAGTCAGGATGTACACGCCGAATAGGTTCAGGTGCGTTAGCATTGCGAGATTTGGTTAAATCTGTCGCGACAATAGCCACGCGTTGTTTTAACCGTTCAAACTCCTGATTGGCCAGCTCCAATTGTTGCTCACTGGCTTGCGCAGCCAAACGTGCCAATAAGTTTTTTGCCTGCTCATGCCGCAAGTCAGCGGCAAGCATAAAATAGGTTAGTGCTTTGGTCAGGTCTTGCGGTTGCCCTTCAGCCTGGTATGCCATAACACCTAAATTAAAAGCTGCCAGCTCATTGCCCAATGGCAACAACTCAGCAAACTGTTGCTGCGCATCAATATAGTTTTTTTGTTCATAAGCTTTTAACGCGTCCAACATGTCGGCTTGCACAGCGCCACAGCTTAGCAGCGCCAGCCAAATCCACTTTTTCATCCGGTTCCCTTAAACTGATTGATTTTATTAAGCTTGCTAGCAATTTACCGAAAAAGTTTTATTTTGCAAATATTGATCACTGTATGTTACAAAAAACTTCAGCACTAACACTGGTTTGGCCAGTTTTGATATGCCACAATCACTTCACCTGAATCAAATACTAAGCCAACACATGACACACAAAACCCTGATTAAAGTGCGCGGTTACCATTTAGATATTTACCAGCACGTGAATAACGCCCGCTATTTGGAGTTTCTGGAAGAAGCGCGCTGGGGCTACCTAGAAGACAGCGGCGATATTGAGTGGTTTGCCAAACATGGTTTGGCCTGGGTCATCGTTAATATTAATATTAACTACCGGGTAGCGGCCACCATGGGTGATACGTTAGAAGTATTAACCCGCTTTAGTAAAGTAGGCGGTAAAAGCGCGGTAGTGACGCAAGAGGTACGCATTGTGGGTAAAGATGCTGTCGCCGCCGATGCCCAAGTGACCTTTGTTTGTCTTGACCAGAAAACCGGCAAAGCCGTTGCAATTGAGGGTGAGTTAAAAGCCCGCTTAGAGCAGCATATTGCTGAAGCCTGATTAACGTTTACTGTGTTTGTCCAGCGCCTGTTTAAGCAGGTCGCTGGTCTTTGCTTCATCACCACACGGCACTACCGCGCTAGCAGCCATCAGGCCGTCAAAACCCCCTTTAGATGGGTCAGCGATACGGCACCCCCCTTTGATACGAATAAGCTGTATACCATCACCCAATTCCGCCACCACCTGCTGCGCCGGATCATTGCTGAGCTCTTGATGGCGCTTTTCTACCGTCAATTTGGGCTGTTGCCGCGCCTGCATAAATTGTTGATACCCGGCAGATGCTGCCTGCTCTATCGATGCAGGTACACTGGTTGCGGCACGGTTTAATGCACGCTGTGCCAGGCTTAGCTGCAGTGTCGTTGCCGCTTGCTCTGTATGTTTTTTTTCTGGTTGGTCAACGATATCAGGTAATTTTTCAGCAACAACAGCGCTACGGGTATCAACTTTCTTTGCTGACTTTTCCACCACAGCGGGAGCTGTGGTTGTCGCGACAGGTTCAGTTTTATCACTGCTTTCAGGCACGGACAATGCCTGCGCTTTTTGTTGCAATGGCGGTGGCGGTTGGTACAAGTACGACACTGTTGCTTCAGCGGCAGGCGGCTTAGCCAACGGTGTAAATCGGGTTTGTAATAATGCAGTCAAAAATAGTAAGTGCAATAGCAACGCCAAAGCTAAAGCTCGGCCATAGGCTTGTAAAAAAACTTTTACTGCGAGAATAACACCTGACAAAAAATGACTGTCCCTGCTTTGCTTTAGTCAGCATCAGACCAGCGGGACAGTAATTAATTCCGTTTGCGCTTAAACATAAGGCTTATTGGTGTTATCAGTATGGATTTAGCGGGCTATAAAGCTGGGCTCGATCTCCATCTAAACTTAACCGTATCGGGCTCACATTAGACTGATGCCGCAATAACTGGTAGTTATCACCTGGCACTAAGCGGTAACGCAGTAAGTCTGTTACCTGAACCGGTTGCCCACAGCGGGTTTGCTGGTAGCGCGATTGCGTGTCAGCGCGTACAATATAGACTTCATGCTCGCCAAATACCTCGGTATCGCCAGAACGTTCCACCCACATTGCCGTGCGCTCTGACACGGCAATGCCTGTTAGATTTTGCGGCTGATGATGACCCAAAAACACCATAAGCCGCCCCATCCTATCGCGCTGCTTAAAATGGGTATCGGTAATGGTATTGGCCAGCATAGGTGCGGCTAAAAAGTCTGGGCTAAATTTAATGTTTTCATGACAAAACTCTTGCGCTACCTCACTTGATACCGCGCTGCCCACACCATCTGGGTTATACACGACGCTGCCCAGAATGGCATTGCCGGCAGACGTACCGCCAATAATGGCGCCGCGGTTATAGGCATTATGCAGTGCTTGCTGTAATGCGGTATCTTGCCAATTGGCGATATACGTTGACTGATCACCACCAGCAAACCAAATAAACTCGGCCGTACGCACCGCCCAGCTGACATATTCACTATTAGCTTTATCTCTGCTATCGACCAACAATGTCTCTACCGACGCTGCCTGCAGCAAATGCCATAAATAGTCGTTATAGCCATCCTCGCCTTGCGTTCTTAGTACCAGAACATTGCCGCCTTGAATATGCGGCCGCACTTTATCAATAAAAACACTGTCTACATCGGTACTGCCTCCCATTAAGATCACGCCAGCTTGTTCGGGTGATAACGGCACACAGACATCTTCGGTATAACCCACAGCATAACGCTGCAGTGACGCGGGTTTTGTCGGCCGGGGGCCAAAACCGCATTGTTCAGCATTCGCTATCGCGTCCAATGCATCATTGCTCACGCTATCTTGTCCTTGTTGAGTGCATCCAAACAACAACACCATGCACAGCGGTAATATCGCTTTCATTTTGACTCTACCTTTTTGTAAATAAAAGTCTGTCGCCTTGCGGCGACAGACTGTACTGCACCTTATCAAACGTTATGTTTAATATGGATTTGTTGGGTTGTAGAAGTTACCACTTCGACCGTCGATACTCAGCCGGGTTGGGCTTACACTAGTACTGTTGTTCAGCAGGTTATAACTTTGACCTGGTAACAGTTTGTAACGCAACAGGTTATTAATGATGACCGGTTGGCCGCAATTGGTTTGCTGGTATTGCGTTTGACCGTCAGCCCTAAGCACATACGCTTCATTAGAGCCGTCAATAACACCCTGACCATTTGCCGTAACAAACATTGAAGTGGCTTCAGACACGGCGACAACCCGTCCTGTGCTGCCTAAGTGTGCCTGTAATACCGCAGAACGGCCCATACGATCACGTTGCCGAAAATGGGTATCGGTAATAATGCCGTTCAACAGCGGTAGATTAAGGAAATCATTACTGATATTGATCGTTTGGTGGCAAAAGTCGGTAACCGCTTCCGAGCTGATTGCGCCTGAAACACCGTCCGGATCGTAAATAAACTGTCCAAGTACATGATTACCCGCTGAGGTACCACCAATTGCGCCGCCTTTGTTATAAAGGTGCAGTAGCGCATCTTCAACTTTGGTACCCTGCCATTGATTAAGGTAGTCGGACTGATCACCGCCGGCAATAAACACGAACTCTGCAGCACGAATGGCCCAATCGACATAGTCGCTATTGGCCTTAGTACGGGTATTAACAATCAGCGTTTCTACCGATGCCGCATTAGTTAATCCTTGCAGGTAGTCGTTGTATGCATCGGTGCCTGAGGTACGTAGTACAACAACATTACCTCCCTTAATATGCGGTTTAATACGATTGCTAAATGCCGCATCAACATCTGCGCCACCGCCCATTAGCAGTACGGCAGGCGTGGTTAAACTGATGCAGGTATCCGCGCTGCTACCAACCAAAGTTGCCGTTAAGCCACCCGGCTTAGACGGCCTGGCACCGTAGTTACAGCTGCCTGGCTCTGGCTCACCGCCGCCACCGCTGCCTGCGCCATTGAAGGTGACAGACAATTGATAAGCGCCGGTACCGCTATACCGGGTAACTTTGATAAAATGCTGGCCAGCAGGTGAAGCGCTATAGGTACCACTATCAGGATTAGAACCACTTTGGCCGGAAGCGATATAGCTGCCGCTAGAGCGATATAAAAACCAATCAAAATCGGCATTATTACCATGACTCAAGCTAACGCTAATATCACCTGTCGATGTGGTGTCAAATGCGTACCAATCGCTGTCAGTCCGGCTACCAATAGCGCCTTGCACAGCTACACCACTGCATAGCGGGCCATTAGCCCTGCTTTCGCTATTATTATTTTCACTTTCTTGTTGCAGACAGGCCTGCGCATTGCCACATAGCAATAGCGCAACTACGCCCAATAGACTTAGTGCTTTCATTTTTACTTCCTGCTTATTGTTTTTTTTCAAGGAAATGGCCAAACGGCCGTATTATTCCGCACAGCAAAACGCTGAGCAGAAAATTAGGGATAAATCAGAGGGGAAATGCTATTCGTCGAACCACTCAGACAAATGATAGTCTGTTGAACAGCCATGCAGGTTAGCAGGTCGGGCGACCCACTGCTGAGATGTTCCAGCGCTGCATAGTAATAAAGTCATAGCACACATACATGACAGTTCAATTACTAATCAATATTGTTCTTACGCCGAAATCTGTCAAGAAAATAAATGTCAAAACGCGTAAATAATCAAACACAAGCCTGAGGTGAACTACAACAAAAAGGGTTTAAGTTGTTGCCATACTTTGAGTTTATGGGCAAAGCTCATCGCTGCATACGCTGGACTGGTTGAAGGCAAATTTAGTAACTGTATATGCGAGGGCAGCGTATTTCGTGGCAGCACATAGCGCTTAAAACTTTGCCAGGCTTTAGCGCCATTAAAACCAATAGCAACTAACTGGGAATGGGTTGCAAAAAAACCGGCAAAATCGTTTGGCTGCTCATCTCGAATTGCACTGTCCAGGCTGCCACTTCGCTGACAGCTGGCAATAACGTCCCACAATGCTACGCCGCGTGCGTTAAGTGCTTCAACTTTATCTTGATAGGAAAGGTTGGCAGAAAAACCGCCAATTTCGGCCATTATTGGCCAAAATTGATTACGTGGATGGGCATAGTACTGCTGTTCAAGCAATGAGATGGCACCAGGCATACTGCCCAGCACCAGCACCTTTGCTTGAGACGTGCTTTGCGCTGCCAGCCCATTTAATGCAGGTTTATCCAAGCTTGGGTTCATATTGCCGCGCTTTATTCCAGGCCAGCTCGGCTTGTTGCACTTCACCTTCTTGCTCTGCCAGATATGCTAACAGCGCATATAAGTAACCATTGCTGGCATTATCACGTAACCAGTGTTGCACCTGCTTACGCAGTTTTAGTACCGATTTACCTAAGGGTATTTGACGGATATAAGGCAATAATTGCGGCAGTTCAGCAAGTTGCAGCTGGCTCACCAGTATTTTTTCCGCCGCCTCATTTTGACCATTTTGCGCCATAGCCCAGGCTCGGCCAATATTTGCTGCGGTCGATTTTCGCTCTTTAGCGGGTAAATTAGTCCAGTAGTCTGCGTTTTCATCAAAGCGTTGCTGCTGGCTTAGCTGACTAATAGCAGCAGGGTAAATATTAAACCGTTGTTGCCGCCACTTGTCCTTATCGAACCATTGCTGTTTTAGCGCTAGCGGTACCATTTGCAGCAACTGCTGCCACTGCCCAGCCTGTTGCAACGCGTGTAAATAAAGCTGCCCCAGCCCCTTGTCGTCGTTATCTGCCGATACTTTATCCACCAACAGCGCACTGGCCTGTGCCGGTTGCCCCTGCTGCAATAGCAAATCGGCTTGTAAAAACAACGTCGTGTTATCGTCTACCGGCAATGCCGCAACATGGCTATTGGCCAGCGCAACATCTCCAGCATAAAAAGCCGCATAGGCAGCAAGTAAACGCTTTTCGTCCTGCATAAAATCGTCGTAACAGGCTTTTGCTAAATGCTGACTTGCCAGCTGCCACTGCTGCTTCGCGTATGCTTGTATACCCAATACATAAGCCTGCTGGGCTTTTCGTTGACGGCGCCAGCGTAAAAAGTTAAACGACACATGTTGCAGCCGCAGCAGTTTGCGCAGTAGCAAGCCGGCAAACCACAAGGCAGCCATTGCGACTAAAACAAGCAATGCCAGGCCGAGCAAGGTAGATTCAAATACCTGCCCGGCAACAATAATTTTGATGTAGCCAGCGTGATTTATTAGCGTCGGACCAAACCACATGGCTGCCGCCAGCACACCAATCAGCAGCAAGACACGGATCATAATGCCTCTCCTGCCAATTGTTGTTGATACTGTTGTAGCTCTGCCAAACTGGTTAACGCCTGAATGACCGGCGGTGTAACATCAATGGTTGCCAGCTCTGTAAGCACAGCACTAAACTGCTGAACGGCGTGGTCATCAGCGCTAAAGTAGCGTTGCAGTTTGTCGCTAGATTGCTGTAAAGCAGCAACATAAACCGTATGCTGGTGTTGCATCATCGCCAATTGCGCTAACTGCAATTGCTGCTGCATTGCAACACGCAACATAAGTTGTTGTTCTGTAGTTAAATCAAAGTAGTCTTCTGGCACCGCGCTTCTGGGGTTCAGTAGGCCTTTCCAGGTATTGTTCCAATGAAAGGCCAAGGTTTCCCGCCACTGTGCTAATTCGGTCGATGGTGCTTTAGGCTCTGCCTTGGTTGATACCTGCAACTTCAACGGCAATTCCATAACGTATTTTTGCAGCTGCTGCAGCTGCACATGCGCCTTGCTGACATCAGGTAATACAATACGGCTAAGCTGCTCCGTATCGGCCGCAATAGCTTGTCGCACTAGCATTAAAGAAGGATCGTCCAGCTTAGCTAATTTTTCATCGGCACTGGCCAGTAACGCCCGGCTGGTGGCAAAATCTTGTTCCAGCCAGACTTTTTGCGAGGCTATCTGTAACAAATACTCAATTTCAGCCAGTAACCAATGTCGTGGCGGTGCACTATCGCGCTCTTGCACTAACTGACGTAGTGCCTGAATTTGCGCTTGGTTTTGTGCCGCTAATTGCTGCTGTTGCTGCTGTAAGCTTTGCTCCAACTGCATTAAACGTTGTTGCTGTTCACGTTGCAGTAGCTGTTGCAACTGATTGTTTGTCTCTTGCTGCTGCAAACTTTGGTCGGTTAAGCGTTGCTGATTTTGCTGCAGTGTATTCGTTTGCTGCTGCAGACTCTGCCATTGTGGCCATAGCCAATAACCACCAGCCCCTACTACGCCACCCAGTGCTAACACCAGCAATAAGCTTAAGCCACTGATAGCACCACCGCCGCGTCGTGGGGCCGGTTCAGCATCTATTTTATGTTTTAATTGCTGCAATGGCGCATCCATTTCTGACGCGCGCTCTAAGCTGTCACTCATTGATATTCCCTCTGTAACTGGCTGATAGCCGCCAGTAATGCGCTGTCATTAGCATTGTCTGCCAGTGTAATTCGCTCTGTCGCGATACCCAGTGCTATTGCACTTTCCTGCATCCGCGGACTCACCAGGATCCAGTCACATTGCTGTAACCAATGCTGGTTGGCGCTGGGCACCAGATTAAACAGCTGCTGTAAAATTTCGTTGCTTGTTGCCACAATACAACGAATGCCTGCCAGCTGCCACTGCTGACACAACAAGGCGCCATCTAACGGCAGTGGCTGGCGTTTATAACTTTGCACGTAGCGTACGCTGGCACCACGTGTCACTAACGTTTGTTTGATCAATTCACGCCCGGCATTACCACGTACCACCACCAACTGCTTGCCACTCACGTCATGCAGTTGAGGTAACTGCAACAAACCTTCGCTGCGCTGATCCTCTGGCACTATAACTTCGCGGCCTAACCAGCGGTGCAATGCCAGTGCCGTTGTCTGTCCTACCGCAAACAAAGGCGCTGTGAGTAAGGCGCCATCATATTGATTTTGCAAACTGTTTACTGCACTAACACTAACAAAGATAACCGCGGCCGCGTTTTGCAGCTGTTGCTGATCTTGTTGCTTTAAACTGACCTGTGCCGTGGTAATAAGGGGCTGATACAAATAGCCTACTCCAAGACTATCTAGCGAGGCCAACAAATTGTCAGCCTTACCTGCAGGCCGGGTAATTAAAAACGGAATGCTTTCTAACATGGCAGTTGTCATGGTGCAGCCTGATATACCGCCTGCAAAATACGATCTGCACCGTGTTGCAATAAATGCTCACCCAGGCTAACACCTAACTGTTCTGCTTGTGCCACCGGACCACGAACGTCATGGCGGATAATCTCACTGCCATCCAGCGCACCAACTAAACCGCGCAACCATAAGGTGTCACCGTTAATCTCTGCATAAGCACCAATCGGCACCTGACAGCCACCCTGTAGCGTTCGATTCATCGCACGCTCTGCCAGTACACAGCTACGAGTAACACTATGTTCTAACGGCGCCAGCAACTGCTGCAGGGCAATATCGTCGCTACGACATTCAATACCTACCGCGCCCTGACCATTGGCAGGCAGACTGGTTTCAATGGGCAGTAAACTGGCAATACGCTGCTCAAAACCAAGTCGTATTAACCCTGCCGCGGCCAAAATAATGGCCGCATATTCGCCGTTATCCAACTTCGCTAAGCGGGTATTTACATTACCGCGTAAATCACGCACGGTGAGATCGGGGCGCAGAGCTTTTAACTGACACTGGCGGCGCAAACTGGACGTTCCTACTACGGCACCTGCGGGTAACTGGGCAATACTGCTAAACTGATTAGACACAAAAGCATCCTGCGGGTTCTCTCGCGGACAAATAGTGTGCAGCACTAATCCATCAGGGAACTCTACCGGCACATCTTTCATACTGTGCACCGCAATATCGGCCCGCCCTTCGAGCATAGCCTGTTCTAACTCTTTAACAAATAGCCCTTTACCACCGATTTTGGCCAGTGGGGTATCCAAGATTTTGTCACCTTGTGTCGACATTGGCACCAGCTCAACGGTTAACTGTGGATGATGGCGTAACAGTTCTGTTTTTACATATTCAGCCTGCCATAAGGCCAATGCGCTTTTACGGGTGGCGATACGAATAGTGTTCATATTAACTTTCTGCCTGTATCAACAAACGTCGCTGGATAAAGCTGCTAATGTCTGCCACTTCTTGCGCGCAAACACTGTGCGGCATTTTGTATTCGTGCCAGCTGGGGTTAAAACCCGCATTTTTAAGCACGTGATACGCCTGCTGCCCGGCAAATAATGGTACAACCGGGTCCTGGCTACCATGCGCGACCAATACTGGTGTCGACTTATTTACACTATTGGCTTCTTCTTTTATTTTTTCCGGCGCGCACATATACGTAGACAACGCCATGACTCCCGCCAACTTATAGGGTAACCGAGCTAACAAATGCAGGGCTATTACCCCACCTTGACTAAAGCCAGCCAGAATAATACGTTCACTGCTTATGCCGTCACTAATCAGTTTATCTAGTAGTTGCTGGACAGCCGCAGCCGATTCGCGCACTCCCTCTTCGTCTGCCCGGCTGGTTAACTCCATGGTTTTAATATCATACCAGGCACGCATACGCATGCCGCCATTAACCGTTACCGGACGCTCTGGGGCATGCGGGAATAAAAACCGAATGCCCGCATCAGCCGGCAAACGTAATTCAGGCACTATCGGCGAAAAACCATGCCCCGAATCACCCAGCCCATGCAACCACACCACAACAGCGCGAGTATCGCCCTGTGCTTTAACATCAACAAAAGGGAGTAAAGCCATTACACAATTCCAAAAACAATAGCGCTTAAGGCGCCAGATTCAGTGGTACGCCAGCCTGTTTGCTCGCGGCATCATTTACTAATTGCCAAAACTCAGCACCGGTACGGTTATCTATCCATTGGCCATTTTTCCATTCAAAATGATGGCCATTAAACTTAGTGGCAACCCACAGTTGCTGCAGCGGAGGCTGCTTATTGATGATAATCTTGCTGCCATCAGCAAAGCTAATGCTAAGCAGGCCGCCATGCGATTCATAATCCAGATCGGCATCAGCGTCATCAACGGCTTGTTCTACTGCCAGCAACACACTATCGGTCAAATCATCATATTCTAGGTCATTCATCTGCTTCACCTGTTTGCTTTTATCGCTAAGGATGCGATTATAGAGCGCAATCACCATAAAAAAATAACATCATGCATGCTTTTACAACCAAAGGTCCGCTGTTAACTATTGCTGCAGTAATTCTACTGTGTAGCCTGCTAAGTGCTTGTGGTCAAAAAGGTCCACTTACCTTACCACAACAGGCGCCAGAAGTGGCAGAACCGCAGCAAAACACACCCATTCCCACTCAACAAACGGATGAACAACGTGGACCACTTTAGCTACCAAAATAACCGCTTATTTGCGGAACAACGCGCCCTGACCGACATTGCGACCGAATTTGGCACACCCTGTTACGTTTATTCCCGCGCGACCATAGAGCGCCATTATAAAGCATTTGCCAGTGCGGCAGCACAACACCCAAGCAGTTTGGTGTGCTATGCCGTTAAAGCCAACAGCAACCTGGCCATTTTAAACCTGCTGGCAAAACTGGGCAGTGGCTTTGACATCGTATCGGGTGGCGAGTTGCGCCGCGTTATTGCCGCCGGCGGCGATGCGAAAAAAGTGGTGTTTTCTGGTGTGGCGAAAACCGAAGACGAAATGCGCTTTGCCTTGGGGCTGGGCATTAAATGCTTTAATATAGAGTCCATTGCCGAGCTGGATCGCCTGCAACACGTTGCCAGCAAACTCAATATGCCAGCAGCAGTTTCTATAAGGGTTAATCCGGACATTGATGCCAAAACACATCCTTATATTTCTACCGGTTTAAAAGCGAATAAATTTGGCATCGACATCCTGCTGGCTCGAGATATTTACCGTAAGGCCGCCAGTTACAGCCATTTAAATGTGGTGGGTGTTGATTGTCATATTGGCTCACAGCTCACAGAAACACAGCCTTTTTTAGAAGCACTGGAAAAGCTGCTTACGTTAATTGATCAGTTGGCCAGTGACGGTATAGTGCTTAAGCACATCGATATTGGTGGCGGCTTAGGCGTAACATACGATAAAGAAACGCCACCATCACCGGCCGACTACATCAGTAAAGTGGTTGAACGGCTTAAAAGTTACCCGCAACTTGAACTGATTATGGAGCCCGGCCGTGCCATTATGGCAAATGCTGGCGTGCTATTAACCAGGGTAGAGTTTTTAAAACCGGGGCAAGAAAAAAACTTTGCTATTGTTGATGCCGCGATGAACGATTTAATCCGCCCGGCACTTTACAGTGCCTGGCAAGCCATCGTGCCGGTAGATATTAATGCCGCAGCACCCGCGGCAATATATGACATTGTTGGCCCAGTGTGCGAAACCGGTGATTTTCTGGGTAAAGATCGTGAACTGGCTATTGCACAAGGTGACTTACTTGCCGTGCGCTCTGCCGGAGCCTATGGCTTCACCATGAGCTCTAATTACAACAGCCGCCCACGCGCTGCCGAAATTCTGGTAGATGGTGGTAATGTGCATTTAATCCGCGCCCGCGAACAATGGCAGGATTTATGGCGTGGCGAACAAATCGTCACCGATTAAGTAGGGGCGCAGATGTTGTTACATTTTTCTAAAATGCATGGCTTGGGTAACGACTTTATGTTGGTCGATGCGGTAAGCCAAAATGTGTTTCTGACCAAAGAGCAGATCAAAGCCTTGGCTAATCGCCACACCGGCATTGGCTTTGATCAACTGTTAATGGTGGAGCCACCGTACGATCCGGAATTAGATTTTCATTACCGTATTTTTAATGCCGACGGCTCTGAAGTTGAACAGTGTGGCAACGGAGCCCGCTGCTTTGCCAAGTTTGTCCGGGCTCGCGGTTTAACTAACAAGCATAAAATTGGTGTTAGCACCAAGTCTGGCAAGATTATGTTGTATGTTGAAGCCGATGGCCAGGTAACGGTTAACATGGGCGAGCCACAACTAGACCCAGCCAGAGTACCGTTTAAAGCGCAAAAACAGGAAGTTACCTATATTTTGCGTGCCAACGACCACACAATACTTTGCGGTGTTGTATCTATGGGCAACCCACATGCGGTAGTCGAAGTGGACGATGTGGTAACCGCACCGGTGCAGATACAAGGTCCGCTGTTTGAACTGCATGAGCGCTTTCCGGAACGGGCCAATATTGGTTTTATGCAAGTGATTAACCCTGGGCACATTAAACTTCGGGTGTGGGAACGCGGTGCAGGTGAAACTCAGGCCTGTGGCACCGGCGCTTGTGCGGCAGTAGTAGTGGGACAATTACAAAAAAAACTACAGCCGCAGGTGCGGGTAGACTTACCCGGCGGCAGCTTGCATATTCGCTGGAATGGCCCTGGCCAACCGCTGAAAATGACCGGCCCGGCTGAGCATGTTTATGATGGACAAATATTGCTATGACAGACAATGTAATTAAAGAAACCGACTTACTGGCCGCGCACGTGGTGTACGACTATTTGCAGGATCACCCGGAATTTTTTCAACAATATCCACAATTGTTGGCTAATTTACGGCTGCCGCACCAACAGCGTGGCAGTGTTTCACTGGTAGAGCGTCAGCTGGAACTGCAGCGGGAAAAAATACAAGCATTGGAAGATGACATTACCCGCCTAATGTCAGTTGCCCGACAAAACGAGCAAATCTTTCTGGCATTTAACCAGTTGCAGGCACAACTTTATCAAACAACCACCTTGCAACAGGCACAAGCTAACCTGCAACAATTTACGGCAGCCATGCCGCAAGTGCAGGCATGCCGATTAGTGCGTTTTAGTGACGAGCAAAGCACACATCCGTTTCAAATGTTGCTCACGCGGCGGTTAAATCAGCAGGGTGTTTACCTTGGCCGGTTAAACAAAGAAGAACAACAAGGCTTGTTTGGCGACAACATTCATTCTGTTGCTCTGGTGCTTATTGTTACGGCAGAACAACCGCAGGCCTTACTCGCCTTTGGCAGCGAACAAGATGACCATTTTCAGCCGTCTATGGATAAGCTGTTTATTAGTCACCTGGCGACCATTTTGTCGCAACTGTTACCCGGTTATGACGCAGCCTGACACCACCCTATCGCCGCAGTGGCAACAGCCGCTGCAGGCGTTTCTTCGCTATTTACAGTATGAACGCGGCTACAGCGGTAAAACGCTGGACAGTTATCAGCGCCAGCTACAACAGGTCGCGTTAAGCCCTGCAGCAGCAGACTCGCATTGGTTAGTGCTTAATGAAGCACAGTTAAAACAGCATGTTATTCAACTGCGTCGCAGTGGTGCCAAACCACGCACCATTGCCCTAAAAGTGGCAGCACTACGTAGCTTTTACCGCTTTATGCAGGCGCAAGGTTTGCGGGCCGATAACCCGGCACAATACTTGTCTGTGCCCAAGGCAGCACGCAGCTTGCCAAAAAATCTTGGTGTTGATCAACTTAACCACTTGCTGAGCTTTGACAGTCACGACGATATTCTGGCCTGTCGTGATAAAGCCATGCTGGAGCTGTTTTATTCTTCCGGTTTACGTTTAGAAGAACTGGTGAATGCCAACATTGATAATATCGACTGGCAGCAACAGCTTTTGCGTGTTACCGGCAAAGGCAGCAAGCAACGTATTGTGCCGGTGGGTAAAATAGCACTGACGGCAGTCAAGGCGTGGTTGGCACAACGCCCTGCGTTTACAGCGCAGCTACCAGAGGCTGATACTAAAGCGTTGTTTCTTAGCAAACAGCATAAACGTATTAGCGCCCGACACGTGCGTGAACGCGTGCAACTCTGGGCAAAACAGCAAGGGCTAAACCAGCATGTACACCCGCACATGCTTCGCCACTCGTTCGCCAGCCATATGCTGGAATCCAGCCAGGATTTACGCGCCGTGCAGGAACTGTTAGGCCACGCCAACCTTAGCACCACTCAAGTGTATACCCATCTGGATTTCGCCCACTTAGCTAAGGTTTACGATAATGCTCATCCAAGGGCGAAAAAGAAGTCTGGCTAGCTAACGCAACACGATACAGAACCGTTATATCCTAAAGCAACCGTTGAAGCCCTGGACGGGCGGAAACGAGCCCCCATGGATGGGTTGACGGCGTGTTGCTGTGGGTATAGCGGTTCTGGTTACACATCCAATTTCAACAGCAATAAAAACGCCCGGCAGAACCGGGCGCTTGGTGTACTTTACTTTCTTAGTTAAAGCGTTTGGCCAGCAGGTTGTCCAGTGAGGCTTTACCAGCGCCACTAAATAGCAGGGACACACTAGCAGCTAACAGAGCTAAACCAAATTCGTAGCCGTTGTTGCTCATAAACAAGCCGTTTGGCAGGTGTACTGCCACTATCGCCACCACCATAGCGAGGCTAAGCGCAAGTGCCGCGGGGCGGGTTAACAGGCCCAGCACCAGGGCGATACCACCGAAAAACTCTGCAGCACCGGCCAAAAATGCCATCACAATGCCCGGAGATAAACCTATGCTGTCCATCCAGCCTCCAGTGCCTTCGAGACCATAGCCACCAAACCAACCGAATAACTTTTGTGCTCCATGAGCGGCAAAGATAATACCAACCGGAACTCTTAGCGCTAATGCAGCAATACCCGCATTTGATGTTAAAACTTTCTGAATCATTGAAGTAGCCATAATATCACCTATCAAATTGTTTAAAGTTAAGTTTACTGCCTGTCGACAGCAGCCTTGTGTCGATGGAGTAACTATAACGAGATAATTCCAGCTGTAAAAACGCAATGTTTTGACTACACTATTCAAAATATTTGAATCAAGCTTGGGTGATACCAACATGCAAAATGTATTGAGCTTAGACGCACTGCGCGCATTAGACGCAATAGACCGTAAAGGCAGCTTTGCTGCTGCAGCTGAAGCGCTGTACAAGGTGCCGTCAGCACTAAGTTACACTATCGCCAAACTGGAATCTGACTTGGGTGTAGCATTGTTTGACCGTAGCAAGCAGCGTGCACAACTCACACCTGCCGGCCAATTATTACTTGATCAGGGCCGTACGCTATTGCATGCAGCAAATCAGCTACAAAATGCGGTAAAACAGCTTGATACCGGCTGGGAAACTGAGCTGGTTATCGCCAAAGACGGCATTGTGCCTAATGCCCCCGTGCTTGATGTCATTAACCGATTTCTTCAACTGGGCAAAATTACCCAAGTAAATCTTAAAGAAGAAGTGATGGCAGGTGGCTGGGAAGCACTGCAAACTGGTCGCGCCGACATTGCTGTGGGTTTATCTGGCGACTTTGCCAAAGGGCAGTTTACCGTGCTACCACTAGGCGAGGTCGAGTTTGTGTTTGCGGTAGCTCCGCATCATCAACTAGCCGCATTAGACCGGGTGGTAAGCCAGGAAGATGTACAGCAACATACGGCGATTATCGTCGCCGACTCAGCTATCGACGCAACCAAGCGCTCATCTGGCTTGTTTGACACCCGCCAGCGTGTCACTGTAAGCAATATGCAGGCTAAAATAGATGCGCAAAAACAAGGCTTAGGTATTGGCTTTGTGCCGCGACATTTGGTTGGCAATGAGCTTGCACGTGGTGAACTGATTGCCAAAGCGTGCAGTATACCCAGAGCGAATATCCAGTTATATCTGGCATGGCAAAAACAAAGCGAAGGCATGGCACTGAGCTGGTTTAGCCAACAACTCGCCGCAGTAGCATGGCAGCATGTTTTGCAGCTGTCACACTAATACTTATTAGGTAGCACTATGCAGTTATTTAAAGGGTTGAGCCCCATAAGGGTATTATCTTTCGATTTAGACGATACGCTTTACGACAACAAGCCGGTCATCGCCGCGGCTGAACAGGCCATGTTAAACGCATTGGCAAAGTATGCGCCGTGCACAGTGACGACAGATAGTGAGTTCTGGTGGCAGCAACGGCGTTTATTGGCAAAGGCCACACCTCAAATACGCCATGATATTGGCCGTTGGCGATTACTTGGAGTAGAAGCCGGTTTAGTTGCATTGGGGCTGGCACAGTGTGAAGCCGGTGAAATTGCCGAGCTAGCCTATGACGCCTTTCTTACCGAGCGCACCAGAATAAGTGTGCAACCTAAGATCAAGCAGTTACTTAGTGCACTAGCAAAACAATATCGGCTTATCGCCATTACCAATGGCAATGCCTGTATCCAAAAGATGGGTATCGGTGAATTATTTGAATTCAGTTTACAAGCCGGGCCAGATGGCCGAATGAAGCCTTATGCCGACTTATTTCTACTCGCCGCCGCACGACTAAAGGTTCCACCAGCGGAAATTTTGCATATTGGCGACAGTCACCGCGCCGATGTTCTGGGCGCGTTAAACGCCGGTTGTCAGACAGCCTGGTTGGATCATCATAACAGCCAGGTGCCTGTGTTGCCGCATATCAGAATTCAGCACATTAATGAACTTACTGCACTAATCTGATCACCGCCACTTTGCGCTACTGCGCGGCATCTTTTAACGCTTGCCTGTATTGCCTTGAGTAGTCGGCGGCATCCGCTGGATTTAGCCCTATGGAGTAGTGCGTTAACAGTTTAGACAGAAAGCGAGCATCAGAAAGTAATTGATTAAGGTTTTCAATTAACTGATGCGTTTCAACAGTGTTGTTGCAGGCAAGATATACCGGCGTCGTTTTGGCCGTTTCTTGCAATATAAAGCTACTAAAATCACTGGCATTAGCGACGTCATCCAGGCTAAATCTAAACATCACCGGGTATATCCACAGCCCGTCGACTCTATTGCGCTGTAACAAACTGACTGAACTATCAAAACGCAATAGAGGTAAAAAATGGTGCTGCTGTTCAATGGCATTGGGTACCGAGACATCTTGCTTCAGCGCTTCTAGCGTTGCCAATCTTGTCATTGGTGCGTGCCTGGCGATGTTCTGAAACGACAACTCCGCCCCTGCCTCCAACAGCGCCGTCAAGGTGCCAACAAGGAGGTTTGTCTTTGCAACATAAAGCCTGGGTCCTAAGTAAACCTGAGTGGGTAGTGAAAAAATCAAATGATCACGATCAGCTCTTTTCCGATAATTGACGATACAAGCGGGTAGCGGTTGCTGCAATGTTGCTGCAGCATCCGCTGTCGATGTGACAACAGACGTTAGAAAAGACTGCGGTAATTGCTGCTGCAATAATGAAAAAAAACCTAAGTCTTCTGTAGTTTCCTGCAACAAGTATTTATCTGGATTAAAAGACTTTGCAATCAATTGAATTTTTACAGGCCTAGCAGACTCATCGAGAAGTTTAACTTCAGTATTGGCATGGCTTTGCGCCAGTTGCTCGATGCCATCCTTTAACCCATTGTTCTTCATTGCTAAACGAATATACCGACCGGGATAAAGACTGCGCCGATATAACTGCGACTTAATGTCGTGTTGAAATACACCACTACTGACTTCGACAATAACGTCATATCGTTTTGCCTGAAGTAAAGACAGCACATTACTATCTACTGGAATGCGATCCACATCATTGTCAGCTAAAGTATAGGCTCTGGGCAGTTGTGCAATTTTGGCACCTGACAGCAAATCCACATCTTGCAGAGACAATGCGATAAGTGATGGTACATAGCTCACAACAATCTGGCTGAATATCCAGGAGTTTAAAGATGGCCTTGTAGTCAAAAGCAAATCTGCTTCAGCAGAGTTTCCGCTAGTAACAATACGGATATCCGCATTACTAATCTCAGCAACGCGCTGTATCAGCTTAAGTTGCTCTTGAGTTGAAATTTCGATGCCCGGCGTGTCAAACGCCAGTGTAAGCGTTGCCGCCTGTACTTGAGAGAAAACAATGAGCAGAGCCAAGAGTAACGTTCTAACCAATTTATCACCTTGTTTTCTAACGTTGCCGAGAGATAGCATGAGCTGTTTCTAATAGTTGCATCACGCTGGCTGTTATCCTTCCCGATTCTGTAAAAAGCTGTAATGTGATAAGTGCGGTACTGATTTTGAGAGTAACTGGTTATTTATCCACTAAATTTCCAGCTTAACTTGGCGCCTCGCTTTTGCCTGCTATAATGGCGACCATTGTTAATAGCGAGACGAACTAATGGATGTATCTTACCTGCTCGACGGGCTAAACGATAAACAACGCGACGCAGTGGCCGCGTCACCGCTGCACATGCTGGTGCTGGCTGGTGCAGGCAGTGGTAAAACCCGCGTACTGGTACATCGCTTAGCCTGGTTAATGCAGGTAGAACGGGTAGCGCCTTTTAGTTTGCTGGCGGTGACCTTTACCAATAAAGCCTCGCAAGAAATGCGCAGCCGTATTGAAAGCACCATTGGTGTTAGTTTAAACAACTTGTGGATGGGCACCTTTCACGGCTTATCGCACCGTATGTTGCGGGCGCACTATCAGGAAGCGGGCTTACCACAGGGCTTTCAGATCATTGACAGCGATGATCAGTATAGGCTGGTAAAGCGTGTACTAAAAGCATTAAACCTGGATGAGAAACACTGGCCACCCAAGCAAATTCAATGGTTTATTAATGCCCGCAAAGATGACGGCCTGCGCCCTGGGATGATTGACGCAGCAGGTGATTTTAGCCTGCAACAAATGGTAAAAATTTATGCCGCTTACCAGGATATGTGCGACCGGGCAGGCTTGGTAGACTTCGCAGAAATACTGCTGCGCAGCTTCGAGTTATTAAAGAAAAGTGCCGAAGTACGTGGCCACTATCAGCAACGTTTTCGCCATATACTGGTAGACGAGTTTCAAGATACCAACGCTATTCAATATCAATGGCTGCGTCTGTTGGCCGGTAGCACGGCCAAAGTGATGATTGTTGGCGATGATGATCAGTCTATTTAT
>Ga0100393_10001484_pt1 | contig 23708 bp, 25 predicted proteins | sample CryGeymeta201517_FD_81546 | JGI IMG/M metagenome (GOLD analysis project Ga0100393, IMG submission 81546) | Groundwater microbial communities from Crystal Geyser aquifers in Utah, USA - Crystal Geyser metaG 2015-17 | ecosystem: Environmental > Aquatic > Deep subsurface > Groundwater | place... | reverse complement strand
TGTACTAGCTCAGACTTGATCTGACAGTTACCAGTTTTTCACGGTGTCTGTCAGATTAGATTTGAGTCAGATTCTTCTGCACCCAAACCTGCTTTCCATCCAGCAAAGTATCCATTGGCGTTCTGCCATTGCACATCTTGCCCTGATGAGTTCGGTTATTGTTGTAATAAACCAGCCATTCGTCCAGATCTTTTTGTAGCTCTGCCAGGTCGCCATAGAGCTTTTTACGGAACGTAACCTGATAGAACTCCTGCAATATCGTCTTGTGGAACCGTTCACAGATCCCGTTCGTTTGCGGCGACATGGCTTTAGTTTTAGTGTGGTCGATGTCGTTGATCGCCAGATACAGCTGGTAGTCGTGCTGTTCTACTTTGCCACAGTATTCTGTACCCCGGTCAGTCAGAATACGCAGCACAGGCAAGCCCTGAGCCTCGTAGAATGGCAGCACTTTGTCGTTGAGTAAGTCTGCTGCTGTGATCGGCGTCTTGGTGGTATACAGCTTACAATGTGCGATTTTGCTGTAAGTATCGACGTAGGTTTGCTGGTAAATCCGGCCAACGCCCTTCAGGTTGCCAACATAAAACGTATCCTGCGAGCCCAGGTAGCCAGGGTGAGCAGTCTCAATCTCACCGCAGGCTTCATCGTCATGTTTCTTCTTCTCAAGCGCGGTAATCTGCGCATCAGTCAGTAGAATACCTCCCTGAGCAACCTTTGCTTCCAGCGCCTTTAAGCGCTTCTTAAAGTTCTCCAGATCGTGCCGTAGCCAGACAGAGCGAACACCGCTGCCAGAGACGAACACGCCTTGTTTACGTAGCTCATTACTGGTTCGATGCTGGCCATGAGCCGGATATTCGATAGCATAATCAATAACCGCTTTTTCGATGGTTTCATCCACTCGGTTTTTGAGATTCGGCGCTCTGCGGCTTTTATCGATGAGGGCATCAACGCCACCTTCAGCCACAAGTTCCTGATAGCGATAAAACGTATCCCGTGACACGCCCATAACCTTGCAGGCTTTTGAGACGTTATTAAGCTCCTGAGCTAAATTCAGCAGCCCAGCCTTGTGTTTAATTATCGGATTGTTAGTATGCAGCATGAGAGTTACCTTTTGTTTTTGATTACGGATTCGACACCCATATCAAAACTGGTAACTCTCATCTTTTCAAGTAGATGTGTCAGATCAAGTCGGGACTAATACAGATAATCAGCATCCTGGCATTAGCAAATCCTGGCGCGATAACTGGACAAGGCTGAGTGTATTCTTCGACTATCCACCGGAGATACGCAAAGTGATTTACACCACCAACGCCATCGAATCACTCAATGCCAGCCTGCGTCAGGTCACAAAGACCAGAAGGTCATTCCCCAGTGATGATGCAGTACTGAAATTGCTATATCTGGCTTTACACCAGATTGCTAAAAAGTGGACAATGCCACTGCGAGATTGGAAGCCTGCCATGACGCAGTTTATGATCATGTACGGTGACCGAGTATCGTTATGATAAACAGCCACTTACACAGAAGATTTTATAGTCTCGTCCTGACAGTTTCTCTGTTCATCTCTATTCTTCAGGTGTGTATGAAGCAACCTTGTCTAAATCTACGCCAAAGTAGAAGCATAACTTATCCAGAACGTCGGTAGTAGTGTTATAGCCTTTCTGATTAGCAACTTTTGATAGTGTGGTTCTGTGGATCCCAGTGCTTTTGGCGATTTCGTCAAAGGTAATCCGTCTGTCTTCTGTGAACTCTTTATCTGCAATTAGCTCTTTGAGCCTGAATCTGATCATCGTTTAACTCCCCCTGTGCCAGCTCATTCTACATCAAAAAAGCCTGTTACTCATCATTTGATGTATAAAGTCTACAAAAGAAGCTTGACAATGACATTTATATGCGCATAATGTTGAGTATACGCTACAAATGTTCATTAGGGGGTGCTAAAGATGCTTAAAGCCTACTCGGTAGCAGAAGAGCTTTCCAAGCTCATCAATTATGACCCGCGGACAATCGACGAAAGGCTAGAAGATCACGTTCTGTTTGAGTGCGTTCACAACATCCGTCCTTTTGGTGGCCGCAAGATTTTGTATATCTGGGAAGCTATCCAAAAAGACATCGCAAAACCGCAAACACAGGTATGTATTCCAATGGCAAACGGAGGTATGGCTCATGGGTAGTATCAGAGTAAGAGGGTCTGGAAACCTGCAAATAGATTTCCGGTATATGGGTACACGCTGTCGCGAGCAGACAGCCTTACCTGATTCGGCGGCTAATCGCAAAACGCTGGAAAAACTTATCCAGAAAATTGAAGCAGAAATTCTACTGGGGACTTTTGTCTACAGCAGTTATTTCCCCAACAGCAAAATGGTTGTGCGGTTTGAAAAGCATCAACAGCGTTTGCTGGCTGGCAACAGAGCAGAGCGTTTGCCTACCTTTGAGCAGTTCGCCGTTATCTGGATGGATGAGGTGCAGGTGAGCTGGCGCGATTCCTACCGTAAAACGATGGCCATCTTAGTGGGTAACCGGCTAGTCCCATATTTTGGCAAAATGGAGGTCGACCACATCACCAAGGCTGATTTGATCCAATTTCGCGCCACACTCGCCAAAGTTCGTCGCGAAAACGGAGAGCAGAATTCAGCAGGTTACATTAACCGCCATCTAAAAGTTGTCCAGATGATCCTAAGCGAAGCAGCCGACCGGTATCAGTTTACTGCGCCCAAAAGGTTAAAACCACTGAAAGTACAGAAAAGTGATGTCGATCCGTTCACTCTGGATGAGGTGGAACGTTTTCTGATGCAGGTACCATTGCAGTTTGTGGATTATTTTATTGTGCGCTTTTTTACCGGTATGCGCACAGGCGAAATTGATGGCCTGAAATGGCGCTTTGTTGATTTTGACCGGGGCATTATTTTAATCCGCGAAACCTGGGTTGGGGGCAGGGCGGAGTACACCAAAAATGACGGCTCACATCGTGAAATTGTGATGTCGCAACCGGTGCGTGAGTCATTAAAAAGGCAATTTGACGTGACAGGGAAGGGGGCGTTTGTGTTTGCCAGCCGAAATGGCACGCCTTTCAGTCATAGTAATATTACCCAGCGAGTTTGGTACCCCACGTTACAGGCTTGTGGCCTGCGTGAACGGGTGCCTTATCAAACCCGTCATACCGCCGCCACGCTTTGGCTGGCTGCGGTTGAGAATCCTGAATGGATTGCCAGCCAGGGGGGGCAAAAGACGACAGAAATGCTGTTTCGTGTTTCCAACCGTTTTGTTGCCAACCTGACACATCAAGATAACTCAGCCTTTGACTCGTCATTAAAAGCTCACCGCACTGGAGGTGCCAAATGAACCAGATCGAACTTTCACCTATGTATCGACAGCAGGTCCTCGATAACACTTTCAGGAAAAAGGTCCGGCAGTTAACGCTGCATCTCATCACAGTGCTACGTATCGATGCGCATGGGCGCCAGCTAGCGGCATTCATTTACCCAGGTGAGCACCTGGACAATACCGAGCTGGTGTATGACTGGGTAAAGCAAGAGTGTTGTTGTATCAGCTGTGTGCGCGAAATCGAGTTTAAGACGCTGCAGCGCAATTTTGTGCGCTGGCTGCTGGACCATGATGTGCCGATGGGAGAAGTGCAATGAACGATACGACCTTGTTTTACACCCCCATCCACGTCTGGCTTGGCAATTTTATCACGGCTGAACAAGTAACAGAGTTTAACTATGTTAAGCAAATTAAAGGCGTACACCAGCGCTTTTTATACCCTTACACACGCCAGGGACGCTATGGTTTTCAACAACTGTACAGCGTTGAGCAGCAGGCGTTTTGCCAAATGCTTGCGCACCAAGGCTGCATTGCCTCGGCCTTGCTATTCGGGTTTAGTTTGTCTGCTGATTATAGGGTTAGCCGCCGTATTATTTGCATTCAGAATGCTTATGATTATTTGTTTTTGGGGATGGAGGGGCTACTGCAATGTTCCGGTGACAACAGCTTTCTGGACGAGATTGAGCCGTTTCTGGACAGCCCTTTGTTTTACCAGATTTGTGAGTTTCTGGTAGAGAAAAGCCAGCTGTTTGGGGGCGCCGAATACCTGCACCATCCGGTTATCGAGTTTTGCCGGGCGCTGACGCTTAGTGCAGAAGCCGCAGGTCAATTTCATTAAGTCAATTAAGGAGCTGTTATGCAAATATTAACGCCAATTTCGTCTTATCAAACGCGGCAAAACAATGAAATTATCCTGATTGACTCCGGCCGATTAGCAGAGTGGTATGGTCTGGAAAAAGATGTGCCCAAGGTGGTTTGCAAAACCTGTATTCGTGGCGATCTTGACGCGGGCTGGAACCTGTATATTCAGGAAAACAATCAATACACCTGGTTAGTGGGGGCTAAAGCCGGTGCGGATATGCAGGAGCCGCTTGATGTGATACCCCTAGTCGGTCACAAGCTGATGCTGATGTCCTGGCAGAAGCTGGTATTTCGCTGCTTGGGAGAGTCCTGCTACGGTGTGTCGTTTATCGACCTTACCGGGAGAGTTCCACACTAACTGTTTTTAAATAGTCACTCTGAACCCATCCGGCATGCATCAAGGTGTGCCGGATGATTTAGTATATTTGGTGGGAAATGATTTAAAGTAATTCGTTATCAATATACGCTATTCTTTCCTCAAATTTACGAGCTTATATGAATGATCGGAAGACAGCATTATGTTCATATGGGAAAAATAAAATTAAAGCTCGCTTAATTTAATCAATGCCTTTATCTTGGTTAGCATTAGCTTACACTAGCCAGCTTTTGTGTGAGTCAGGGATAGTCCAGACCCACATTACCATAACAGCTAATCCACTGAGAAAATTAAAGTTTGAGTTTCTTTTTACCGACTGAAATTTTGCACTCAGTGAGCCTGTCAACAGCATTGCTGGCATGGTTCTGATTCTAAAGGCCAGCTGCCCCGCTGCCAGAATACAATGGCACCATTTACTTAAAAGTCCCGATTATCCAGTTATAAAAAAAAACAGACACTTAATGCGCCTGTTGTTATTCAGAATATCGCACCAGAATTAACGATTATTAACGCTGTTCAAAACCCAATTATATTTGGTATAGCGCACCGTCAACTGCTGCTGATTAAGCATTTCCTGTTGGTTATGGTCATTCGTTAGCGCGTCAGCGTAGCTGGCCATGTAAAGCTGTATATTGCCGAAGTCCTGTTTATACCAGTCAAATATTTTGGATAAATTCAGCGTAGTTCCACTAATGTTATTTTTTTCGCGATCACTTAGAAAACTGATCATTTGTTGTTCCAGCTGTGCAGATAACACAGCAGCCTGGAATGCTTCTGCTCTGAGCTTGGGGCAGCTTAGCGCCGCGCAAACCAATGCCGCGTGAATACGAGGTTCATTAAAATCGACGCGAATTTTCTTATGTTCCAACCAGTCAAGAGTTCGGCGCTTATTCAGTAAAGTATAAAACGCATTGTCCCACGGTGAGCTGAAAAAACCACCTAAATCGCGAATTGAACGGGCATCACCGCTGGCAAACTTGTCATGGTTTTCAACAATCAGTTTTAAGGTAAAGGCGTTATAGGCGTTGATGAGAAATGCAAGTTTCTCAGCCGGTGTCCATTGCTGGTATTGCTCAGCACTTACCTCAGATAAGGTGGCCAAATACTGTTGAAGTGGTAATGGCCTCGCTGCCAGCGCGGCGTAGTCGACCACTGATTTTAGGCCATTATCATATTCAACGACATGCTGTTGCAGGATTTTGGTATAAGACTGGTGGCTGTGATCAAAGGGTAGCGCCTGAGCTGCCCCTATCGTTAACAAGAATCCTGCTAAATATTGCAACATAAAGTATTACCTGGCATCGATGGCTTATTTAACACTTAGTCGGGTGTCGTAATCACGCAGTATAAATAACGCGATGCACGCTGCCAGCATAGGCCATGCGGCGAAAAAAAGCAGGTTATTAAAGGCATCAATATATTGTGGTATTGACGATAAAGTTGAGACGGTATGCATTACCATAATCAGGCCATAGGTTATAGTTTTCCAGAGCCCTGCTAAAAATGCTCCGCATAAAATAAGCTGTAAGGTGCCAAGTGCATAAGACAACATCTCTGAAAGCCCGTCTATACCGTAAAACTTTGCAAATACTGCTGCAGAGTGTTGCGGGTTTACCAGCTTGTCTAACGCCCAGACAAACATCACAATAAATATTCCAACCCGCAACAGCAGCAGTGCCCAGGGTAATTTTTGTTCTAATGAGCTTTCCATAAAGCGATCCTTAATTAATGCAGCTGTTAGCCGTTACAACCATGCTCTGACGATTAGCTAAACTTCTTAAAAGGTTCATCGATAGGCGTTTGCGCTACCGCATTGGTATAGTTACTCATGGTTTTTTGCGCGATACCCAAAATGACTTCGAGTACCTGACGATTATGGTACCCTGCGTCAAAAAATGCTGTTAAATCGCTTTTCGTCACTTGTCCCCGCTTGTCCAGCATAGCCAGCGTAAATACACGCAATGCCTGAAGTTTGCCATCACTCAGTTTATCGCCAGCTTTAATTTTTTTGGTAATATCGTCATCGGCACCCATTTGTTTTGCAATAGCAGTATGAGCAGGTACGCAGTAATGACAATTGTGGTATACATTAATGGTTTGCCACACCACGGTTAATTCATTTTTATTAAAACTGCTATCAGCAAACAGCTGATGACTTTGCTGATATGCGGCTAACAGGCCCGGTGCCTCAGCAAAAACAGCATGCAGATTGGGTATCATACCAAAGGCTTTTTCAGAATTTGCCAGTAACGGCTTGCTGCCTTCTGGCGCTGAGTCTGTATCGTGAAGTTTAAAGTCTGTCATTAACTTACCCCTTAATTACGCAACGTGTTAAGTAATCTTAGGAGTAAATTACCCGTCAGGGGAAGGGGTTGGTCAGGGGGCTGGTGTTTTAGTGGCTTATTCCGGTGTTTTGATGGTGAAAAGTGCTGATATTGGTTCAGCGTTGTTGTCTGTAATCACTTGCAGAGACACCGGCATACTTTTTAAAAAACCGGCTAAAGGCGGTTGCGGATTGGTAGCCCAATTGTTCGGCAACGAGTTCCAGTGGCAAGGTACTGCTTCTCAGTAAACTTCGTGCGCGCTGCAGTCGAAGTTGGTCAACCAGCTTTTTGGGGGCTAATCCCAGAAGTTTATGGCAGCGCTCGGCAAAAGCGCTGGGCGATAAAAACACCAATTTGGCCATGTTATCGACCGTCCAGTCGCCGCCAGGCTCGTCAATAATAGCCAGTACCAGTGTTTTTAAATGCTTGTCTTTTAATGCCGCTAGCGGCCCGGTCAGCTCTTTGTTTTCCATGATAACAGCGCGCAGTAAATGGATAGCCAACACGTCACTTAAGCGTTGAATAACAGCCTGTGCTCCTGCGCTGGCTTGTTTTGTTTCAGCCCTAATCATACTGATAACAGATTGCAAGGTGTCAGCTTGCTGGTGTTGGTTCAGAATAATCCAGGGAGGTAATAACCGAAATACAGTATCGGTAGTTGCAGAAGGGCTGTGAATGTCATAGCACACCACGCCATGCTGTTGATGTTCGATCTGGCAATAACGGGCAATATCGGCTGCAGATGAGGGGCCGGCAATAGGTGAGCGACTTAGAAAATGCGATATGCCCTGATTAACAAAAATAACGTCGCCGCCATGCAACGAAATAGAATCGTTTTTATCTGCTGAAAAGCCAACCCAGCAATCCCCCTGCGTTACCAGGTGTATGGCCGCGTGCTCCGGGTGTTGCGCCAATAAGGTCCAGTCACCACAGAGTCCTGATTGAAAATGAAACTCTGTGCCCTGCGCTACCTGATTAAGCAAATCATCCAGACCATCCGGTGTTTTAGTCGTGTCTTCGGGTGCTTTCATCATGTGCAGAGCAGTTTTCTGATGTCATCATATTGCTAGTTAATCATTATGCTGCTGTTTGGTAAAGGGGGGCGCCGTGTTTTGACGATATCTTCTGTAACGCTGGCCAGACCGCACCCGGCTATTGTTGGTAAAATGGTGCCTTTTTTGCAACAAATAGGCATAACGGTAAGTCAGGTTACTGTCGCCAGTGACTTACCAGGGTTAATAACACTACATACCGACGCTGTGGTTATTTCTCTTGCACACACCTCGACTGTACGTATATCCGTGGAGTATGTAATGCGCGAAGTGATGCGGCTCAACCCTAATGTGGTGTTAATTTTTTCAAGTGAACTGCCGCTGCATAAAAAGCAAAAAAACCTACAATATCTGCTATCGGCATATTTTAGTGCTATCGATATCGTCAGTGTCGATAGCGTGCCGGCGCCGTTATCGAATGCAATCCATCGTTGCCTGTACATTTGTAGCACCGATTTAGATAGTCAAGCACGCCGTCACACGTTAACGGCCACACTAAGAAACTGGTAAGGAAAAGTAATGAAACGAGTGCTGATTTTTAGTCTGTTGCCCTGGTTTGCATATACTCAGGAGTCTATGGAAGTCATTGAAGTTATTGGCCGTGATACCAGCAGAGTTATGTTGCCAGCAGAAGATCGAACCGAAGGGTTATTCGGGCTTAACCAGCGGATGAAAGACATTCCTCGGGCTGCAACCATTATTAATGAAGATTTAATGCGTGCTGCCAATATTGAAACGTTGCATGATATTGTCCGCTTCACACCCAATAGCTATGGAGCTGCTGGTTTTGGTAACCCGTCGTTGCCCACCTTACGGGGGCAGCTTGGTGAGTTGTTCCAGTTAGGAATGCGTCGTCAGGCCGGCAACAATGGCTTGGGTATTCCTTTGTCGTTTAATGCTATTGAAGGTATGGCAGTAGTTAAAGGCGCACCACCGGTCATGCTTGGCACCACCCAGCGGGTTGGCGGTTTTGTCAATCTGCAGCCTAAAACGGCAAAAGTAAATCAGCCTAAAACCAGTGTTGAAGGGAAATGGGGCCAGTGGGATCAGTATCGTCTGCAGCTAGACCATAATATGGTGCTGGAACAAGATAAACAGGCGCTGAGAATTAGCGCTGAATACATCGATGAGGGTAGCTTCTACAACTATCATCATCATCGTAGTGATGATGTGCTTGTTGCCTATAAATGGCAGCCCAGCAGTGACACTACGCTGGATATTTCGCTGGAGTATTACGATGTAGCCTGGACCGACAACGCCGGTTTTAACCGGCCAACCCAAAATCTGATTGATCATAATCTCTATATTACCGGCCAGGGTGTGCAGCCGAATGGCTCAACGGTACCAGGGGCAGGAGCCATAATAAGCCCAAGCGGCGAAATACGAATTGACCGCAGTAATACCTTGACCGATCCCCTCGATAGCAACACGGCAGAAACAACCTTACTGCATGCCAAGCTGCAACACTGGTTAAGCGATGACATAGTGCTGGTTAACCGCAGCTATTATCAGTACCTTAGCCGCGAGGGCATTAACCAGAACAGCTTTGTTGAAATTATTGATGCTGCGCATACTTTTGAAAACCGCACCGAGCTGCACCTAGACCAAAAAACCATCCTCGGGGTTAGCCTGCGTATTAATGACGTATTAGGTTACAGTCAATTTACCACTGAAGCTGACAATCCCATTGATTTAAGTGGCCCGCTGAGTAACCGGCGCATTCCATTAACCCCGGCGCAGCAAGCCCGTTTAATTGAGCTGCGTCCGGGTGTCTTTGTTTCACCGGGGGCTCAATACGATATCACCGGCGATGGCGTGGGTGATTTTAATATCTCAGATACCACCGATTCGACCAGTTACCAGTGGGGTTTATTTGCCCAGCATAAAATGAACCTGACAACAAAATGGAGTCTGACGGCTGGTGTACGGGCCGACTATTATGACGTTAGCGCAGCAGATCCACTGCCGCCTGTTGGAGAAATAGCAAAATCTGATAGCCATAGGCAGTGGCTGACTGCCGCCAGCTTAGCACTGCAGTATGAATGGCACGACGACTTAACCTGGTATGCCACAGCTCACCAGGGCGATTCGACCTCAAACTCCATGGCCGGTGGCACCGTGCTAAATGGTGTCGGTATTATTGACCCGCAAAACTTTGCTACTGAAAACACCTTGTATGAAATGGGGGTAAAATATGCGCCGGCCAATGCCCGTTGGTATGCTGATGCCACCCTATTTGAACAAACCCGTAGTTTGCGCAACCGCGATGGCTCTAACAGTGGTATTGCCACCACAGGGCTTGAACTGCAATGGCATTATGCAGCAGAGCAGGGCTACTGGCTAACGCTGGCTGCCGGTTACTTTGCGGCTAACTGGGATAACTCAGCCTCGTTTCAGGAGACGGGCCAGGTTGCTGACGCCTTTGATAATTCGCGGCCAGATATTATCGCTGGCACCGGAGTGGGCTCACCTGGTTTTACCTCATTTGAGGTTTCTGATCAGCGCTTGCAGGGGTTGCCCGAAGTGCAGCTGTCAATGGTCGCGGGTTGGCAAATCACTGAACAATGGTCTGTCGGTGGCGATGTGAGTTATACCAAACACTATCCGCTGGATTTTTTACAAACGGTGTTTATTCGCGATCAGCATCTGCTGAATGTTTATAGCCAGTATCGTTTCAGCCAGCAGCTATCGGCCAGGTTAACGATGTTTAATGCCACCGATCAGGATAACTGGGCACCGGTATTCGAGGGCGGTTTTTTTGGCGCCACCTTGGTGTTTCCGTCACAACCGCGTCATGTGCAGTTAAGTGCGCGCTATACTTTTTAAGGCTATCCGATTATGTCATTGAAAAAAATACTGTTGGTACTGATTATCGTCGCCCTGGTTGTTAGCGCGCTGGTTTTTGATGTAGGCCAATACCTGTCACTGGAGGTATTAAAAGAACGGCAGCAGCAACTTAACCAACTATTTAATAATAACCCGTGGACGATGTTTGCTATTTGCTTCGCCATTTACGTTATTGTGACCGCGCTATCGCTACCTGGTGCGGCCATACTTACGCTGGCCTCAGGTGCAATATTTGGTTTGGGTTGGGGATTGTTATTGGCTAGTTTTGCCAGCTCTTTAGGCGCATTATTGGCTTTTCTTAGCGCGCGTTTTGTTTTACGGGACTGGGTAGAGCAGAAATTTGGTGAGCGCTTAAAAACAATTAATAGTGGTATGAAACGCGATGGTGCGTTTTATCTGCTGAGCTTACGCCTGGTACCAATATTGCCATTTTTTGTGATCAACCTGGCAATGGGCTTAACCCAGATTAAAAGCTGGACCTTTTACTGGATCAGCCAGCTCGGCATGCTGCTGGGGACGTTAGCCTATGTTAACGCCGGTACGCAGTTAGCCCAGATCCAAAGTCTGAACGATGTGTTGTCGGCCAATTTGTTGGGTGCTTTTGCACTACTGGGCATTATGCCACTGATTGCCAAAATGATCTTAGGCTACCTTAAGCGCAAAAAAGTGTATAAGGGCTACAAAAAGCCAGCTTCGTTTGACAATAATCTGCTGGTAATTGGTGCAGGTTCAGCAGGGTTAGTTAGTGCGTATATTGCGGCGGCTGTTAAAGCTAAAGTTACCCTGATTGAGCGTGAAAAAATGGGTGGCGATTGCCTGAATACTGGCTGCGTACCATCTAAAGCGCTGCTGCACGTTGCTAATAATGTTTATCAGGCCAAAAATAGTAGCCATCTGGGAATTAACATTAACGATGTGACTGTCGACTTTCCACAGGTGATGCAACAGGTACAGCGGGTAATTGCCCAAATAGAGCCGCACGATTCTATTGAACGTTATCAAAAGCTGGGCGTAAATGTTGAAATCGGTTCGGCCAGAATTGTGTCGCCCTGGCAAGTCGAAATTACTCAGCATGGTCAAACTCGAACCATTACCAGTCGTGCCATTATTGTTGCGACCGGAGCGCGCCCGCTGGTGCCGGATTTTCAAGGCTTAGATCAGGTTGATTATTTAACGTCAGATAATTTATGGCAGCTGGACGCCTTACCTAAACGTTTGCTGGTGCTCGGTGGCGGCCCTATTGGCTGTGAGCTGTCGCAAGCTTTTCAGCGTTTAGGCTCTGAGGTTAGTATTGTTGAAATGGGCAACCGGCTACTTGGGCCAGAAGATGAAGATAGTGCAGCATTGTTAACACAGCAGTTGCAACGTGAAGGCATTACCATATTAGCGGGGCATAAAGCTAAGCGGTTTGAGCAACATGATGGTAAGCCGGTATTAATAGCTGAGCACCAGGGTGAAGAGATTGTATTGCCGTTTGACCGAGTATTAATTGCGCTCGGCCGCCAGGCCAATCTCAGCGGGGTGGGCCTTGAGGAACTGGGCATAAAAACGGAGCGCACTATTAATACCAACGAGATGCTACAAACCAACTATCCGAATATTTATGCCTGTGGTGATGTGGTAGGCCCATATCAGTTTACCCATGCTGCTGCGCATCAAGCCTGGTATGCAGCCGTCAACGCGTTATTTTCGCCGTTTAAATCTTTCAGGGTCGATTATTCGGTGATCCCATGGGTAACCTATACCTCACCGCAGGTCGCGAATGTGGGCTTAACCGAACAGCAAGCAACGAAAAACGCGACGCCTTATGATGTGACTACTTTTGACATCAGCGATTTAGATCGTGCCATTGCTGATGATGTGGCTTATGGCCGGATAAAGGTATTAACCTCGCCAGGCAAAGACAAAATTCTGGGCGTAAATATTGTCGGGCCGCAGGCTGGTGAGCTATTGGCAGAATATGTGCTGGCAATGAAACATGGCATCGGCTTAAATAAAATTCTTGGCACTATCCACAGCTATCCCACGTTAGCAGAGGCCAATAAATATGTAGCCGGTGAATGGAAGCGGGCGCATGCACCAGAGGGTGTGTTACGCTGGGTGGCAAAGTTTCATCAATGGCGACGGAATTAACCATGCGCGCGCTCGGAGCCTGCGTCTTGCTGGCATTTACCTTACTGTTTGCTGTGATAGCCTGCCAGCCGTTGTCGCCGCGCCAGCCGGTATTGTTTTATGCCTGGGGTGGTAACCCTGCGGTGAATGACTATCTGCGCTGGGCGGCAGATGAATTGTATCAGCAAGATATCGAGCTACGCCATGTCAAAGTGGCTGATATCGCCGACGTGGTAAAACAGTTAACCAAAGGGCAGAGTAATGCGGATTTAATCTGGATTAACGGTGAAAACTTTCAGGCGTTAAAAGCTGCCGGCAAATTGCACCAGATCAGCGGTGATATTAGCCAACTAGCGAACGTTAATGACAAACTGAACTGGCAAACCGACTTTGGTGAGGCGGTCGAGGGCCTGGAAGTACCATGGGGGCTTGCCCAGTTTCATTTGCTTAGTTGCTCGCAATGCCTGCAGGGCAATAGCGTTAGCGCGGTACAATTGCTCGCCTATGCCGCTGAGCATCCGGGTAAAATCAGTTATCCTAAACCGCCTGAATTTCATGGCACCACCTTTTTAAAAGCCTTGCTTTTATCTCTGAGTGACACGCCAGAGCTATTTCATCAACCGGTTTCCGCCTCAGCTGAGCAGCTTACAGCGCCATTATGGCACTATCTCGAGTTGCTGCACCCGCATTTATGGCAGCAAGGTACCAATTTTCCAGGTTCTGCCGCCGAGCAGCTGAACTGGTTCGCCAACGGCGTACTGGATATAGCGGTGAGCTTTAACCCGAATGAAGCGGCAACCCTGGTAAAGCAGGGCCGTATTCCCGCAGGTACCGCCAGGCTGACTCTGGGCGCGGCAGCCATTACAAATCATCATTACCTGGCAATACCTACATCAGCTGCCAATAAACAGGCGGCGTTACGTGTTATTGAGTTTATGCTGAGCGAAAAAGCGCAGCGGCGCAAAGCTCAGCTCGATGGCTGGGGCGATCCGCCGGTTATCACCATACCTGATGCTAATGCCCCCTCATTATTACCGGTGGCAGACGAGTTTGATGCCAGTTGGCAACCCTATCTGGAGCACGCATGGTCAGAGCGCTTTCAGTAGCCGTATTGCTGATACTGGTGGTAATGCCCCTACTGGCGGCATTGCCGGCGCTGTTTTTTGCCGGGCAAGGCGCTGGCATCCGGGCTAACTGGTCACTCTGGTTGGTGCCCGTTAGCCAAACAGTGCTGCTAACTATTTCGGTAACCTTGCTGGTGTTACTTTCTGGACTGGCTATTGCCAGACATATTGGCGACAGCCGTGGTTTTGCGGTTATTAGTGTCCTGTTATCTACACCGCATGTGGCATTTGCGGTGGGTATTATGCTGCTGCTAAGTCCCAGTGGTTATTTAACCCGCCTGGTACATACGTTATTACACACCTTACCCACACCACCCGCTGGCTGGCCATTACCTGAGAAGTCGGTGCTGACCCTGGCTATCGTGTTGCTGCTAAAAGAAATACCCTTTTTACTGCTGATCGCCAGCACTCAGTTGCGCCAGCTGCCTTATCAGCAGTGGTTGCTGCAAGCACAAAGCCTGGGCTGGTCGGCCCGGCGGGCATGGTGGTTGCTGGTCGTGCCGGCCCTTTTGCCACGGCTGAAGTTGGCGCTGGCCGCAATTGTAATTTATACCCTGTCAGTGGTAGATATCCCTTTGCTGCTTGGCCCTAACATGCCGGGGGTACTTGCCACCGTAGTATATCAGCAGCATTATAAGTGGAGCGCTGATAATCAGGCGGTAATCGGAGTCTGGTGGCTGTTGTTGTTAAGTGCCGTGCTGTTTTTGCTGTTGCAGGGTTTGCTGTCCGGCTATCCGCCCTTGGTTCGACTGGCTCGCAATCACTGGCAAAAAACCAGCCGATGGCGTTGGCATTTGTCCGCTGGCATGGGGTTTTTGCAAGTTGGCGCCGGATTATCATTGTTGGTGTTGGCGGCATTACTGATGGAAAGTTTTGCCGGCGCCCGTTTTTACCCTGCGCTGTGGCCGCAGCAATGGCAGGCCAGCCGCTGGTTAACAGAATGGCCTTATATCTGGCCATTACTGCTAACCAGTGGCTGGCTGGCGCTGATAAGTGCCGCTTTAGCTACCGCGGCAGCCATTGCCGTGCTGGAGCATCAGCGGCGGACTAAAAACCGCTCTATGCATTGGTTACCGCTGTTAATGTTGTTTATTCCGCAATTGGTGTTAGTGCTTGGCTGGCAGAAATTAGCTGGTGCCGGCTCAAGCGGGCCGATGCTGATTTGGTCGCATGTGGTATTTTGCTTTCCGTATACCTATTTGGTGTTACATGGTGCCTGGGTTAATGTCAGTGACCGCTGGCTTTATCAGGCGCAAAGCCTGGGTTACAGCTATCGTCAGGCCTGGTGGCAAGTGTTGCTGCCAATGCTAAAGCATGCTGTGTTCAGCGCTTTTGCAGTCGCGTTTTCCGTTAGTATTGCCCAGTATTTGCCCACGCTCTGGCTTGCCGGGGGCACCTTACCTACTATTACCACTGAGGCTGTTAGCATTGCGTCTGGCGGTGACTGGCGTTTAGCGTCGTTGTACGCGTTGATGCAAGCGCTGTTACCGTTGGTTATGTTCACGTTATTGTTAGGCCGTAAAACCAAACAGCAGGCTATTGATGTTGCGCATTAAATCATTACGTATTTCGCAGCACCAGCAGACAAGTCAGCAGACACTGTTGTTGGCGTTGCCGCAGTTAACCATCAATGGCGGTGAGATAGCTACGCTTATTGGCCCCAGTGGCAGTGGTAAAACTACGCTGCTGCGCTGGGTGTTGGGAGAGCCGCTTGTCGGGTTTGAGCAGCAAGGTGAACTTTGGTTAAATGACCAGCGTATTGACCATTATCCTATTCATCAGCGCAAAATTGGCTTGTTGTATCAGAAAGGGGACTTATTTCCGCACTTATCGGTAAAAGAGAATTTGCTGTTCGCTCTGCCGCGAAAGTATAACAAGCAACAAAAGCAGCAGCGCTCAGAGCAGGCATTAGCAACGATTGAGCTGACATCAAAGCGCAATGCTATGCCGCATCAGCTTAGCGGTGGTGAACAAAGCCGCATTGCCTTAATTCGTTCTTTGTTAGCAGAGCCCGAAGCATTGTTGTTGGATGAACCCTTTTCAGCTCTGGACACCGGTCTAAGAGCCAGCATCCGGCAATGGACGTTTGCCCAGATTAAACAGCGAAACATCCCGGCTTTACTGGTCACGCACGATGAGTTTGATCACGGTGACGGCCCCATTATTAATTTAGGAAATCAACATGCTTGATCCCATCTTAAACCCGTTATCACAGCGAATTTTAAAACCGTTTGCTGGCTGGTTAGTGGCCCGCAATGTTAGCGCGGATCAGGTGACCCTTTGCGGTTTTGTGATCGGAATGCTGGCCGTGCCGGCCCTGGCTTTTGAACACTACACCCTAGCGCTGGTATTTATTTTACTAAACCGGTTAAGCGATGGCCTGGATGGGGCCGTTGCCAGAGCAACCCGCACCACTGATGCCGGCGGCTATTTAGATATTGTCTTAGACTTTATTTTTTACAGCGCCGTGGTACTGGGTTTTTTGTTGGCTAACCCATCACAAAATGCGGTTGTTGCCGGTGTGTTGCTGGTCACGTTTATGGGCACTGGCGCAACGTTTCTGGCGTTTGCGGCTATTGCCGCCAAACGTGGTATTGATAATCTGCAATATCCGAACAAATCACTGCATTATATGGGGGGGGTAACGGAGGGGTTCGAAACTATTGTCGCCTTTGTGCTGTTTTGTTTGTGGCCTGCCCAATTTCCATTGTTAGCCGGGGTCTTTGCCGCGGCTTGCTGGGTAACCGCCGTTACCCGGTTGTACAGTGGCTATCAGATGATACGACCTGACCAGGCGAAGCAGTATAAGCAGGAGAACTAATGGAACTGATTGTCCGCTTGGGTATTTTTGTGGGTGTGCTGGGCCTGATGGTTGCCTGGGAGTTTTACGCGCCCAAACGCCAATCCCGTTATAGCAGGATGCAGCGCTGGCCGGCGAATCTGGGCATTGTGGCTATTGATACGATATTGGCCCGGTTGCTAGTGCCTGCAGGGGTTGTAGGTGTCGCAATGTATGTCGGCCAGCAGGGCTGGGGTTTATTTAACCTGCTTAACTGGCCAGCCTGGCTTAGCGTTATTATCAGTGTGGTGCTGCTGGATATTGCCATTTACTGGCAGCACCGGGCATTTCACTACTATCCCATACTGTGGCGGTTACACCGCATGCATCATTCGGATCCCGATTTTGATGTTACTACCGGTTTGCGCTTTCATCCTTTAGAAATTTTGTTAAGTTTAGCCATTAAAGGCGTGGCGGTGCTTATTCTTGGCGCGCCGGTTACGGCGGTCATTATTTTTGAGGTGGTATTAAACGCGTGCTCAATGTTTAATCATGGTAACGTCGAGCTGCCAAAGCGGGTAGAGCGATGGGTGCGTAAAATACTCATTACTCAGGAGTTACACCGTATCCATCACAGCACCTTAAAGCACGAAACCAATTCTAATTATGGTTTTAGCGTGTCGTGTTGGGACCATTTATTTTTAAGTTATACCGATAAACCGCAGGCGGGCTCTGACAATGTGGACATTGGTCTGGATAATTTACGTGATCAAAGCCTGACCACTAAATTGTCAGGTCTGCTGAAAATGCCTTTCAATAATCCGTTGTAGCGCATTAAAAGCCGTCATTATCGCGAAGTACAGTCAGTTTACAGCTGACTATGCTACTTTTACATGCAGAGTAATAAACCATGCGATGGATATAAACTTAGCGTGAGAATGTACTACAGACGAGGACAAACTTGTGAGCGCTAGCGCGGGCGATTATTTTTCATAACTGTTGAAGTGACAAAAAGAAGGTAGTGACGCCTCAATTGATCAAATAAAAAGGAACAATTTTCCGCGTCAGGGTGCTAGTTAAAAACAGTTTGTCTTTTTTAATCAACCAGCTCCTGCTTCAACATTGCTCTGGCCCTGAACAATCTGGTATTTACTGTGTTTACATTCAACAATAATATCGCTGCAATTTCATCACTGCTGAAGCCCAGTAACACTTGCATCACCAAAGGTTCGCGATATTCTGCAGGCAATTTCGCTAAGTGGCGGCGCAATTGAACTTGCTGATACTGACTCTCGGAAGATGCGGCATCACTGCTGATCTCAAGGTCATCGATATCAACGAATTCAACTCTTTTACGACTAAATCGACGGGCATTTTCACGCCGCAATATGGTCATCAGCCAGAACTTAGCAGCAGCTGGGTCTGTTAAACTTTCTAAACTTTTCCACGCACGCAAATAGGTTTCTTGCACTACATCCAAAGCGCTATCACGATCTCCACACAGCCAAAAAGCGAACCGGTAAAGGTCGGCGTGAAATACATGTACTAACTGCTGATATTTTTGTGTCTTAGTTACAACTTTGTCAGGTTCAATAGCAATCTCAGAGACAGTGCGAAGTGGTTGCATACAGGGCGCGCGTGTTTTTCATTAGCGATATAACTGTATAACCCAAATTGAACGTTCATTCAAATTAAAGTTTAAAAAAAGCCATATCTAACATCGATATGGCTAAGCTCCTGCCTGGAGAGACTAACGTCTCATAAACCTTGATACCCAGTAATCTGCACTGACAAAGCGCCCACCACCAAAACTAAACAACGCTAACAGCATGACAAAATACGTCATGGCAAATTCGATACCGTTATTGAGTATGACGAACTTACCACTGGCAGTAAGCCACTCATAATTGCCGTGCTCTTGCAGCAGTTCACGCGCAGCGGCAAGTTTTTCCGGCGCTTGCATAATGCTATCTGAATATAAAATAGTGCCATCGGCAAGCCAGCTGCTAGCATCCGCTATTGCTAACCAACCATTTGGCCAATGCACTGTGAAGGCAGCGATCAGCATTGTTGCCATAAGTGGTAGTGCCGCCAATCTGGTTAAAAAGCCTAATAATATAAACAGCCCGCCAATAATTTCAGCAGAAACCGCTAACGCAGCCATCAACGCCGGAAAAGGTAACCCAAGGCCCCATTCCGTGTTACCAAACCAGCTAACAGTATCTGAAAAATGGCTATATTTGTTCCAGCCAGCCTGAATTAACACTGGCGCGAGTAACAGACGAAGCAGTAACAAAGCAAAAGGTTCAGCGACTGTCGAACTTCGGGTAAGTATTGCTGAAAACTGTTCAGTCTTGGTAAGCATGTCGTTTTCCACTTTAGTAAAAGTATGTGAACTACAAGAAACGGCTAAATTAATTTAAATTTCAATTAACGAAATATTTTTCACTGAATCAATGTCCTGTCTCTTACTAAGGAATGATCAGGATGTCTTGCTATGTCTGGTAAACTTCAGCGTTTGCAGTTAAAAGCCAATATCCTGGCAGTAGTGGTTGCCTTCACCGGTATGGCATTGTCCTGGTTTGTCTATCAGGGTATGGCGACGGTGCGTCATACCGCTAATCAGCTGATGACTGCACAACTACCGGTTATGATTACCAGTAATGCACTCAGTGAAAATTTGGGTGAGCAAGAGCGCATCCTTTACGAGTACTATGCCACCGCAGACGCTGAACTTTATCAGCACGAGTTTCTACCTGCGTTTGCTAAAACCACCGCACTATTAAATACGTTGGCAACTTATGACGCTGCGGCAATTCAGTTAACGGCATTAAAGCTAGAAACTCAGCAACTCGCACAGCTAAGTAATGACTTTAATGTCAATATGGCATCAGGCAACATTAGCTGGGATTTAGCCCGGGAGCACCTGGCCGCCATAAGCGAAACTCGCCGGATTATGCTGCCGCAGTTGGCTGACATTGTCAGCGAAGTAAACGCGCTGGTTAAGAGCGGTTATATTGACACTGAGCGGCAACTCGCCAGAACAACCAATAGTGTGTTGGCATTTAGCCTGGCGTTGTTTCTGGTTTTTACATTTCTGGCAGCCTTTATCCATCGCTACATCAGATTGAGTATTAACAATGAACGCCTGGCGTTGTTTCCGCAACGTAACCCGCACCCCATTTTTAGTATTGACCAACACGGTGATATTGCACATGCGAATCCAGCAACATCGGCCCTGCTTCAGCGCTTAGGGTTTGACGCGGATCCGTTGTTATTGTTAGCGGACGATTATGTCGAACAGCTGCGCCAGGCCAGACAGAATGGCAATAAGGTTCTCAAATTCCAGCATCAGTTAACAGATGAACTGCGCTTAAGCTACGAAATACATTGGCTAAGTGATATTAAAGCCTTTGATATTCATCTGCAGGACATCAGTGCCGAGTATTTAGCCAAACAGCAGCTTACTTATAATGCATATCATCATGATGTTAGCGGCTTAGCGAATCGCAATGCATTGCAAAAAGATCTGGCCGCTATTCAGGCCGATGCTACGGTGACAAGTTTTGTGCTGATTGATATCCGTAATTACGCCTCCTGGGCGGCAAAATATGGCTTGAGCGTAGCGCAGGATATCGCGGTTGCCGTGGCGCAGGCGATACAAAAAAAGCTCGACAGTAAACATCAAGAGCATATTTACCATCTGGCTGATGCCAGTTTGGTGTTGTTGGTTAAAGCCGATAATGACTCAGAGCAACTTAACAACGTGCTGCTAAAGGTTAAGGCTATGGCAAGTGACAAAATTGACACAGCTTACGGTAATGTAAATTGTGCTCTGGCCTTCGGCATTACCGAATACCCAAGATGCAGTAGGGATACTGCTGAGCTGCTGTTGCATGCGCAAATTGCGCTAAGCCAGATCCGCTTTGAGCAGCCTTTAGCAATAAATTACTTTGACCATGCCGTGGGTAGTAAATACCAGCGCCAGCAGCAACTAATCTCTGCGCTGGAACAAGCCATTACCGACGAAGTACTGTTGTTGCACTTTCAGCCGCAGCAAAGCATCAATACCGGCCAGTTATATGGGGCTGAGGCTTTGGTGCGTTGGCAACATCAGGGCAACTGGGTGTCACCGGCAGAGTTTATTCCGCTGGCGGAGCAAACCGGCTTGATATTACCACTAGGCAACTGGATATTGCGCCGCGCCTGTCAGCACTTGGCGGAGTGGCGCAAAAACGGGTTTAATCATATCAAACTGGCGGTGAATATCTCTGCGCGACAGTTTGCCCAGTCAGACTTTGTAGAGCGGGTATCGGCTTTGTTGACCGAGTTTCAGTTACCACCGGCCCAACTCGAACTGGAACTGACCGAAAGCGCAGTGATGGAAGATAATGCTCAGGGCATTAAAGTGCTATCTGCCCTGCGTGACGTTGGTGTATCACTGGCAATAGACGATTTTGGTACCGGTTATTCGTCTCTGGCCTATCTGCGCCATTTTCCGGTAGATAAACTTAAGATTGATCAGTCCTTTATTAAAAACCTGCAACATGAGTCGGAAGATCAGGCCATAGTGCTCAGCCTGTGCCAGATGGCGCAAAACTTAAAATTGACCGTGGTGGCTGAGGGCGTTGAACAACCAGAGCAGTTATTGTTGCTGCGCCATTACAAATGTGACGTGATGCAAGGGTATTACTACAGCAAACCGATAGCTGAACACGAATTTTTAGCCTTTGTTGCCAATAGCCCGTAATGCTTCAACGGCGGAGTATGTTGAAACGGCATAAGGCACCATATAAGTGAGGATAATTTGTAGCACAATTGCCGTGTTTAATGGCTGTTCCAGCAATCTGGGCAACTGATTGATGATGGTGAGTAAGGTGCCTACAAGCAGAGATACTTTTAGCGCCCGCCGAACGACAGCAGGTTGAAGTGCTAATTTAAACCAAGTCTGCATTTGTCCAACCGATTAAAAGCAGCGATAAATCATACTGGAAATATATATTAAGCAGACAACAGGTTAAACAGTTAAATGCAGCCAATAGTAAATCTAGCTTTGATGTTAATTTTGATCTTCACATTGCATGGCTGTGGCAGCACCTCACCTGACTTACACCAAATTTATCGCAGCACTGAGCAGGGCAAACATCCTCCAGTCATTTTAATCCATGGTGCTTTTGGCGCAAGATTATGTAACGCAAGTGGTCAGGAAGAATGGCCTGGCTCAGTGAGCAAATTATTATTTGGCAGTTATGCTAATTTGGCATTGGACGCTGCAGTGCCACTATACCCTTGCGGTATAACAGATAGAGTTGCCGGTTTTGATTACTACGCCACCATTGAAAAGACCTTACTGACTGCAGGAGGCTATGTTGCTAACCAACCAGGTGAAAAAGTCATCTCGGCTAAACGGTATTACTACCGTTTTGAATACGACTGGCGCCAGGATTTACAACAAACAGCAGCTGCGCTGGATAAATTTGTCGAACAAATCAGGTTAGAACACGCCGACCCAACTCTTCAGGTTGATATTGTTGCGCATAGTATGGGCGGGCTGGTAACCCGATATTGGCTCAGATATGGCGCACAAGATGTATTAAATGACAACGAGTTTCCGATTAACAACAATGGGTTACAAAAAGCCCGTAAAGTAATTTTACTTGGCACACCGAATTTTGGTTCTGTATCGGCCTTACAGCAGCTCCTAAATGGCGCTCCGGTTGGTATTAACCTAATTCCCGCTTACGTATTGCAAACTTTCCCCAGCGGCTACCAGTTATTACCTCACCCACTTAGAAGTGTCGTTTTGGGTAGCAGAGGCCAGACCTTACAGCGGGACATATTTGATGTGAAAATTTGGCGTGCGCTGGATTGGGGGCCATTTTCTTCCAACCGATTAACAGCCGGTGTCTATCCCAGCGCAATCAAAACAGATCGCTTGCACCACTATTTAGAAAGAGCCCGCAGGTTTGTTTGGTCGTTAAGCATCAACAATCCGAATCCAGCAGAACGACTGATCGTATTTGGTGGAGATTGCCACCAAACCCCGGCACGTATCTTGATTGAAGACATAGACAATGATTCTTTTGTCAGGCTTTGGCCACACGAATTGAAGGCGGCACTGCCTGAAGTCAATTATAAAGCACTGATGTTAGAACCAGGTGATGGTGCGGTTAGCAAACAATCGTTATTGGCAAAAACAACACTGGACCCATTACAAGCCCGGCACAAGTACAGCTTCTTTCCTCTGCATTACGCAGTGATGATCTGTGAGCAGCACAGCCGTTTACCGAGTAATATTGCCTTTCAGGACAACTTACTGCACATTTTATTGAGCCTAGACTAATGAACAGAACCATCAGCCATGTTGCCAGGGAGCTGGATATAAATGTAGAAACGGTTCGTTTCTATGAACGTATTAGGTTAATAGCGCAACCGCCAAAACCCGAGACTGGCTATCGTCATTATCCTGATGAAACCGTAAATCGCATTCGTTTTATTAAGCGGGCGCAGGAGCTGGGATTTACCCTGGAAGAAATTGGAAACCTACTCAGCCTAAATGATCGTCCATGTGCTCAGGTGCAGGAGCTTGCGGAATATAAACTCAGCGCCGTCATCGACAAAATTGCCGATCTGAAGCGGCTTGAAAGTGCACTCAAGGCGTTATTGACGCAATGCCAAAGTAATAACGATGACGAGCATTGTCCGATTATCGACTCCCTGCAACCTTAACCAGGCCGCTCCTTGCATGCTATGGCATCGTGGCATACCGGTCGTGCTGAACATGAGAAACGCTTGACTCCGTACCCTGGTACGGAGATTACACTTACGCCATTCAGTGAAGTCATCGGGGTAAGTCGTGTTCCCAATCAATAAAACAACAGCAGAATCCACTCTCCCTATTATTTGCGGCGT